>Ga0335070_10002563_pt1 | contig 21050 bp, 22 predicted proteins | sample Lox_Sample_13_FD_206722 | JGI IMG/M metagenome (GOLD analysis project Ga0335070, IMG submission 206722) | Soil microbial communities from Loxahatchee National Wildlife Refuge, Florida, United States - Lox_Sample_1.3 | ecosystem: Environmental > Terrestrial > Soil > Wetlands | place: USA...
ATAGCTGGAGGACTCTTCTGTTTGATCAGGTCCAGCCACTCTTGTGCCTTGGAGATGTAAGCCTGCTCGATGTCTCCAATTTGCGGCAGGTTCAGTTGCAAGTTCGCATAGAGGTCGGGAGTCTCCATCGCTGTTGCTTCCGCTAGTGTGAGCAGCATTCGGTATGTTGTGCCGGCCACTTGCTTTGTCTTTTGGAAATCCTTTTGGTCCAACAAGACCTCGCAAGCGATCAAGCCTAAAAAGTGCGGCAACCCAAGAACCAATGTCATGAGTTCGTCGTGTTTCTTCGGCTCCATGATGAAAACGCGAGCACCTTCTTCTTCGAGCCAGTTTTTGAACTCTCCCGCGTATTTTTCCTCGGCGGCGTTTGTGGGCGTCAGCACGTATGTTTTGCGTTTTACGCCTTTGCTGCCGGGCCCAAAAACAGGGTGTGTGCCCAAGACCAAGCCGTGTTTGATGTTGTCGTGCATTACCTTAACCGGGTACTCTTTGATACTGCATATATCCATGACTGTTTGACCGTCTCGAACAGCTGAGCCAATTTTCAACACAACTTCCTCGAAGCTGCTTATTGAAACGCATATCATGATTCTGTCTGCAGCTTTGACCGCTTGAACAAAATCTGTGGTTGTCTCCACGTCCAGTATCTTGTGCAGTCGTGTCAACTTGGCTTCCTTTCGGTCAGCCAAGATTACATCGTCCCCGTTTTCTTTGCAGAATTTTGCGAACCAAACGCCCATCTTTCCCGCGCCTAAAATCGCGGTTTTCATTCAAGGGCCTCGCAAATCTTGTCCAGCGCCACTCTTATTTCGTCTTGGGGCACGGTCAATGATATGCGGAAGTGTTCTCTGTAATCGCCGAAAGACGTACCTGGAGCGATGGCTACGCCTTTGTCCAAGAGATCCAGGGTAAATTTCTCTGAATCTAGACCTGAGTGCCTGGGAAACACGTAGAACGGAGCTTCCGGCGGAGTGAAGCATAAACTGGCTTTGGAGAGTATTTCGCAAGCCATGTCGGCTCGTTTCTTGTATTCATCTCGTATTTCCGAAGCTAGTTTCTTATGGAGTTCCAGCCCCTTGAGGGCAGCCTCTTGGATGAAAACTGGTACATTGTTAATTGTTATTTGATTCAACCGGGTAATGCCCTCGACGAGTTCGCGGTTGGCTATTAGATAACCCACTCGCCAACCCGTCATTGTGAAGGTTTTGGAAAAGCTGTTACAAAGGATGTGCTTGCAGCTACCATCATATTCCAAGATGCTCTTGGTCTTCTTGAAAGCGATTGTACTATACACTTCGTCGGATAGGATTGTGATTCCTTTGCGGTCGGCGATTTCCACCACGGCATCTAGAGTCTTTGAGTCTATTACTTTGCTTGTGGGATTATTGGGATTGTTGAGAATTATCATCTTCGTGTTATCATCGATTAAAGCTCTGAGTCTAGTAGTGTCAATTTCCCACTCGTCTTCCAGTTCGGTCCTCAACAGCTTAACATTGGCGCCAATGCTCTTTGCGATAAGCGAATAAGCTGTCCAATAGGGAGTAGGAATGATGACGTTGCCCCCACCTTTCAAAAGTAGATACATAGTCGAGAAAACGCCCCATTTCGAGCCCGGAGTAATTACCACGTTTTCCGGCTTAACGCCGTGAATCTCAGCTAGTTTGGTACGAAGGCTCATCTCGCCGTAGGCGGAAGAGTACTTTGTCTTTCCTGCCTTCATGGCTTCGCTTGCCGCTTCGATAATTTCAGGCGGCGTCTCAAGGTCAGGGTCACCTAGATTGAGCCGAATTATTTTTTTGCCTTGGCTTTCAAGTTTCAAGGCTTTCTCGTTTATTTCGTACAGCATATGTCAACTCTCCTTTGGAGAGTCAAATTTAGCGTTTTCTTTACTCTTGAACAGCACTGCACATATTAACTATTTCGCGGTAAACCGCCCCAACTTGGATGGGATTGAGCCCCAACTCTGCGGCTTTTTCGCGCACTTGTTTAAAGACCTCTTCTTCCCGCTTTGCATTGTACACTGGTAACCCCTCCACCTTTTTTGCGGCGCCAACGGCTTCGCAGATTTCTACTCGCTTAGACAGAAGATGCAATATTTGTTCGTCTATTCCGTCAATTTCGCTGCGCAGCTTCCTTAAATCAGCCATTCTTATGGCCCCTTCAAAACGGGCGGAATAATTCCCGCCCTCATCATGTGATCTGCTATCGTGATGGCAACTGCCGCTTCAATCGCAGGTACTGCTTTAGGCACCACGCACGGATCATGTCTGCCACCTACTTTTATCGTAGCGTCCTTCATCTTGGACAAGTCGACTGTGTGCTGCTCCTTGGATATTGAGGGTGTGGGTTTGATAGCAACTTGCATGGTTATGGGCATGCCTGAAGATATCCCTCCGAGGATTCCGCCTGCCAGGTTTGAAGCGGCTGCGACTTTGCCGTCTTTCATTCTGAATGGGTCATTTGCCTCTGAACCACGAAGTTCCGTTAGCGCGAAGCCCGCGCCAAACGCTACGCCTTTAACCGCGGGAACCGTGAAAATGGCTTTTGCCAGATCCGCGTCAAGCGCATCCATCAATGGTTCGCCAACGCCACTTGGCACATTGAGAGCAAGGCATTCTACAGTTCCCCCCAAGCTGTTCCCTGCTTCGGCAGCATCAGCGATTGCGGTTTCCATCTGTTCTCCAAGTTCGAGGTCAGGGCAGCGAACGGCAGATTCATACCGATGATTGTTGATTTCTTCCCAGCTCATCTGCTTGCTCATTTTGATTTTGTCAATAGATTTTGTGTAAGCCAAAACGGTGACGCCAAGGCGACTCAACAGTTTCTTCGCTAGAGCACCAGCCATGATAATGGTGACGGTAACTCGTCCTGAGAACCGCCCGCCTCCCCTGTAATCGTTGAAGCCCCCATACTTCATGCGCGCTGTATAGTCGGCATGCGAAGGTCTAGGCAGGTTTCGTATTGCTTCGTAGTCGCTGGAGCGGATTTCTTTGTTTTCGACTGTTATGCAGATCGGAGCCCCTGTCGTGAAACCATTAAAGATGCCACTCGAGATCTGTGGGATGTCTTTCTCTCTTCTCGCGGAGACAATGTTGGGCTTTTGCGGAATTCTCCTGTCTAAGTCTGTCTGAACGTCTGCTTCAGAGAAACCTAGCCCTGCTGGGCAGCCATCGACGACGACGCCGACTTGTTTGCCGTGGCTTTCACCAAACGAGGTGACCACGAAGGCCTTACCTATTGAATTGCCCGCCAACTGCTTTCGCTCCTATTGCCCTTAAATCATTGAAGAACTGTGGATAAGACTTTCTAACGCACTGCGCGTTCTGAATTACCGTTTCTCCATCCGCGCGCAACGCGGCGACGCTACACGCCATGGCAATGCGATGGTCACCGTGAGGATCGATCATTGCTCCGTGAAGGCGACTTGGACCCTTTATTGTCAAGCTGTCCTCATCCATGGAGATGCTAGCCCCCATTTTACTTAGTTCCAAGTAAAGAGAGGCAAGTCTGTCGGATTCTTTCAGTCGAAGTCTCTGGGCGTCATGTATGACCGAGACGCCTTCGGCAAAGCAAAGGAGGGCCGCGCAAACCGGGACAAGGTCTGGAATTTCCCTCGCGTCGACGTCTGTTGCGCTGAGTGTCTCAGCCGAGCCTGCAATTGATACGGAGTCAGGACAAACTATGCCGTTTACGCCCAATCTCTTTAGCAGGCCTAGAATTTGTTTGTCGCCTTGCTTTGTCGTATAATCTAGGTTTTTCACGGTGACTTCGGACGAGGTTATTGCGGCTGCGGCCAGTATAAATGCGGCAGAGGAGAAGTCGCCGGGCACGCACAAGTCAGTGGGCTCGTATTCTTGCTTTGAAGGGATTCCTACCGCACTGAAGTCTTCCGAAATATCCACTTTGATGCCGTGCTTTGTTAGAACTTCTTGGGTCATCCGAATGTAACTTTTCGATTCCAATGGAGAAGTAATCGTAAGTTCAGTTTTTGTTTTTGCCAAAGGACATGCAAACATTAGTCCTGAAACGAATTGGCTGCTTACGTCTCCAGGCATTGATGCTTTCCCGCCGGTTATGCCACCGCCTGCAACTCCGATTCCAGGGCGGTCGCCCACAGCTTGAGCAGTTGCCTGAACGCCAAGCTGTTTCAAAGCTTTTACGAGCGGTTCAATGGGCCTCTTGCCGAGCCCGTTACCCACCACAAATATTGAAGGTTTTGCAGCCAGTGCCGCCACTGGAATCATGAAACGAAAGGTAGCAGCTGATTCGCCAACATCGATGGGTTTCTTCGCCGCATGAATGGGGTTAGCACCTTGAACCATCCAGCAGTCATTGGAAAGAGTGAGGCTTGCGCCTAAGGATTGCACTGCTCTTAGCGTCGCCTCGGTATCTTCTGACATTAATGGATTTGCGATCTTGGATTTTCCCTTCGTCAGAGCTGCAGCGATGACCATGCGTTGAGTGTAGCTTTTGGACGAAGGCGCAGTGACTTCGCCTCGAAGTGTTTCTGTTTTTTGAATCACTACTTCGGTCAAGGTTAGATCACGACGCAAGCTTTCTCCAAGTTAAACTGTGCTTGAATGATCCTACCCTCATGCCGTTCTAATGCGGCTTTCACTTTGTCGACAGTTTCGTCGGTAACAACTGCCGTGACGGCAGGTCCTTTTCCACAAAGTCCGGCAGCTACTGCACCAGCGTTGAGCGCGTCAAGTGCAACAGATGGATCAAACCCGAGGGCAGACGAGTATAATAGCCCGTTGAGTGAAAGGGCGATCCAGAAGTTTGCACGAACTGCTTCTCGATATGCAATTCTCACTAATGGAGCAATAGTATTGAGTCTCTTTGCATCTAAATTAGTTGTGTAGGCTTTCTTCGAGGGTACATGGAACAGGACTGAGAGTCCTTCGGGAAGCGAAACCCGCATAACTATGTCCCTCTTTACGTTATCTGTCACGACGAGGCCGCCAAAGTATGAGGCACAAGCATCATCATAGGCACCTGTCACTGTGACTTTCGCGTCGAATGCCGCGTCTACGCCTAAGTTAATGACGTCAAAATCATCGAGCACCTCGCCCAAGGCGCCAAGTGTTGCCAAGGCTACTGCGTTTGCGGCGACGCTGCTGCTTTTCAATCCTCGCGCTATTGGAATGTTTGATTGCGTTTTAACGTTGGCGCCGAACCGTTTTTCAGCGTTGAAACGTTGGAGGACTCTATCCACTGTTTTTTCCATCAAGATTGTGCTTTCTTTGGGGTCTGAGGCTATTTCGCCGCGGATAATGCCAGGTTCGCCGGTGAGTCTTACTTCAGCTTTGGTCCAAAGATCCACTCCAAAAGCGGCCCCTTCACCCGTTGCCATGGCATTTATGATTGTTGCTCCACCGTGAGCGATTGCTTCTGCTCTTCCACTGGTCATGTCTTTTCGTCTGCCTTTTCGATTTGTTCTAGGGCAGCTTGTCTCATAACTTCGATGGGCGCAGCTTTGCCAGTCCAGATTTCAAAAGATGCGGCGCCTTGATAGATTAGCATATCTAGACCGCTGATGACTCTTGCCCCTTTCGTTTTCGCATCTTTGGCGAGCTTTGTTTCCAACGGGTTGTAAATGATGTCCATGACGGTAAGATCCTGCCTGAGAAAATCAGGTTTTACAAGGCTATTCGTGTAGTTTGAGTTCATGCCTACACTAGTCGCGTTGATAAGTATGTCTGCGTCGCCAAGGCTTCGCTCTATGTTGGCTGAGGCGAGGGAACCGGTCCTGATTTTCTTGTGAAATCTTGTGTTTAACGCCTCTGTCAGACCGCTTGTTTTTTCAGGTGTTCGATTTAGGATGAGAAGTTCTTTTGATTCTCTTGCGAGAGCGAAGGCTATGGCTCTTGCTGCTCCACCTGCACCCAGCAAAACCAGTTTCTTTCCATTCACATTTACTCCATTTTCCTTTAGTGCTCGGGTTGCGCCTACTCCGTCGGTGCTGAAGCCGCGAAGCCTTCCGCCTTCGTTGAGGATTGTGTTGACTGAGCCAAGGAGTTTTGATGTCTCGTCTATCTCGTCAAGGTAGCGGATGACTGTATTTTTGTTTGGCATGGTTACGTTTAATCCTTTGATGCCCAGACCCCGCATGCCCTGCATTGCTTGTTCCACATGGCCTGCAGCTACTTTGAAGGCTAAGAAGACCGCGTCTATATTTAGTGCTTTGAACGCAGCGTTGTGGATGGCGGGACTTAAAGTATGTTCTATTGGATCGCCTATGACTGCGTACAGCTTCGTATTTCCTGAGATAGTCATCGTTACTTTAGGTCGAGGAGTTCGTAGGCGGCGCGCATTTCCTGCATCGTCATCTGCCCAGACGCCGTTTCATTTCCTCGTTCAAGGGCGGCAAACGTGAAGAAACTTCCAAACACAGGCGAGAGGAGCCTACTCGTTTTGCCTAGCGCGCCCATAGCGAAGCAAACGGGTTTTTTTCTCACTGGAGAGTCTTTGATAAATTGGAGAAGAGTGAGGTTGTCCTCGTATGTTTGGGCTGTCGTCACGATTTTGCATACATCTGCGCCGCTAGAAACTTCTCTTTCGAGAATGCGGTCGAGCTCTTGAATCGCGGGTGTTTTGTGGAAGTCATGGAAGGATACAATGCATTTAGCGCCGAGCGCTTTGACTTGGTTTATGAGGTTCTGGAGTTTTGGGGTTTGTAGATCTGCGTCTACGTATTTGAATCCCGATTTTGCGGCAGAAAGCAGTATTGTTTGTCGATCGACTTCAGGGCGTTTGGATCTGTCAGCGGCAATTAGGGGCGTTTTAGGCTGAGTTGCGAAGTCTTCCAGTCGTGCTTTTCTTTCGAGAAAGTCAAGTCTGACTTCGACAAAATCTGCGCGAACTTCTTCTGCCTTTTTTATTAGGGCTTGGGCTCCAATGACTGTAGTGGGTTGAATTGATACGCAGATTCTGATTGTCATCGCTCGATCACTTTTTCTTCGGGCACGGAGATGCCGAAGTGCCTACCGCCTTTTGTGGCTATGTGCACAAGAACGTCGTCGCCTGGCTTGATTACTGTCACTGGTAAGGAGCCTTTTGGTGTGACGAGGCGAATGGTTTCTGCGTTCTGTAAGATGGTTTTGATTCTTCTGCCCTCCACGTCAGCCTCGATGAGGAGTAGGGGGCGCATTTCCGTTTTTGCTCTTCCCACGTTTGTCTTGCGCACTTTGCCTTCACGGTTAACTACGAGGACTTCGTCGCCCGCCTTTAGCTCTGAAAGGTACCTTGTGTTCTCTTGTGAGCTCAGCGTATACATGGAAAGCGGGCCTGCATTAACCCGAAACGGTCGCGAGGCTACGTAGGGGTTTTCGTGTACTTCTGCTTCGACGAGAAATAAGCCTGCGCTTTGGGAACCTACGAGCATGCCTTCGCCGATTTCCATCCAGTCGCAGGTGTCAACGCATACTCGTGCTCCTGTACCGATTTGGCTGATCGAAACAATTTTAGCTGGGATAAGTTGGATTTTTGGGATTTGTCTCTGAACGATAGTAGCTGTTTTGGTAAGTTCTTCTGGGCTGCCGGTTTTTAGGAGCACGCCGTCGGTGCCTAATTCAAGAGTTTCCAAGACTAGTTGTGCTTCTTGAGCGTTGTTGATTTCAGCTATTAGTTTGCTTTTGCCGTTGACTCGAGCGATGAGATTTTCCAGAGGGATTACTCGCCAGTTGAGGCAATTGATTATCACGTAGTCTACTCCGAGTTCGGCAGCTTCAACTGCGGCGTTCTCATCCTCCTTGCCTCGTATGGCGACTTTTAATGCGACCGGTTTTATTTTTTTCTTCAGTTCTTTGAGTGTTTCTTCGTCGAGTTTGTCCAGCAGGGCGATTTCTTGTTTGGTCGAAGTAAAGGTGATTTTCTTTCTTTCTATTGTGGCGTTGCTGAGTTCAGCGGCAATTCTTTCGAGTTTGTCTTTTTCTGCGGCATTTTTTTCGATTTGAACCCAGAGTTCTTTCAAGATGGGCCACCTAGTATTTTTAGGGCTTCTTCCACGGACGCGCCGTTGTGAACCATGGCTGAGAGTGCCTTGACCATGGCTATCTGGTTTTCATGTTGGAAGACGTTTCGTCCTATTGATAAGCCTGCGCTTCCGGCTCCAAGTGCATCAGCTGTCATTTCTAGTGTGTCTTTGGCGGTTTTGGCCTTTGGTCCACCAGCGATGACAACGGGAGCGGGGCAGCATTCTACGACGTTTCTAAACGTGTTGACATCTCCGGTGTAGTTAGTTTTGATGATGTCTGCGCCTAGTTCTGCTCCTAGCCTTGCTGCATGAGCAACAACCTCTGGCGCATGTTCATTCGTTACTTTGGGTCCGCGGGGGTACATCATGGCTAACAAAGGCATGCCAAGCATGTCGCATTCGTCTGCCACCTTACCTAGAATCGTTAGCATTTTATCCTCGTCTTGGGCGCCTACGTTGATATGTATTGAAACACCGTCTGCTCCAAGCCTGACGGCCTCTTGGACGCTACAGACTTGGACTTTGTTATTGGGGTTTGGACTCAGGTTGGAGGCTCCTGAAAGCATCACTATTAAACCAGCATTTGAGACGTTTACCACTTTTGCAATGCCTTTGTGAATGAGGATGGCGTCGGTTTTGCCTTTTACGAGGTTGTCGATTGTTTTCTGCATGACTTCTATGCCTTTGCATGGTCCGATTGTGACTCCGTGGTCCATAGGCACGATGACTGTTCGATTGTCTTGTTGGAAGATTCTTGCTAGTCGACGTTTCTTTCCTTGGTTCATTTTTACCTGCTCCTTAGTGATTTGCTTATGAGGTCGAGCGCTTTTTCGCGTTCTCCCCAATCTACAAAAAGTAGGATGCTTGATGTGATGGTCAAGATGCCGCTTATGTTTATGCCGTTGACTCTTAGGATTTCGCTGATTTTTCCGATGATTCCTTGAGTCTCTTCTAAACCTACTCCTCTGATCTTCAGAAAAGCTAAGTCCTTCTTGACGGCCATGGCTTGGGTCTCTGGGTGTTCTAATATTGTCTCATGGATCTCGCCGAAGAGACGGTCATTGGGTTTCTCTGCTGAAACGTAGAGGATAGCGGAGTTCGTGTTCATTGACAGCCCGAGGAGTTCGGCGTGCGCCTTTGTTTTTGTTACCATGTCAGCAATTATTTTGGGATTGTCCGAAACTCGACGTCCAACTATCGTTATTTCGTTGATGGGATACGGGTGGGCAATTTCTGCGCCGAGCTCAGTGGCTAGGGTACCCGTAATAACTGTGCCTTCTTTGGTTAGATCGCCGTGTGCTCTGTTTATTACCCTTACATCGACTGATTTGGGTTTGTACTTGAGGGCTTTGCTGTGGATGAATTTGGCTCCCGAGTCCGCCAAGCCGACAAGGGTGCTGACATCAATTTCCTTGAGTCTTGCAGGGTTTGGAATTAGTTTTGGGTCAGCTGACATGATACCGTCGGCATCCGTAACCAGCACGACTTCGTCTGCGCCTAGTGCTTCTGCGAGGATGAAAGCCGTCGTGTCACTTCCACCCCTTCCGAGCGTGGTAACTTTGCCTTCGGCGGTTCTGCCTACAAACCCAGCAATAACGGGCACAGTGCCGTTTTCGACGACTTGCAGCACGGATTGTTGGATGCGGTCTTTGCATTCTTGCCGTAGTGGGTTGGCGTTTGAGAAGCATGAGTCTGTTATGATGGGCCAGTCTTTGTCGATTGGGTCAAAGTAACGGGCTTTTACGCCGCTGGTTCTTAATGCAGCGGCGAAAATTCGGACGCTCGTGCGTTCTCCCATGGAAAGAATATCATCAAGCTCGTGTTTTTCGAGTTTTCCTTTCGAACTATTCTTCGCGGTGGTCATAAGAACATCAGTGGTTTTGCCCATTGCTGAAACAACTACGGCTATGCGGGTGCCTTTCTTTGCCTCATTCGCCACCGCAGCTACCGCTCGGGAAAGCCTTTCATGGTCAGAAAGGCTAGAACCACCGAACTTAACCACGATTTTTTTGGAAGGTTTTTCATTTTTCATAAGCCATCACCACGCCCAGAACTTTTGTCAGAATCCTCGTGTTCTGGGCTTAGTTAAACCAATAATAAAAGCTGTATTCGAAGCTATAGAATCGTGAAAATGAGCCGTTGTCCTGAACCCACGAGTCCATCACTATTAGCCTCGAACCTGTCAATTTATGACATCGCTTGAAAATAAAAGCGTTTCGGCATAACACTGTGAGACGCCTCTTAAAGGAGCAGGTCATTTCATGGGCAAATTCTTTCAACTTTCGCCGAGCTGTTTTTTGCTTCTGACAACTAATCCAATAACAATCGCAGCCAAGACTATACCAAATATGGCGACAACTAGTAATACAGTCTCAACTAGGCCAATCCCTTGGTCGTTTGGCGAGGACGAAGATGTTGCGGCTGAGTAGACGGCGTACACGCTAAGCTCTTCGTTCGGGTTTGCAGTTCCTCCCGAAAATGTGTTTGGCGCTTCTGTTATTGAGGAAGAGTAAAGTGATTTTCCGTTAACGCTTGAGACATAATAGTATGTGCCAGCGCTTGAAAATAGGATGCCGAGCCAATAAGTCGTGTCGGGCTTACCTGTGTAAGAAACGTCAAAGTTTACCCACCTGCCTGAAGTCCCGTCTATCGTGACGTCATTACTTTGTGTAAGCAATGCGTCGGGTACTCCGTCATGGTTGGAATAGATTACTGCTTTGGCTGAGGTTCCGCCAGTCGCCAAGTAGACGCTGATTTGAGTGATAGTCCCCAGATCAGTAGGGCTGGTGAAGTTAGAGATGAAAATGCCGCCAAAAGTTGCCTGGCTGGAATCACCGACGCTAACTAATCCAAAGGCCGGTGAGTTAGCGTTTGCAATCGATAGTGTTGCAAACTGTAATGCAAGAATTGCAGCGACGCAAAATGTCATTGCCACTTTTTGGTGTTTTGGTCTCATGTGGTTACCGGCTTAGCTTTCATACACAGGCTTGTATCTTAAATGTTAGGGTGCGTCGGATCGACCTTGAGAATCTGTGGAATCTTCCCCCACGTTCCAACGCATCCTTTGAAGATAATTAGCGTTCCTTCTACACCGTCAATGGCCTTCGCAACAGCTAGGCCGTTTTCTATTGCCGCATTCACATTTTCGCCCTTGATGACATTGCCAATTGCAGTTGCGGCTGCATCTGCCAGAGCTGCGGTCTTGCAGAAAACCGTTGCTGCTTCTGCGTCGCCAAAGCTTAGTGCGTGACTGTAACGACCTGAACTCGTTGCGACGCCAATTGGGAAATCCGTGAGTCGAAAGCCGAATCGTTTTGACATGGGTTCTTCGCCGGCCGCTAAGGCTACGTCTACGGGCACATTGGAAGTGGCTGAGATTTCTCCGCCGTTTTCTACGACGGCCACTTTGCATTTTATGTCAATAATGTCCTTCACGGCTAGGTCTGCTAGAACCCCTGCTACCGCAGCCATGGGGCCAACGTTTGCTTTTTCTGCTGCCTCAGCCATGAGTTTGCAGACTAGCGGTTCTTCTGGGACTGGAAATGGTTTGAGGCTCCACCCGAATTTTGCATGTGTAGTCACATACTTTTCCAGAATTGAGTGATTTCGTACTATGGCCTCTTTTGCGGCTTCGATTCCGGCCCGTCTGTCGCATATCAAGGTGCATTGTGATTCCTTGTAGGCGAAGGCTTCCTTGAATAAGGTCTTCATGATTAACTGCCTGGAAATCTAAGTGTGGACTTTGTCGGCGCTCTGTTTGACTGATTTTATCGCTCTTGCCGGACAGGCGTCTACGCATGCGCTGCAGGTGCTACCGATGCATTTTTCTTTGTTGAAAATGACTGATTGATCTTCGGTTATTGTGATAGCCTCGACTGGGCAAAGGGTAATGCAGGAGCCGCAGTTTATGCATTTTTCGCATTCAACTTCGATTAGCTTTGGTAGGCTAACGGTGACGCCTTTTTTTCTAAAGGCTTTCACGATTTCGTCTAGTTTTTCTTCAGGGACTTCTGCGAGCACTTCGCCGCCTTTGCTATTAACTTGAGCAGTTATGATGTTGATAGGGACTTTTAGGTCCAGGATTACCTGCGAAACGATGGGTTGCTCGACTATTTTTTCGCTGAACCGCAGGAGAATTCTTACCATGTCCTCTTCCTCCCGAGCAGTTTGGAAACGTCCTCTGATGTGACTATGCCTAGTACTTTCTTTTTTGCGTCGACAACAGGGAGAGCAGAAATGTTGTGGCTTGCCATGCGTTTTGCCGCGGTTTCGAGCGGCTCGTCTGGTTTTGCAGTTATTACTCGCTTTGTCATGATGTCCGATAAGGATTGCTTGCCTTCTGCCATTGCGCGTGTTACGTCCCATGATGTTACGATGCCTGTTAGTATGCCGCCGTCGTCGATGACGATTATGTGGTTTACCGCCTTGGTGACTATGCGCTCCGCGATGGCTCGGACTTCCTCGTTTTCCTTGCAGGTAACTGCTTTGTGCATGACATTTGCCACAAATGGTGTATCTTCGGTCTGTTTCATGGGCTTGAAAACTGTATCCAGCGGCAATCGCTCCACGGGTGCTGTCAGGAAGAATTCGCACTGGTCGATCCATTGTTTCAATGTCGTGGCGACTTTACGGGCATTCTTGAGGCTGGAGAGCGAGCTTACTCTTATTTTTTTGTCGCCCACAGTTACTGTGCCCGATTTGAGCTCCTTGTAGCTGACCCTGGCGAGCTTGGGTCGATCTCTTCGGGGAACACCGTAGTCGACCACGTTTGTGAAGATTTCTTCATCTCGGATGGCCGTCTTCTTGGCCAAACCTTCGTTTAGAATTGGAATTGGGATGCCTAGTCCCAGGTAAAGTGTTGTACCATATCTGGTGTATGTTGCGCCGCGGAGAAATTCGGTTTTCATTTTCTTCGCGTTACCTCGCACCATCAACGTTCCGTTTAGGCTTTGTGCTTCGTGTTGTGTGCCTTCGCCCACTACGTAGCCTTGGGTGCCGCCTAGGAAGATTTTGGTTCCTATGCCTATGGTTTCATAATCCGGGTCGTTCATGAGTGGGTTGAGCTCGCCAGCGCCTGAGTATGTGGCGTTCTTCATGTGGGGCAGTAACTTGCCCATGTAGGTGTAGATGGTTTCGTCTCGGCCGTTGACTGCGCAGTTGTAGCGTTGATAACAGTTGCGAAAGTTTAACAGGTAAAACTGGTTCAAATCGTCTTTTGTTATGTTTGTTCGAAGTTGAGTGCGCGGATAACAATCAGTTCCGTAGGCAGTTGCCCTAAGTTCAACTTCTTTTCCGGCGACCAGGTCTTCTATGAGGTGCCCTCCACCATATTCGAAGGACTGCGTCTCCGACATAGCGGTGGCGCCAATGAACAGATCAACTGCAGCTCCTGGGTGGCAAATGGGCACGTTGTTCATGAATGCTTGGTCGATCTTCATGGGTGGGTCAGAGTGCCCCACGTTTATAATGGCACCAGAGCTGCACATTGCTCCAAAAGTACCAGTCGTTACTACATCTACTTCTTTGAAAGCCACTTCGACGCCGCTGCTTTCCACCAGTCGTTTCATTTCTTCAGCCGTTAAAACTTGGGCGTCGCCTCTTCGGATTTTTTCGTTAATTTCCTCGATGGTTCGAGTGTTTTTTTGTGGGGTGAGCGCTTTTTCCTCCAACCAATGCAGACTCAAGGAGTTTTCGCGTATTAATAGGTTTTTGAACTGTTGCCAAATCGCTTTTCGGGTAAGTTTTGAGCGTTTTGAGGACAACGTTCCTTTTTTCCTCAAATGTAAAAACCTGTTAATACTCAAAGGCGCTTTATTTTTGCTTTGTTTGCTTTGGAGGAAGTGACGAAGCGTATTTGATTGACCGTTCTAGCCATTCTGAAAACGTTGCCTCGTCTGAATACATAGATTTGGGCAGAACAACATAGCCTTTCATGGGTCTGCCTGGCATTGGTTCTAAGTTGGTGACTTCTTTGCATATTTTCTTGATTTCAACCATGTCTTGTTCTGATAGTTTTAGGTAGAGTTTGCCGCCGAAAAGTCCGGCGAACATGTTGCCGTTAATAAAGTATGCTGGGTATCCAAACATGTTTCTGTAGTCGGCTTTTACGTTTTTCATCTTGTTTGTTATGAATTCTACGAGTTCTGGCGGGGCTTTCTTAAACTTCATAAAAACCAACCCTAGTCTTAAACACCGCTTAAGCACTTTAGTTTTTCTTTCGAGGGCGCGTCGATTTTGAGTTTTGTTTTTTTGGTCATCATATACTCTCAAGAAGTTAATGCTTAGACAATTTGCATGACATCTACCTCGACTATTAGGTTTATAAAAATGGAATCTACATGGGTTTTTCTAAGTATAGTCCCGACTGTTCGTTCAGAGCGACGTTTTTTCGAGGACAAAAAATTTTAGTCATAACTTTCCCCTGGCGAATAGTTATAACTATTGATTTGCTTGGATGTAGAAATCGCAGTTGCTACTTGGCTTTTGGGTAAGAGCCTAAGACTTTGATGAATACCGCGTATTTCTTGAGTGCTTTTAGGGCTTCAGAGCATCGTGTTTCTTTTAGGTGACCTTCAAAGTCGAGGTAAAAGTTGTATTCCCATGGTGTTTGTTTCGTGGGTCTTGATTCGATTTTGGTGAGGTTTATGTCTCGTTTGGCGAATTCACCAAGAGCATGGTAGAGACTGCCCGGTTTGTGAGCAGCGCCAAATATGATGCTGGTTTTGTCTTTGCCTGTCGGTGCTGCATCTTGTTTGCTTAAGACGAAGAAGCGGGTGTAGTTTTCGGGGTTGTCGGCTATGTCTTTTTCGAGAATGTGCATGGCGTAGATGTTTGCCGCTCGTTCGCTGGCTATTGCAGCAGCGTTTGCGAGGTGTTTTTCTTTGAGCATTTTGACGCTGCCGGCTGTGTCATATGTAGGGACTAGTTCGCGTCCAAATTCTTCCAAGAATGTTCGGCACTGTGCTAGTGCTTGTGGGTGTGAATAGACTATTTTGATGTCTGATATTGACGTGCCAGGATTAGCTATGAGGACATGGTCGACTTTTACGATTTCTTCGCCGCATACTTTGAGGTCGTATTTTAGGAATAGATCGTAGTTTTGTGTGACACTACCTTCGAGGCTATTTTCAACTGGTATTACACCGAATTGCGTTTTCCGAGATTCGACGTTGTCGAAAACCTCCTTGAAGTCTTTGCAGGGCTTAGCCTCTGTCGCGTTTCCGAAGAATTGGAAAACTGCACTTTCGCTATAGGCTCCACGTTCGCCTTGGAAGGCTACTTTCACTTGTTCGCGCCGCCTTTGCGGTTTTTTATGAGGCATTTGTTTATGCCATTAATCATGGCTTCGACGCTTGCCATGACGACGTCTTCTCGGACTGCTCTGGCGGAGACGAGGTTTCCTTTTTCGTCTTCAACTTTTATGACGACTTCGGCTACGGCGTTGGATCCACCGGTTATGGCTTCAAGGCGGTATTCGCTTAAGCGGATGTTGGCGAGGCTGGCGGTCAGTTTTTGGATTGATTTGAGGACTGCGTCTACTGGACCTACTCCTGTTTCGGCCGCGACGTACTCTTTGCCGTCTATGATTAGTCGGACTGAAGCTGTTGGGATTACTTTTACTCCTGTCATTACAGCTAGGTCGCTGAGGTCCACAATTTTTTGTTCACCCAGGACTTCGCCCATAACTGCGCTGGTTATTGCGAAGAGGTCTGCGTCAGTTACCATTTTGCCCTTGTCGCCCAGAGCCTTGACCCGCTGGACGATTTCTTTTAGTTGTTCCTCGGTTGGGTGGATGCCAATTTCTTCCAGTTCGGCTTTGATGCCTCGTGTTCCGGCGAGTTTGCCTGCGACGAGTTTTCGGGTGCGACCGACCAGTTCTGGTTCGATGGGCTCAAACGTGAGAGGGTGTTCCGTTACGCCACGGGTGTGGATACCGGATTCGTGTGCAAACGCGTTTTCGCCAACGATTGCTTTGTTGGCCTGTACCGGTATGCCTGTAAGCGCGGAAACCATTTTGGATGTTGTGTAGAGCAGTCTTGTGTTGATTCCTGTTTTGTATTTGTATATCATGTGCAGCGCCATCACAACTTCTTCCAATGAGGCGTTGCCAGCCCGTTCGCCTAATCCATTAATGGTGCACTGCACTTGGGTGGCGCCTGCCTCGACTGCGGCCTATGAGTTGGCAACGGCCATTCCGAAGTCGTCGTGACAGTGCGTGCTAATTGGTACAGTGATTGAGGTTTTCAGCTCTTCAATTAGTTGAGCCATGGTTTTTGGAACCATAACGCCGACGGTATCGGGAACGTTAAGGCGGTCCATGCCTGCCTTCTGTGCGGCAAGGCAAACTTTTTTGAGGAAGGGTAACTCGGAACGGGTGGCATCCATGGGGCTGAACTCGCAGACGAGCCCATGTTTTTTCACGTATTCGACGGATTCCACGGTTGCATCCAGGACTTGTTTGGGGGTTAGGTTGACGGCGTATCTCATTTGAACGGGCGAAGTTGGGATGAATACATGAATTGACTCCACGTCACATTCTAGCGCTGCGTCGATATCCTTTTTTGTTGCACGGCACAGTGCGCACACTTCAGTCTTTAATCCCGCTTTGGCGATGTCTCTGACAACTTTCTTCTCGCCTTCACTTGAAGAGGGAAAACCCGCTTCTACGCTGTCTACGCCCAACTTGTCGAGTTGTTGAGCGATTTCGAGTTTGTCTTCGGTGGTCAACGAAACGCCTGGTGTCTGCTCTCCGTCTCGTAGAGTAGTGTCAAAGATGCGGATGCGGGCTTGGGTTTTCGCTGTCATTCTCTCGTCTCATTATGCACTAACTATCACGTTTGCTATGGCTTCGGCCATGCCCATTGTTGTCTTGTCGCCGCCCAGGTCTGGTACAGTGTTTTTGGCCTTCAATGTCTCGGTGACTGCCATTTCTATAGCGGCTGCGGCTTTTGTACACTCAGAATCATCGTAGCGCTCACCTAGCCAGTCAAGCATCATTTTTGCCGAGAGTATCATTGATATGGGATTTGCGGTTTGTTTTCCAGCACGGTTTGGTGCAGAACCATGTATGGGTTCGAAAAGTGCGAAGGTGTCGCCTATGTTGGCTCCAGGGGCCATGCCTAGTCCGCCGATGAGTTGGGCGGCTTCGTCGCTGAGGATGTCGCCGAACATGTTGCATGTGCAGAGCACGTCGAATTCCTGTGGCTCTTTGATGAGGCGCATAGATGCAGCGTCCACGTATAATTCGTTGAAAGTTATATCGGGGTAGTTCTTGCTAACTTCGCGGCAGACTTTGGCGAACATGCCGTCGGTAACACGCATGACGTTGGCTTTGTGTATTGCGGTGACTTTCTTCTTGCCGTTTCTTAGTCGGGCGATTTCGAATGCTCGCTCAGCTATGCGTTCGCATGCTTTTTTAGTGATAACACGGAGACATAGGGTGACTTCGCCTAGGTCGTATTCTAAGCCTTTGTAGACGTCTTCGGTGTTTTCGCGGACAAAGTACATGTCGATATCTGGTCTTGCGACTGCGCAGGCTGGGTAAGCCTTAATGGGACGCAGGTTTGCGTACAGGTCAAACATGATGCGAAGTTTGACTATGACGTCTGCCGCGGTTTCACCTACCGGCCCTTTTAGGCAAGCGTGGCTTTCCTTAATTTTTTGCACACTGTCTTCTGGGAGGGCCACCCCGCGTTTTTCCTTGCAGGCGTCGCCAGCTTCTGCATAGACGATGTTTAGTTTTATGCCGAATTTGGTTTGGATTGCTTCTAGGATTTTTAGTGTGGCGTCGGTTAGTTCAGGTCCGATTCCGTCACCCGGGATTACGGATATTGTGTACGTTTTCATTTTTGTTTCATCCTTTTTCGCAAGTTTTGTATTAGTCCGCCGTCTGAGAGAATCTCTAAAATGAACGGTGGCAACTGGGTTCCTTGCAGTGTCTTCCTTGTGGTGAGGTTCTGGATTTTGCCTTTATCCAAATCCACCATCAACTCATCGCCTTCATTGACCGCGTCTGAAATGCCTTTGCATTCGATTACCGGAAGGCCGATGTTGATGCTGTTACGGTAAAAGATCCTGGCAAATGACTCGGCTAGGACGCATTTCACGCCAGCGTACTTGAGCGCCAGGGGTGCTTGTTCCCTGCTGGAGCCGCAGCCGAAGTTTTTCGCCCCGACAGCGATTACGCCAGAGGCTGCTTTCTCGGGAAAAGTAGGATCTAATCCTTCCATGGCGTGCTTAGCCAGTTCATTGGGGTCAATTAGAGACATCCATTTGCCTGGCAAAATTACGTCTGTGTCGATGTTGTTTCCGAATTTTATAGCTTTGCCTTTGACAGTTTTCACGATTTACGCCTCCAGCTTCCTTGGGTCGGTTAGCTTTCCAGTCAGTGCCGAAGCTGCAACGACTGCGGGTGAAGCCAAATAGACGCTGGCTTCAGGGCTACCCATTCTGCCTATGAAATTGCGATTTGAAGTGCTCACGCAAACCTCGCCCGAAGCGAGCAGACCGATGTGCCCGCCGAGGCATGGGCCACAGGTCGCCCCGCATATCAGAGCGCCGGCTTCGGTGAAGACTTCAGGTAAGCTTTCTTTAAGTGCTTGAGAGTAGACTTCTTGTGAGGCAGGGATGACTAGTGCACGGACGCCGGCTTTGACTTTTTTGCCTTTCATGATTTGTGCTGCTACACGTAGATCTTCGATGCGTCCGTTTGTGCATGAGCCTATGAAGGCTTGGTTTATGGCGACATCGCCGACTTCGCTGATTGGTTTTACATTATCTACGCTACTGGGAACTGCGATTTGAGGTTCCATGTTTGAGACGTCAATTTTGATGGTTTTTTTGTATTTGGTATTAGCGTCGCTTTTCCAGTCGTTCACGATGGCTTTGCCTTTTGGTACGCGAGTCTGGAGGAATTTGATGGTTGTTTCGTCGGGCGCTGTTATTCCGTTTTTGGCGCCCATTTCGACGGCCATGTTACAAACGGTCATTCTGCCAGCTACGCTCATGTCGCGTATTGTTTGGCCTGTAAACTCAGCCGTTTTGTAGGTGGCGCCGTCGGCGCCGACTTTGCCAATGATGTACAGTATGAGGTCTTTTGGAGTGACGTACTCGGGGAATTTGCCTTCTATCTCGAATTTAATAGCTTCAGGAACTTTGAGCCAAATCTTGCCCGTGGCAAAGACTGCTGCAGCTTCTGTCGAGCCTATTCCTGTGGCGAAGGCGCCGAATGCGCCGTAGGTGCATGTGTGCGAGTCTGCGCCTACTATAACTGAACCTGGAGTGACGTGGCCTTTTTCAGGGAGGACTTGATGGCATATTCCGCCTTCGCCCACGTCGTAGAGACGAATTCTCTGTTCGACTGCGAATTGGCGGAGCATCTTGTGGAGCTCTGCCATCTTGACTGATTCTGCTGGGATTTGATGATCAAGGATGAGGACTACTTTTTTGCTGTTCCAAACTTTGGAGACGCCTATTTTTCTGAAAGCTTCTACGGCTAGGGGGCCGGTTAAATCGTGGACCATGACTACGTCTACGTTGGCGTCAACGATTTCGCCTGGTTGCACCGTTTTCTTGCCGCATGCTTTAGCCAGGATTTTTTCGGTTATATTCATGTTTTTTTGCCTCTTTTTTGATTTTTAGGTTAATTTGTCCGTTTTCTCTCTGTTAGGTTCCTGTTTTTTGAGAACGGGCAGTTAAGTGTTTCTCTGGGCATTAGACGTTTGATATGTTTAGATGCCCGTCCTTGGCGAGATGGTCAACTATAGAGTGTTAAACGCGCTTAGGTGAGCTTAAGGAGAGAGGATGTAGCGGTAAGGTTTCACTCGTCGATTTTGACGGATTTTGCGCCTCGGCCTAATGCTGTTATTCCAGTGCGGGCGATTTCAATTACCCCCATGGTTTTCATGAGGTTCAGGAATGCATCGATCTTGTCGGAGCTGCCTGTAATCTCCACCATTAGACTGTCGGGTGAAACGTCGACGACTCGGCCTCGGAAGACGTGGACGCAGCTGATGACGTCGGCGCGTTCTTTGGCTGTTGGTACGTTGACTTTTATGAGTGCGAGTTCTCGGGTGACTGTGTTGTTTAGGTCGAGCTCTGCTACTTTGAGGACGTCAACGATTTTGTCGAGTTGCTTAACGACTTGGTCGAGTGTTTTTTCGTCCGCGTTAACTGTTATAGTCATGCGCGCTAGTTCCTTTTGTTCTGTTGGGCCGACTGTTATGCTTTCGATGTTGAAGTTGCGTCTTCGGAACAAGTTGGCTACACTGTGAAGTACTCCGGGTTTGTTTTCGACTATTGCTGAGACAACACGGGTTTTTCCATTTTCCATCTAGTAATCCCCCACTTGTTGCGGTAGTCCGCATCCAGGTGGCACAAATGGCACCACATCTGTTTCACTGCTTATGGGCACGTCGATTACCGTTGTGATTTTGCTCTTTAGCGATTCCCTAATTGCTTTTTGGAATTCCGGGATGGACGCGACGCGAAAGCCTTGCGCCCCGTATGCTTCTGCGAGTTTGACGAAGTCTGGTGTTTTTCCTAGGTTTACAGCCATGTATCGACGGTTGTAAAGCATGCGTTGCCATTGTGCTACCATTCCCAGGACGCTGTTGTTGAGGACTATTACGGTGACTGGGATGTTTTCGGTGACGGAACATGCGAGTTCTTGTTCTGTCATGATGAAGCTTCCGTCCCCAGCTACGTCGACTACGGGTTTGTTTGGGCATGCGACTTTGGCTCCAAGCGACGCTGGGAAGCCAAAGCCCATAGTGCCTAGTCCGCCTGAGCTGATGAAGGTTCGAGGCTTAAGGGCTTTGAAGTAAAGAGCGGACCACATTTGGTTTTGTCCTACTTCGGTTGTCACGATTGCGTTTTCTGGGAGTAGTTTGCGGAGTTCGGTGAGAAGTGATTTGGGGTTAAGGTCTTTTGGCGCTTCGCTGAGCAGCGGGCTAAGTTTTTCTTTGACTTCCTTGACTCGTTTAGACCATGCCGTACCTGGTTTTTTCTGCAGTTTCTTGGCTGTGGCGGCATAAAGCATTTGCATGGCGATTCTTGCCTCGCCTACGATGGC
>Ga0335070_10002564_pt1 | contig 21048 bp, 11 predicted proteins | sample Lox_Sample_13_FD_206722 | JGI IMG/M metagenome (GOLD analysis project Ga0335070, IMG submission 206722) | Soil microbial communities from Loxahatchee National Wildlife Refuge, Florida, United States - Lox_Sample_1.3 | ecosystem: Environmental > Terrestrial > Soil > Wetlands | place: USA...
TCCCGGTCCTGCAGAAACTCGGCGTCGGCGTCGACAAACTGACCGCCGAGCTCGAGGCCGAGCTCGACCGCCGCCCCAAAGTCTCGGGCGCGTCGGCGGACGCCGCCATGGCCCGAGACCTCACGAGAGTCTTCGACCGCGCCTTCGAGATCGCCCGCGAATTCGGCGACGAGTACGTCTCGACCGAGCATTTTCTGCTCGCCCTCGCCGAGTCGGGAAGCGACGCCGCCCGCCGGCTGGCGAAGGCCGGCGTCAAGAAGGACGACCTCCTCAAGGCGTTGAAGGAAGTCCGCGGCTCCTCGCGCATCACCGACCCCAACCCCGAAGAGAAATACCAGGCGCTCAAGCGCTACACCCGCGATCTCACGGATCTCGCCCGGCGCGGCAAGATCGACCCGGTCATCGGCCGGGACGAGGAGATCCGCCGCGTCGTGCAGGTCCTCTCACGCCGCACCAAGAACAACCCGGTCCTGATCGGGGAGCCCGGCGTCGGCAAGACGGCCATCGTCGAGGGCCTGGCGCGCCGCATCCACATGGGCGACGTGCCCGAGGGCTTGAAGAACAAGCGCGTGGTCTCGCTCGACCTCGGCGCGATGATCGCCGGCGCGAAGTACCGGGGCGAGTTCGAGGACCGGCTCAAGGCGGTCCTGAAGGAGATCGAAGAGGCGCAGGGCACCATCATCCTCTTCATCGACGAGCTCCACACGCTCGTCGGCGCCGGCGCCGCCGAAGGCGCGATGGACGCGTCGAACATGTTGAAGCCGGCGCTCGCCCGCGGCGAGCTGCGCGCCATCGGCGCGACGACGCTCGCCGAGTACCAGAAGTACATCGAGAAGGACGCGGCCCTCGAGCGCCGCTTTCAGCCGGTCTACGTCGAAGAGCCGACGGTCGAGGACACGATCGCGATTCTGCGGGGGCTGCAGGAGCGCTACGAGATCCACCACGGCGTGCGCATCACGGACGGGGCACTCGTCTCGGCGGCGAAGCTCTCGCACCGCTACATCACCGACCGCTTCCTGCCCGACAAGGCCATCGACCTGGTCGACGAGGCCGCGGCCCGGCTGCGCACCGAGATCGACTCGCTGCCGGCCGAGATCGACGCGGTCGAGCGCAAGATCGTCTCGCTCGAGATCGAGAAGCGCGCCCTCCAGAAGGAGAAGACCAAGGAGTCTCGAGCCCGTCTCGACGAGATCGAGCGCCAGCTCTCCGAGAGCCGCGAAGAGTCGAGCCGGCTGAAGGCCAAGTGGTCGGCCGAGAAGACCGTCATCCAGAAGGTCCGTGACATCAAGGGCGCGATCGAGAAGGTCAGGCTCGACGCCGGCGAGGCCGAGCGCCAGGGCGAGTTGCAGCGCGTGGCGGAGCTCCGCTATGGCCGGCTGCCCCAGCTCGAGAAGGAGCTCGCCGCGGAAAACGCCCGGCTCGCCGACCTGCAGAAGGGGCAGCCGATGCTCCGCGAGGAGGTCACCGAGGAGGACATCGCCGCGGTCGTCTCCAAGTGGACCGGCATTCCGGTCAGCCGCATGATCGAGAGCGAGTCCCAGAAGCTGCTGGCGATGGAGGATCGCCTCCACGCCCGCGTCATCGGCCAGGAGGAGGCCGTCACCGCCATCGCCGACGCGGTGCGGCGCTCGCGGGCCGGCCTCGCGGATCCGAAGAAACCGCTCGGCTCGTTTCTCTTCGTCGGCCCGACGGGCGTCGGCAAGACGGAGCTCGCGCGCGCGCTGGCCGAGTTCCTCTTCGACGACGAGCACGCGATGGTCCGGCTCGACATGTCCGAGTACATGGAGAAGCACTCCGTGGCGCGGATGATCGGCGCTCCCCCGGGCTACGTCGGCTACGAAGAGGGCGGCCGACTGACGGAGGCCGTGCGCCGCCGGCCCTACGCCGTCATCCTCTTCGACGAGATCGAGAAGGCGCACCCCGACGTCTTCAACGTGCTGCTCCAGGTGCTCGACGACGGGCGCCTGACGGACGGCAAGGGGCGCGTCGTGTCGTTCAAGAACACCGTCGTGATCATGACGTCGAACCTCGGCTCGGAGTGGATTGCCGAAGAGTCCTCGCGCGACGAAGAGGAGGTCAAGGCGAAGATCGAGGAGGCGCTGCGCCGCCACTTCCGTCCCGAGTTCTTCAACCGGATCGACGACGTCATCGTGTTCCACCGCCTGACCCGAGAGGAGATCGAGAAGATCGTCGCGATCCAGCTCGAGATGCTCGCCCGAACCGTGCTCGCCCGGGGGATCCTGCTGACGTGGACGCCGAAGGCGCTGCGCCAGCTCGCCGGCCGCGGCTACGACCCGACGTTCGGCGCGCGTCCCTTGAAGCGCCTCATCCAGAAGCAGGTCTCCGACGCCCTCGCGTCGAGGCTGCTCAAGGGCGAGATCCGCGACGGCGACGTCGTCGAGCTCGACGCCTCGCCGGACGGCGAGACGCTGGCCCTGCACAAGAAGAAGCCCGAATCCGTGACCGTGTGAACCATTTCAATGCATGGAGGTACTTATGAACCTGACTCGTTGGGAACCCTATCGTGAGCTCGCGACCCTGCAGGACCGCCTCAATCGCGCTTTCGGCGCCTTCGGCCGGACCGAGCGGGACGACGAGATGAACCTGGCCGCCTGGGCGCCGCCCGTCGACATCGCCGAGGAGAAGGATCGGATCGTGATCACGGCCGAGTTGCCGGGCTTCAAGGAGGATCAGATCGAGATCCAGACCGAGAACGGCATGCTGACGCTCCGCGGCGAACGGAAGTTCGAAAAAGAGTCCGACGGCAAGAGCTATCACCGGGTCGAACGCTCTTACGGCCAGTTCGTCCGCAGCTTCAGCCTCCCGAACAACGTCGACCGGGAAAAGATCAAGGCGGACTTCTCGAACGGCCTGCTCAAGGTCGAGCTGCCCAAGCGCGAGGACGCCAAGCCCCGGACGATCAAGATCTCAGCCGGCAGCGACAAGAAAGGCGAGGCCATCGACGTCAAGTCCCGCTAGGCGGGGGACATGGCCGCTTTTTCGCCCCGCCGCGAGGCGGGGCTTTCTTTTGGGCGGAATGCTCCTGCAGAATGCGCCGTTGTGCTCGCCGTGAAGCGCCCGGCCGCCGTGCTCCTGCTTTCGCTCGCCGCGATTTCCCTCGCGGCCGAGCCGCTCTCCAACCGGCGCACCGAGATCGTCCTCGTCGTCGAAAAGGTCGCCCCGGCCGTGGTCAACATCTCCGCCGAGCAGACGCTGCGCCAGCGGCCGTCGATCTTCGACGACTTTTTCTTCGGCTTCGACGGGCGCTCCCGCAGCCGCACGAGCCAGTCGCTCGGCTCGGGCGCGATCATCGACCCGAAGGGCATCATCGTCACCAACGACCACGTCGTCTCCGGCGCGTCGAAGATCACCGCGATGACCAAGTCGGGCCTCGAGCTCGAGTGCGACGTCGTCGGCTCCGACGCCGACAACGACCTCGCCGTCCTGAGGGTCCGCAAGCCGTCGGGGGCGCTGCCCTCGCTGAAGGTCGGGTCCTCGAGCGACCTGATGATCGGCGAGACGATCGTCGCGATCGGCAACCCGTTCGGCCTCTCGAACACGGTCACCGCCGGCGTCGTCTCCGCCAGGGGCCGGAGCGTCCGGGGCGAGAACAACCAGACCTACACCGACTTCATCCAGACCGACGCGTCGATCAACCCCGGGAACTCGGGCGGCCCGCTCGTCAACCTCGACGGCGAGATGGTCGGCGTCGCGACCGCGATCATCGGCGGCGCGCAAGGCATCGGCTTCGCCATCCCGGCCGACCGCGCCCGCCGCATCGTCGACGACCTGCTCCGATACGGCGAGGTGCGCGCCGTCTGGATCGGCGTGCGCGGGCGCACGCTGGTTTCGGGCGAGGAGAACCGGCCGCGGGGCTTCAAGGTGAAGGCCGTCTACCCCAACTCCCCCGCCTCCCGCGCCGGGATCCGCGACGGCGACCAGATCGTCTCGGTCGACGGCAACCCGATCGAATCGCAGGAGGCCTTCGAGACCGCGCTGTCCACGCGCGGGCCGGGGCTCCCCATGAAGCTCGTCGTGAAGGGAAGGCAGGGCGAACGGACCGTCACGGTGCAGGGCGAGTCGCCGCCCGCCGGGATCGGCGTCCAGATGCTTCGCGAAGACATCGGCATCGCGCTGCGGCGCTCGCAGGACGGCTACCGGATCGTCTCCGTCGACCGGGACAGCCTGGCCGCGCAGGCGGGCCTGAAGCCGGGCGATCAGCTCCTGACGTTGAACGGCACGGCCGTCCGCGGCCCCGAGGACGTCGACCACGTCCTGCAGCGCGACTTCAACAAGACGAGCCTCCTGATGGAAGTGGGACGGGGCCGGTTCTCGTATTCGCTGACGTTCCCGCTCGACTAGCTCGGATCCTGAGCGGGCCGCTTCGCGGCCCAACCGGAGAGAGAGGGGAAGTCTCCGACAGCCTCCTCTCCCAGCCAACGTGCACGGTTGTCTTTCAGGACCGAGGTCTCAGCCGAATCTCCGACACCACGATCCCCGCGAGAACCAGCAATCCCCCCAACCACCCGCGGGTACCGAGGCGCTCCCCGAGAAACCACGCCGCGAGCAGCGCCGTCACGACCGGCTCGAGCGTGTAGATGATCGCCGCGTGGGTCGCGGACATGTGGCCCTGCGCCCACGTCTGGAACACGTACGTGCCGGCCGTGCCGATCACGACGAGAAAGACGGCCTGCCAGAGGAGGGCGGCATCGTCGAGCAGCGGCGTGACGCCCCGCGCGAGCGCCGCCAGGCCGCCGCCGGCGACGACAGCCACTCCGGCCGCCGCGGTCGTCACGACGAGCTGGATCACCGTGAACCAGACGGGGTCGTGGCGCGCCGAGCGCTCCGCCATCAGGACGATGTAGAAGGCAAAGGTCACGCCGCAGCCGAAGACGAGCAGGTCGCCGCGGTTGATCGCGCCGCCCGTCGGCAGCGTCATCAGGACGAAGCCCGCGCCGGCGAGCGCGATCCCGACCCCGTTCTCGCGCGTCGGGAGCTTGCGCGTCATGAGGTACGCGGCAGCCGGCGTGAACACCGAGGCGAGCCCGGTCAGGAACGAGGCGTGCGAGGCGCTCGTCTCGACCTGGCCGAGGATCTGGAGCCCCATCCCGAGCGCGAGGACGATCCCGAGGACGAGCCCGTCCGGGCCGAGCCGGGGCGTCCGCCGGCGGCCCGGGAGCGCGAGCGCGCAGAGAGCCGTCGCCGCCGCGAAGCGCCAGAAGAGAAACGGCAGCGGCGGAACCGCGCCGAGCAGGTTCTTGACCAGCACGAAATCGGCGCCCCAGGCGAGGGTGACGGCGATCAGGACGGCGTCGGCGCGCCAGCGCCGGGACAGGGGTTCCCGTTCGAGGTCGCTCGTCATCGTCCTGTCGTCTCTCCGTTTGGAAGCGCAGACGTTACTAAGCTAGGATCCGTCGGCTTGCAAGAGCCTGCTACCCCCCGCGTCCGATTCGCGCCGTCCCCGACGGGATCGCTCCACGTCGGCGGGGCGCGAACCGCGCTCTACAACCTGCTCTTCGCGCGCCACACCGGCGGCCGGTTCCTCCTCCGCATCGAGGACACCGACGTCGAGCGCTCACGCGAGGAGCTGTCGGCGCAGATCCTGTCGGCCATGGAGTGGCTCGGCCTCGAGTACGACGAGGGGCCCTTCTACCAGTCGCGCCGCGGCGAACTCTACCGGGCGGCGGCCGAGCGGCTGCTGCGCGAAGGCAAGGCGTACCGCGCCTTCGAGACCCCGGACGAGCTCGAGGCCGAGCGGAAGAAGGCCGAGGCCGCCGGGCGCGCGTACCGCTACTCCGGCGCCGGGCGTTCGATCCCGCCCGACGAGAGCGACCGGCGCGCGCAGTCCGGGGAGCGCCACGTCGTCCGCCTGAGGATGCCCGACGAGACGATCGTCGTCGAGGACCTGATCCGCGGCCGCGTCGAGTTCCCGGCCGAGGCCCTCGACGATTTCGTGCTCGTCCGCTCCGATGGCCACCCGCTCTACCACTTCTGCGTGTGCGTCGACGACACCGACATGCGCATCACGCACGTGATCCGGGGCGACGATCACCTGGCCAACACGCCCAAGCACGTCGCCCTCTTCCGCGCGCTCGGCGCTCCCCTGCCGCGATTCGCCCACCTCGGGATGATTCTCGGCACCGATCGCAAGAAGCTCTCCAAGCGGCACGGCGCCGCCGCCGTCGAGGAGTGGCGTGAGGCCGGGATCCTCCCCGAGGCCCTCTTCAACTTCCTGGCGCTTTTGGGGTGGGCCCCCGGCGGCGACCGCGAGATCCTGAGCCGCGCGGAGATGGAGAAGGAGTTCACGCTCGAGAACGTGGGCGCCTCCCCGTCCGTCTTCGACCCGGAGAAGCTCCTCTGGATGAACCAGCAGTACATCGCGGCGCTTCCCGCCGAGGAGCTCCTGCGCCGCGCGCTGCCGCACGCCGCAGGGGGCGTCCCGGACCCCGCCGTGGCGCTGCGCGCGATCGAGCTCCACCGGCCCCGCGTTCGAACCCCGATCGAGATGGGCCGCGCGCTCTCTTCCTACGCGAACGACCCGGCCGACTACGAGCCCGACGGCTGGAAGAAGCACGTCAAGCCCGAGACGCCGCGGCAGCTCGAGGCGCTGGCCGCCGCGTGGGAAGCCCTCCCCGCCTGGACCGCCCCGGAAACCGAGGCCGCGCTGCGGCGAGCCGCCGAGGCCGAGACGATTTCGGCAGGCAAGCTCATCCATCCGACGCGGCTGGCGCTGACCGGAACGACCGTCGGGGCGCCGCTCTTCGACGTCGTCGAGCTGCTCGGCAAGGAGACGGCGCTGCGCCGCCTGCGCCGGTTCATCGAGGCCGCGAAGGCCCCCAACCCCGCGTGAGCCGCCGAGGACGCCTCTCGGACGCTCTCGGGAAGGGACCTCTTCCGCTCTCGTCGGCGCGTCGAGCGCCGCTCAAACAGACTTGACCCGGTAGTCCTGCCGGAGCGAGTGCAGGTCCTTGAGCGCGGTGCGCAGCACCTGGATGACGCGCGCCACTTCCCGGCCGTAGTAGCGCATCTCGGGATCGCAATCGGTCAGGCTGTAGATCGCCTCGTCCTTTTCGAGCCGGTCCTTCTCGAAAGTCAGGCGCTCGATCATCTCGTCGAGCTCGCCGCGCAGGACGAACGCGATGTCGCGCACGCCCAGGTAGCGGCTGCATTGGGGACAGTGGACGGTCTCGCTGCCGGCGTCGGGCACCGAATCGATGACGAACTGCCGCTCGCAGCGGGGGCACTCGAAGACTTCCGGGATCATGGCTCTGGGTAACCGAGTGTACTCTCCGCCGGAAGTGCGCGCCATTTTTCCGCCGGGCGCGAAAACCCCGTACAATGCGCAGGGGCTTCGCCCTGCCCGGCGGGCCTCGGCCCGTCCCCGGAGCCGGCCGCGACCGCCACACATCGGATGAAGCTCGTCGTCGTCGTGGGTACGCGCCCGGAGGCCATCAAGATGGCTCCGGTGGTGCGCCGGCTCCGGGAGGAGCCCGGCTGGCAGACCCTTTTGTGCGCGACCGCCCAGCACCGCCAGATGCTGGACCAGGCCCTCGGCCTCTTCCAGCTCGAACCCGACGTCGACCTCGACCTCATGCGCCCCGATCAGACGATCAACGGGCTCGCGTCGCGAGTCCTCGCCTCGCTCGACGACGTGCTCGCGCGCGAGAGCCCCGACTGGCTCCTGGTCCAGGGCGACACGACGACCGCGATGGGCGCCGCGCTCGCCGCTTTCCATCGCCGCATCCGGGTCGGCCACGTCGAGGCGGGACTGCGCACCGGCGACTTCCGGCATCCGTTCCCCGAGGAGATGAACCGCCGCGTCGTGGACCTCGTCGCGGACGCCAACTTCGCGCCCACGCGCCGCGCGGCGCGGGCGCTCGAGGCCGAGGACGTCCCGGCCGGCAAGATCTTCCTGACCGGAAACACCGTCGTCGACGCGCTCCTCGCCATCGCCGGAAGCGACGGCGAGACCGCCGCGGAGGACCTCGTCCTGATCACCGCTCACCGCCGCGAGAGCTTCGGCGAACCGCTCGAGCGCGTGGTGCGAGCCATCGAACGGCTGGCGCGGGCCTTTCCGGCGACGCGCTTCGTCCACGTCCTCCACCCCAACCCGAACGTCGGGCCGATCGTCCGCCGCAACGCGGGGCTGCCGAACGTCGAGCTCGTCGAGCCGCTCGACTATCTCGCGCTCGTCCGTCTCATGCGCCGCGCGCGCCTCATCCTCACCGACTCGGGCGGGATCCAGGAGGAGGCGCCGACGTTCCACAAGCCCGTTCTCGTCCTGCGCGAGAAGACCGAGCGCCCCGAGGGCGTCGAAGCGGGCCTCGCGACACTGGTCGGCACCGACGAAGAGCTGATCGTCGCGCGCGCGTCGGCGCTGCTGTCGGACCCGTCGGCGCGCCGCGCGATGGCCGGCCGCGGCAACCCGTACGGCGACGGGCTCGCCTCCGACCGGATCGCGGCGATCCTGGCGGGCCGGCCCTTTGCGCCCTTCGTTCCGCCGGCATGAGGCCGGACTGGGAATCGGGGCTGCGCGGCCGGCTCTACGCGCTCGGCCGCCGCGCCGTTCCCCTTTCCTGGCGCCGCGCCCTGCGCCGCCGCGTGGCGACCGAACGCCTCCTGGGGCTCCGCAAGCCCGAGGTCGCGCTCGACTACGGACCCGCCGAGCCCGGGCCCGCGGTCGCGGGGCGGGCCGACGTGCTCGTCCTCCCGGTCATCCCGTGGACCTACCGCCGCCAGCGCCCGCAGCAGCTCGCCGAGGCGCTCGCCCGCCGCGGGCGCCGAGTCTTCTACGGATCGCTCGAAGGCTCCGGCGAGCCGGCCGACGCGGTCCGCGTCGCGCCGGGCGTGACCCTCGTGCCGATCGCGGGCGTGCGCCGGGAAGACCCTGCGGACCGGCCCCTCGAGGCAGCCGCCCTCGCGTCGGCCCTCGAGGGCCTCGCGGCGTGGCGCGCGCGCTTTTCCATCGCCGACGCCGCCGTCCTCGTCCAGACGCCCTACTGGCAGCCGCTCGCGCAGGAGCTCCGGCGGCGCTTCGGCTGGCGTGTCGTGTACGACTGCCTCGACGCGCACGAGGCGTTCGCGGCCAACCGCCCGGGCGTTCTCGACGCGCCGGAGCGCGCGCTCGCGGCCGAGGCGGACCTGGTCGTCGCGACCTCGGCGGCCCTCGCGCGGCGGCTCGCCGCCCGGCGGTCCGACGTGCGGCTGCTGCCCAACGCCGGCGATCCGGGGCCCTTCGCCCGCCTCGAGCCGCCGCGGCGTTCGCCGCGGGACCTCGTCGTGGGATACGTCGGCGCGGTGGACGACTGGTTCGACGCGCCGCTCGTCGCCGCGCTCGCGCGCCTTCGCCCGCAGTGGCGCTTCGAAATCGTCGGCGGCGTCGAAAGCCCGTCGCTCGAGCTGCCGCGCGCCGCGAACGTGCTCTTTCACGGCGAGCGGCCGTATGGCGAGATGCCCGGATTTCACGCCCGCTTCGACGTCGAGATGATCCCCTTTCGGCCGTCTCCCCTGACGCACGCGACAGACCCGGTCAAACTGTACGAGGCGGCGGCCGCGGGGCGCGCGGTGGTGGCGACGTCCCTGGAGTCGCTGCGACCCTTCGCCGTCCGGGGTCTCGTGCGTCTGGCCGACACGGCCGAGGAATTCGCCGCGGCGCTCGAAGCCGCCGCGGCCGCGGATCCTGCGGAGGCCGAGCGGCGGCGGGCGTTCGCCCGGGACAACACGTGGGACGCGCGCGCGGCCGCCCTCGACGCCTGGTTGACCCCGGGCAGCGCCCATGAGACCGTGCGCCGGAAGCCGAATCCATGAGTGCGACGACTGCGCCCAGCTCCCCGGCGAAGCCCCCGGCCGTGCCCGTCTACGACTCGGCGCGGCGGCGCCCGGCGTGGATCGAGGAGGCGGCGAGCCTCTGGGCGTTTCGAGGCCTCGTCCACGAGCTCGTGATCCGCGACATCAAGGTCCGCTACAAGCGCTCGGTCCTCGGGATCCTCTGGACGATGCTCGCGCCCCTGTTGAACATGATCGCGCTGACACTGGTGTTCTCGGTCCTCTTCAAACAGGAGATTCAGAACTACCCCGTCTACTTCATGACGGGCTCGATCTGCTGGGCCTTCTTCGCCCAGACGACCTCGGCCGCGGCGCAGCAGACCCTCGCCTCCAACGAAATGGCCAAGCGAATGTTCGTCCCCCGCACGGTCTTCATCGCTTCGGCGCTCGGAGGGGGGCTCGTCAACCTGGTCCTGTCGCTGGTGCCGCTGCTCGTGATCCTCGCCATGACGAGCTTCCCGCTGCACCCCACCTGGGCCTTCCTGCCCGTGTCGGTGCTGATGATCGCGCTGTTCACGGCGGGCGTCTCGCTGATCCTCTTCACCGTGGCGTCGCGCTTCGCCGACGTCAAGGAGATGTACCTCGTGGTCATCCAAACGTGGATGTTCCTGACGCCGATCGTGTACCACCCCTCGATCGTGCCCCCGAAGTACCGGTTCGCGCTCTGGGCGAACCCGATGTATTACCTCCTCCAGACCTTCCGCGCCCCGATTTACGACGGCGCGGTGCCCTCGGCCGAGCTCGTCCTCGGGTCCCTCGCTCTCGCGGTCCTCTTCCTCGTCACCGGCTGGGTCTTCTTCTGTCATCGGCGCGACGACATGGCGTACTGGAGCTGACGGGCCGATGACCGACGTCATCCGGCTCGAAGGCGTCACCCTGCGGTACCGCGTGCCGCGCGAGCGCATCCGCTCGATCAAGGAATACGCGATCCGGCGTGTTCAGCGCCGCATCGTCTACGACGACTTCGAGGCGCTGCACGCCGTCGACCTGAACGTCGCGGCCGGCGAGCGCGTCGGCGTCGTCGGCCGCAATGGCGCCGGCAAGAGCACGCTCTTTCGCGTCATCTCCCGCGTCCTGCCGCCCGGGGAAGGCCGTGTCTATGTCGCCGGACGCATCGCGCCGATCCTCGAGCTCGGCCTCGGGTTTCACGGCGAGCTCACGGGCCGCGAAAACGTGATGCTGCAGGGCGCCCTGCTCGGGTTCTCGCGCGCCGAGACGCGGCGCCGGCTCGACCGCATCGTGGCGTGGGCGGAGCTCGAGGAGTTCATCGACGCGCCCATCCGGACGTTTTCGACCGGCATGTCGGCGCGCCTGGCGTTCGCGGTCGCGACCGACGTCGATCCCGACATCCTCCTCGTCGACGAGGCCCTGTCGGTCGGCGACGAGAAGTTCCAGCGCAAGTGCCGCGATCGCATGGAGGGCTTGCGCGCTCGCGGCAAGACGTTCATGCTCGTGTCGCACTCTCCCCAGCAGATCTACGACAACTGCGAGCGCGCGATCTGGCTCCACCACGGCCGGATCGTCCGCGACGGCCCCGTGCTGGACGTGATCGCCGCGTACCACGAGTGGTCTCTCGGCGAGACCGACGCGGTCACGCCGGCCGTCTAGGGCCGGCGGTCAAAAAAAAGGGGCGCGGCATCGGCCGCGCCCGTAACGTTGGAACTCCTTCCCGGTTGGCGAGACGGACGTCGAGGCTCTCGGCGAGGCAGACGGAAGCGCGGCGGTGACGCCCGGCGATGTGTCGCGAAGCGTGCGGCAATGTACCCGCGGCCGCCGTCGGATTGAACCTGGGAAAACTACGAGGTGCCGGGAAAGAAAAGGGCGCGGCCCGAAGGCCGCGCCCGATGAAAGCCGGCGCGAAGCGGTCTAGGGCAGGTACGGGATGTTGAAGCCCTTCACCAGGAACACCGCCATCTGGGCGTTGGTGATGTTGGCGTTCGGGCAGAAGTTCCCTCCGCCGCAGCCCGCCGTCACGCCCTCGTTGTACAGACCATAGATGTAGTCGGCGGCGAACGAACCGCACGGCACGTCGGCGAACACCGCTCCATCCGGGGTGCAGGCCGGGGGCGCGGCGTCGCCGTGCTGCCCCTTGTAGATGAAGACCGACATCTGGGCGCGGGTGTTCGGCGAGCTCGGGCAGTAGTTCCCGCTGCCGCAGCCGGCCGTGATGCCGTCGTTGTAGATGCCCTGGATGTAGAACGCGTTGTAGTCGTTGAACGTCACGTCGCCGAAGGTGTTCGCGTACACCGGCGGCGGCGTGTTGCGCCCGTGGATCGCCCGGAAGAGATAGCCCGCCATGTCGGCGCGGGACACCACGCCGTTCGGGCAGAAGTTGTAAACGGTCGGCCCGCAGTTCGGCGGTCCGCCCATCATCACGCCCGCGCCAGCCGCTCCGTAGACGAAGTTCCACGCGAAGCTGCCTTGCGGAACGTCGTTGAAGAGCACCGTCATGGCCACGGGGATCGCCGGCACCGCGTACGGCGTGTCGGTCGAGACCTGGACCTGGGCCTGAACGAGACCCGGCAGCATGCCCGAGGAATTGAACGTCGCCGAGACCGGCGTCGTACCCGCGACGACGCCCGGACCGCCCGTGCCGCCGATCGTCCCTTCCGTCGGGTCGAGGGTCAGCCACGGGATGTCCACCGAGCAGGTGGCGCCTTCCCCGGAAGCCACGAGATAGAGCGTCTGGGTGTTCTGGTTCACCATCCACAGGTTGCCGATGCAGTCCGCTTCCATGCCCGCGCCGCCGTGGTCGTCGAAGGCCCCGCCGCCGACCTGGAAGCTGCCGACGACGGCGTAGTTGTTCAGCGCGTCGAGGACCGTGATCGAGAAGTCGACGGGGTCGCTGACCTGCACGAAGAGGTGTCCCGTGCCGGGGAAGTACGCCAGACCCGAAATCCCGAGTCCGACCATCGCCGAGTCGAGAATGTTGCCGTCCGCGTCGAAGTGATAGATCGTGAAGTCGTTCCAAGACCCGACGTAGTACGTGTTCGAGACCACGTCGTACGCGAGACCGCGCTCCGAGGCGCCGGTCCCCGGGCAGATCGTGTTGCCCGTGACGGTCTTGGTGGCCGGGTTGACCTCGAAGATGCAGGAGCTGCCGGACGCCACGACGTCGACGTACCAGATCATGCCCGTCTTCGCGTTCCAGGCGCCGTCCGCCGCCCAGGCCGAGATGGCCCCGGACAGGTCGATCGTCTGGCCGGTCGAATTCCCGGCGTTGTCGTACTGATGCGCCTTGTCGTCGCCGCCCGCCTGCCCGATGTCGGTGATCCAGGTCGAGCTCGAGTTGCCGTCGAACCCGACGCCCCATCCGTAGGGCTCCTGGAGCGCGGAGCTTCCGAGCACGTCGCCGGCCGCCAGCGGACGCCGCGGGGCCTGCGTCAGGCCCGAAAGCGCCGGAAGGCCGCTGCCCCTGGTGGAGACCATCGCGGCGGCCCGCGCCGCCGGATCCTTCGGCAGCCGCGCGAGCGCCTTTTCGACGTCACGCCGCGAGGCGAAACCCGACGTGGTCGAGGAAAGCAGCGGCGCGTTGATCTCGGAAAGCGAGAAGGTCGCAACCGGCTGGCCGGTGTTCGACATCGTGAGCGTCTTCACCGACATGCCGTTCGGCGGAATCACGGCCGAGAGCGGGCTCGGCGTCGCCGAGACCTTGCCGGCCTGGAGTACGAAGTCGCGGCGAACCACGTCGTTGTTGAACGCGGTCGTCGACTCCGAGTCGCTCGTGTAGGAGGCCTTCGAGGCCTGGAGGCTCTGCGGACCCGCCGGCGAGAACATCGCGTAGAAGCCGGAGGGACGGTCGGGGTCGCCGGGGTCGATCGTGCCGGTCGAGGTCGCCTGGGTCAGGTTCGCGACCGTCGCGCCCACCAGCCCGTTGCCCGTGTTGCCGTCGGCGACGTTGCCGACGATCAGGCCGCCCGCGATCGGGTTGCACGGCACGTTGCCGAGCGCCACGTCGTCCACCTGCCACCACCACGCCCAGAACCCGGTGTAGTGGAAACGCGCCTGGACGTTCGACTGGCCCGCCGCGAAGGACATGTCGGCGAACTGGTAGCCGGGACCGGGCACGCTCACGCCGGCCGCCTCCCAGACGTTGGTCCAGGACGCGCCGCCGTCGGTGCTGACGTCGACGTCGGCGACGGAATCGAGGTCCTCGTAGTCGTTGGCCCAGAGGATCCCCGCGTTGGGCAGCTCGGAGAGGTCGAGCGACGGCGTCACGAGGCTCGTGTCGTCGGTGACGAAGCTGTCGCAGTTGCTGTTGACCAGGGCGAAGGGACCGCTGCCGCCTGTCTGGTTGCCCTCGAACTGGCCGCAGGGATCCGCGTCGTTCCAGATCAGCCAGGGCTGACCGCCGTCCGTGCTGTCGTTGACGATCGACCAACCCTCGGGCAGGACGCCCGCGTCGAAGTGTTCGTTCAAAACCGGGATCAACTCCTCGGAGCTCGTATAGCCGGGGGCCTGACAGGTCGTGTCGGCGTGGAGCGAGAAGTCCTGAACCAGGGGCGTGCCCTCGGTCGAGAGCGACGCGCTACCGCCGCCGTAGCCCGGCTCGACGGCCGTGACCGTCGCCGTGTAGTTGATGCCCGAGAAGAGCGTCGCCTGGTACTGACCCGTGACCGGATCGCTGAAGACCGTGAGCGCTTCGGTGCTGTCGGAGGTGAAGACGATCTTCGCGTAGAGGGGCCAGCCGTGGCCCGAGCCGTCGGTCGTCGTGCCGCTGACGGGCGTCTGGCTCGCGCCGTGCGTCCGTTTCGGCTTCGACGCCGCGCTCTTGCCGCTCTTCGGCTTCGAGGTCGCCGCGGCGGCCATCTTGTTCTCGCGCAACGCCCTGGCCGCCGGGGCGTTTTTCGCGGGATTATCCGGCGCGCCCGCTCGAACCGACGAGCCCTGCGCCGAAAACAGCGCCGGGCTGCCGGTCAAAGCGAGGCACGCCCCCAGGGAGACGATCAAGGCCGTCAGCCTCTTCGTCGAGATCCGGTGCATGCCGTCCTCCTTCAGTTAAGCCGAGAAATCAAAACTCTCGAAACGCGACCTAGGGACCGTAGAGCACGAGACCGAAGGTCTTCACGAGGAAGACCGCCATCTGCTGTCGGGCGACCTGGTTGGTCGGGCAGTAGTTGCCGCCGCCGCAGCCGGCCGTGACGCCGCGCGCGACGAGCTCGTTGACCCAGGGCGCGTAGGGGCTCGAGCACGGCACGTCGGTGAAGACCGCCGTCGAGCAAGCCGGGGGCACGTACGCCGAGCCCTCCTCCGTCTTCAGGAGAAACACCGCCATCTGCTGCCGGTTGGTCGGATCCGTCGGACAGTACGTCCCGGCGCCGCAACCCGCCGTCACGCCGCGCGCCGAGAGCTCGTTGACCCAGGGCGCGAACGGGCTCGAGCACGGCACGTCGGTGAAGACCTCGGTCGTGCAGGCCGGCGGCACGTACGCCGCTCCCTCCCTGGCCTTGAGCAGGAACACCGCCATCTGCTGGCGCGTGACCGTGTCGCCGGGGCAGAACGTCGTGCCGTCGCCGCAGCCGGCCGTCACGCCGTTGTGGAGCACCGTCTCGATCGACGGGTAGAAATTGCTCGACGAGGGCACGTCCGTGAAGCTCCCGCCGACGTGGAGCGTCCAGGTCTTCTGGTTGGAGTAGGCCGGCGCGAGCGCGAAATCGCCGACCGTCTCGGTCAGCGACGCGTCCCAGTGCGTCGCGGGACGCTCGGCGGCCGTGATCTGCACGGCGTAGCAGTCGCTGCACGCGGCCGAGTCGCTCGGGTTGAGCGTCCCGTAACCCGCTGTGCCGTCCGGAACCGAGTACGTGGGGCCGGCCGGGCCGCTGAAGTCGGTCACGTCTCCCGAGAGAGCGATCGCGTTGATCCCCGTGTTCGTCCAGATGGGCGACACCGTCGCCAGCTCGCCCACCTCGAGCACCCCGTTGCCCGCCGCGTCGACAGCCAGGGCCGAAGGCGCCACGGAAACCGCGAGCGCGCAGTCGTCCGGATGAGCATCCGGCACCTGCTGGTAGAAGTTGGTGATCGTGACTTCGTCGAAGTCGAAACCGTGCCGCGAGTCGAGGGCATCGGTCCCGTAGTTGACCTGGAGGTACGCCGGCACGCCCGTGAAGGCGCCGCCCGGATTCAGGGCCGCGGCCGTCCAGCTGGCCTGGAAGAACCCGTTCGGGAATCCCGGAGTGGTGCCGTTGTAGCCGGGCTGGCTGGCCGTCTGGCACGTTCCGTTGGGCGAGCCGTCGGCGACGCTGTAGAGGCGGCCGCTCGTCGGCTTGATGACCGTCCGGTCGCCGGTCGAGCTGACGACCATGCTGATGTTGGCGCGGTCGTAGTCCGCGTCGGAGTGCGGCTCGATGTCGTACCGCACCCACATGTTCATCGTCGAGGTGTCCGTGAGGAGCAGCAGCGGCGAAGCCACGATGTCGCAGGCGTTGGCCACGTCGTCGGAGGACGACATGTGCGCGAGCGTGCCGTTGGCGCCGGCGCCGAGGATGCGGTTGAACGTGCCCGAGAGCGTCGTCCAGCCCTGCCGGTCCGCTTCGAAGCTGTAGGTCGCGGTCGGCACGAGAACGAGGTCGCTCTCCGTGTGGAAGAGCTTGACGAGCTGCGTGCGCGTGTCGCCGTTGAGCTCGTCCGCCGTGACCTCGACGAGGAAGTCGGATTCGCCGTCGAAGGTCAGGCCCTGCGGGATGACCTGGAAGCTGCCCTGCGCCACGGTGCACGTCGCCATGGTCGGCGCGATCGTGGACGGGAACGTCGTGACGATCGTCGTGAGCGGGTGCGTGACCGCCGTGACGTTGGTGACGCGCACGTTCGTGAGATCACCCACGCCCGTGTTGTTGACCGAGAAGGTGATGGTGTCGAGCTCGCAGTTGTCGAGGAACGGGTCGCCGTCGCCGCCGGTCAGGGTGTTGCCGCCCGTGAAGGCGAGGTTCGCGCCGGCCACGGGCGCACTCTGCGCACAGACGCTCATCGGGGAGAGGCAGGACGGGCTCGAGCCGATGGCCATGACTCCGTACGAGTAGGTCCGTCCGTTTGCGAGGCCCTGATCGAGGAAGCTCAAATCGCTCGTCCGCGCGATGATCGCCTTACCGATGTTGCAGCCGTCTACGCCGTCGCTTCGGTAGACCGCGTAACTGGACGCACCGTCGACGGCGGTCCAGCTCACGGTGATCGAACGGTCGCCCGCCGTGAGCGTCACCGTCGGCGTGTCGACAGGTCCGCCAGCGCATCCGGAGTTGACCGGAGCCGGCGAGGCGCAATGAATCTCGTGCCTCTCGAACGCCGCCCGGATCGCCGTCATGTGCGGCGTCCCGTCGGCGATGTTTCCGTTGTCGTCGTCGACGGCGAGCAGGCTCAGGTACTGCCCTGTCGCGCTGCAACCTCCGCCGACCGAACACGTGTACAGGCTGGTGATCGGCTGGTTGCCGAGGTAATAGAGCCGGCTCGCCACCTCGTGCGCCGTTCGGGAGTCGTAGTTGAAGGGCGCCGCCGTGAGATCGCGGGCCTGCAGATCCCAGGCAGCCTCGGCGGCCACCATGCCCTCGCAGTGGATCTCACGGCCGCACGGACCCGTGCCGCTCGGGCACGAGCTCGCCGCGCCGGTGCCGCCGCACTGATCGGTGGTGAACCCATTCTGGATCCAGCTGATCGTGTGGGGCTGATCGCAGCGGTGGTTCGCATAGTCGAGGTCGCGGACACCCGTGCAGCCGGTCGTCGGCGTCCCGTTGCAGGCGTCTCCATACCCGCCGCAGGTCTGCTCGGTGAAGAATCCGCGCCCCATGCAGGACTGGTTGATGCGCAGCATCGCGTACGTGTCCGCGATCGCTTCGCCGGGGTTGGCGATGTTGGGGTTGACGCCGTTGTTGTCGAGGCCGTGGCCCCACTCGTGATCGAAGATTCCGGCGATCTCGCCGGTGTTCCTGCAGCCCTGGCCCAGCGCGGAGCGGAAGAAGTTGACCTGCGACCCGTCCCAGAACGCGTTGCAAACGTCGTTCTCGTTCGTCTCGGCCGTGAGCTGCTGATGGAGCCAGATGTACGCGGGATCCGTTGGGCTCGTCAGGTGGCCGCGGGCCTTTTCCATCTGGTGGTTGAGCTCGAAATACGCCGACCGGCTCGATTTCGTGTCGCCCGCCGAGTGGCCGGTTGGCGTCGTGCAGTCGGTCGCGGACGGCGTCGGTCCCGAGCCGAGATCGATGCCGCCGACGCCCGTCTCGTTGATCGCGCCGCAGTCGTCCTTGATCTTCAGGTAGACGCCCGAGAGGGCCGTCGAGATGGAACCGGGAATGCACCCCAGATTTCCGCCCACATCGGTGTACTGCTTCACACCGTCCACCGTGTAGTCGGCGAACGGCATCGGCCAGCCCGGCTGCTCGATGCCGTCCGGCGGCCGCTGGTCGTTGCCGATCGGGTAGACGCCGCCGGTGATCACGCCGGTAGGAGAGTCGTACTGGTTCGTGTCCTCGAACGCGAAGACGGTTCCGTTGGACGCGTCGACGAGCGCCTCCCAGGTTCCCTTGTCGTCGCCGACCTTGGAGGTCACGACCCAGGCCAGGCGGTAGTCGATGCGGCCTGGTCCCGCCATCGGGATCAGCTCCAAGCCCGGCTCACGCACCTGGCGGCTGACGGCGAGCGGCCGCAGATACGCAGCCACCGCGTCCTTGGCCACCTGCACGGAGACGCCTGGCGTACGGGCTACGTTGACGTCGCCCCACTTCTGAAGCCCGAGGAGAACCAGGTTGCCGTGGTTGATCGCAACGCCGATGGAGTTGTCGCGGACGGGTACGCCGTCCACGACGCGCTGGATGTGGATGAAGATCAGGCTGCCCTTCTCGAACACGCCGATGCGCGGCGAGGCCTCGAGCTCCGCGAGATCGATCTTCAGATCGCCCTTGTGGAGCTCGAGGTACGCGCGCACGGCCTTCACCGTCTCAGCGGAAAGGTCCGCGTCGCTTTTGGGCGGCTGCGCGGACCACGCGAGGTGGTTGCCCACGCCCGTACCCGGGATGATCGGCTCGTGGAGGATCAGCGAGTTTGGCCGCTGCGTCCGCGAGTCGAAGAAGATCGACTCCGTCGGAACGCCGAATTTCGCGAGCGTCGGACGCAGCTGGTCCGCCAGCGGAACTGCCAGCGACTGAAGCGTCTCGTTCACTTCTTCGACGTAGAGATCGGGATGCCGGAAGGAGCGCTCTCGAACGCTCGTGGTTCTCGGCACGACCTGGGCGGCCGCGGCCGCCGCGAAGGCGAGGCACGCGAGCAGGGACAGAGAGACAGCACGAGCCCTGAAACGTTTCATGGCGCTCCTTCGGTTTTTGGCGGAAACGGAGACCTCCCCAACGAATCGCTAAGACTCGAAACGGGAACCGTCTCCGTTAGTTAAAAAAGGCGAAACTGCAGCGAACGCTATCTCCAAGCCGAAGTGCAATTCAAGAAAATTTTCATCGGGGATTCATCAATCGGCGGGCGTCCTCGGCGGAGGGCGTCCCCGGACCGAGCGCGATCGCGCGCTGCAGGTAGGCCCGGGCGTCGGCGGCGCGGCCGGCGTCGAGCAGCAGGCGTCCGAGGTGGACGAGCGCGCGCGGATCGCCGTAGCCGAGCCCGGCGGCCCGCTCGAACCGGTCGATCGCCGCAGGCAGATTCCCCTTCGATTCCTCGACCTCGCCGGCGACCCACCAGGCCGCGCCGACGTCCGGCATCCGCCGGACGGCCTCCTCGGCATGGCGCCCGGCCTCTTCCAGTCGTCCCTGCTGGCGCTCGATCTGCGCCAGCCGGGTCAGGACGGCCGCCGAACGCGCCCCGCTCGCTTCCGCCCGCTCGAGCGTCCCCTTCTCGTCCTCGAGTGACCCGGTGCGTCCGGCGATCCCGGCCAGTCCGAGCCAGGCCTGCGCATGCCGCGGGTTCAGCGCCAGCGTCGCCTCCCACTCCTTGCGGGCCTCGGCGTCCCGGTGCTCGTTTTCGTAGAGCCGCGCGGCCTGGTGGTGCAGGAAATCGAGGCCCGGATTGAGCAGGATCGCCTCGTTCAGCGTCGCGAGCGCGTCCGGCGCGTCTCCGGCCGCGGCCTGCGCCTCGGCCAGGCGGGCGAGGAAGGGCACGTTGCCCGGGCTGCGGCGGACGAGGTCCTGCAGTTTCGAGACCGCCTGAGCGGCCTTCCCCTGACGGGTCAGCGACTTGGCGCTTTCGAAGTCGCGCAGGAGAACCACGCCGTCCTTGGGGTCGAGGCCGCTTCCCCGGCGCGAGGGTGACCCGGAGAGATAGCCGAGCTGGCGCAGCGACTCGGCGAGGTCCGCCGCTTCGGCCGGCGGCGCCTCCCGCGCGGCGCGCTGTTCCGCTTCGATCGACGCCTTCAGGCGCCGGACCACCTCCGGGTGGCTGGCCAGAACGTTGTTGGACTCGGCGGGATCGGCCACGACGTCGTAGAGCTCCGGGCGCGGCGCCAGGACGAGCCGCCAGCGTTGGTCCGTCGCTGCGGCGAGCGGGCTCCACCCGTAGGCGGTCTCGGGCAGCCGGGTCTCGCTGTAGACGGCTTCCGACGGCCGCGCCGAAACGCCCCGGTCCAACCCGGGCAGCGGCGCCCCGAACGGGCCGGCGTCGGCCGAAAGGCCGATCAGGGAGAGCAGGGCCGCCGGAAGCGCGCGGGTCCCGACGACGTCGCCGACGACGCGCCCGGAGGCGACCCCGGGGCCGGCGAGAATCAGGGGAACGTCGAGGGCGGACCCGTACAGGAAGATCCCGTGCTCGCTCTCGCCGTGCTCGCCGAGCATCTCGCCGTGGTCCCCGACGACGGCCACGAGCCGCCCGGCCTCCGAACGCGGAAGGCCGTCGAGCAGGCGTCCGACCTCCGCGTCCACGAAGGCCACCTCGCCGGCGTAGCGCCGCGGGGCGGAGGCCCCCCGCCACTGGCCGGGCGGGTCGTAGGGCGCGTGGGGGTCGTAGTAGTGCACCCACAGAAACCGGGGCTTCCCGGCGGGCGTCTTCCCCGCCCACGCGAGCGCCGCATCCGTCACCGCCGCCGCGTTGCGCTCCGGGTAGCCCTGGGCGCCGGTCCGCTCCGCGACCATCGCGTCGTCGTAGACGGTGAAGCCGCGGTCGAGCCCGAAGCGGCGGTCGAGGACGAGCGAGGACACGAACGCACCGGTGGCGTAGCCGCGCCTCGTCAGGACCCCGGCCAGCGTCGGAACGTTCGACGGCAGGCGGCCGACCCCGTTGTCCCGGACCCCGTGGCGCGGCGGGTTG
>Ga0335070_10002565_pt1 | contig 21047 bp, 18 predicted proteins | sample Lox_Sample_13_FD_206722 | JGI IMG/M metagenome (GOLD analysis project Ga0335070, IMG submission 206722) | Soil microbial communities from Loxahatchee National Wildlife Refuge, Florida, United States - Lox_Sample_1.3 | ecosystem: Environmental > Terrestrial > Soil > Wetlands | place: USA...
CGGCGTCGGTCCTCGTGCGAGGCGTCGACGATCGCTTCACGCTCTCCGTCGACAGCTCCGGCGAGCTCCTGCACCGCCGGGGATGGCGGCTCGAGACGGGACGCGCGCCGCTGCGCGAGACCCTCGCCGCCGCCCTCCTCTCGCTCTGCGAATGGGACCCGGCGACGCCCCTCGTCGACCCGATGTGCGGCGCCGGGACGCTCGCGATCGAGGGCGCGGAGCTCGCCCTCGGACGGGCGCCGGGGCTCGGCCGCGCGTTCGCGTGCGAGGCCTGGCCCGGTCACGACCGTGCCCTCGCGGCGCGTCTGCGCGACGAAGCGCGCGCGGCCGCGCGCGCGACGCTCCCGGCCCCGATCGTCGCGAGCGACGAGAGCGCGCGCGCCGTCGAGGCCGCATGCCGCAATGCCGACCGCGCCGGAGTCGCCGAGCTCGTCCGGTTCTCCCTCACGCCGCTCGCGGAGCTGCGCGCGCCGCGCGGCGCGGGCCGCGGCCTCGTGATCGCGAACCCGCCGTGGGGCCGCAGGGTCGGGGCGCGCGACGACCTGCGGTCCCTCTACGCCTCGCTCGGTCGCGTCCTGCGGGAGCGCTTCCACCGCTGGCGCGCGGGCGTCGTCGTGGCCGACCCCCGTCACGGCGACGCGTTGCGCATGACGCCCGTCGCCGTGCATCGCCTGGCGAGCGGAGGCGTTCGCATACGCCTGCTGGTGTTCGACGTCGGCGCCGGCGCGGCGCGGCCTGCGAGGGGCGGCGGCCGATCGGTCCGGGTTTCGCCCCCCTCCCGCCCCCGGTAGACTGCGCGCGCTCCGAGCCGCCCCCGCCCGTCTGCCCGCCGATCGGATGCCCGTGCCCATGCCCACGCCGCGACGCGAGCTCGCACGTCTCACCCGCCTGGCCTGGCCGATCGTCGGCGCGCAGGTCGGAAACATGGCGCTCGGCATGGTCGACACCCTGTTCCTGGGCCGTGTCGGCGTCGACGCCCTCGCCGCCGCGTCGATCGGGAACGCGTACCTCTACGGCACGCTGCTCGTGGGCCAGGGCCTCGTCCTCGGCATGGATCCCCTCGTGACCCAGGCCCACGGCGCGGGCGACGGACGGGCGGCCGGCCTCGCGCTCCAGCGCGGCCTCGTGGTGTCGGCGCTCGTCACGGCCGTGGTCTCCCTGCTGTTCCTGCTCACGAGGCCCGTCCTGGTCCTGCTCGGCCAGGATCCGACCCTCGCGGAGGGCGCCGGCCGCTACATCGGCGTGCAGATCCCGACGATCGGCGCCTTCTACGGCTACCTCGCGCTCCGCTCCTACCTGCAGGGCCGCGAGATCGTCCGTCCCGCGCTGGTCGCGATGCTCCTCGCGAACGGGACGAACGTCGTCTTCAACTGGGCGCTCGTGTTCGGCCACCTCGGTGCGCCCGCCCTCGGCCTCGTGGGCTCGGGCCTCGCGACCGGCCTCTCTCGGGTCGTGCTCTTCGCGACGCTGATCGTCCTCGTACGCCGCGGCGGGCTGCTCGAGCGCACCTTCCCGCCCTGGTCGCGCGGCGCCTTCGACGGCCGGGCGCTGCGTCGCATCCTCGCCCTCGGCTTCCCGATCGGGATGCAGATGGGGCTCGAGGTCTGGGCGTTCTCCGTCGCGACGCTGCTCGCGGGGCACCTCGGCGCGACCGCCGTCGCCGCGCACACGATCACGCTCAACATGGCGGCCTTCTCGTTCATGATGCCCCTCGGTGTCGGGCAGGCCGCCTGCACGCGTGTCGGCAACCTGATCGGCGCACGCCGGTTCCGCGAAGCCGACGAGGCCGCCTGGGTCGCGATCGGCCTCGGCGCCTCGATCATGGCGGCGTGGGCCCTCGTCTTCGTCACCGGACGGGGCGTCCTTCCCCGCCTCTACACGCCCGCGGAGGACGTGGTCGCCCTCGCGGCGGCGACGCTGCCCATCGCCGCCGCGTTCCAGATCTTCGACGGCACGCAGGTCGTCGCCGCCGGCGTGCTGCGCGGCATGGGCAGCACCCGGCCTGCGGCGTGGCTCAACTTCGTCGGCTACTGGCTGATCGCGCTCCCGCTCGCCTTCGCCCTGGTGACCTTCGCCGGCGCGGGGCTCGCGGGAATCTGGTGGAGCCTCTGCCTCGCGCTCCTGCTCGTCGCCGTCGGCCTCGTGGCCTGGATCCGCGTGCGGGGGCCCGGGCGGCTCGGCGTGCCCGCGGAGCCGACGCCGCAGGCCGTCGCTCCGCGCTCCCCCGTCGGGTAGGCTCGGGTCATGAGCACACCCGACGTCGGCGATCTGGCTCCGGAGTTCACGCTGCCCTCGACGAAGGGACCCGTGACGCTCTCCGAGCGGCTCAAGGCGGGACCGGTCCTCCTCGTGTTCTACCCGGGCGACGACACGCCCGTCTGCACCAAGCAGCTCTGTGACTACCGCGACAACGTCTCGTTCTTCGAAGGGCTCAAGATCCAGGTGGTCGCGCTCAATCCCCAGAGCGAGGCGTCCCACACGAAGTTCGCCGAGAAGCACCGCTTCCCCTTTCCCGTGGCGGCCGACGCCAACGGCGAGGTGAGCCGCGCCTACGGCGCGCGCGGGGTCTTCGGCGTGACGAAGCGCGCGCTCGTGCTGATCGGCCGCGACGGCAGGATCGTCTGGCGCAAGACGGACTTCGCGCTCTTCTTCGAGTCGACCGACGATCTCCGCCGCGTCCTCTCCGACCTGGCGCTCTAGCGGGCCCGCGCCAAGGTGGCCTTCCATCCGCTGCGCATCGTGAAGATCGTCCGGGAGACGGCCGACGCGTCGTCCTTCGTGCTCGAGGTGCCGCCCGAGCTCGCGGAGACGTTCGGGTATCGAGCGGGCCAGTTCCTGACGTTCGAGCTGCACGTGGGCGGCGAGCGCCTGCTGCGCTGCTACTCCCTCGCGAGCTCGCCCGACGTCGATCCCGCCCACAAGGTGACGGTGAAGCGCGTGGCCGAAGGCCGCGCCTCGAACTGGTTCAACGACGTCCCGCGCGAGGGCGACGTGCTCGAGGTGATGCCGCCGGGCGGCGTGTTCGTGCTGCGCCCCCACGCGACGCCCCTCTGCCTGTTCGCCGGCGGGAGCGGCATCACGCCGGTGATCTCCCTGGTGAAGAGCGCCCTCGCGACGACCGGGCGCCGCATGAAGCTCGTGTACGCGAACCGCGATCGCGACTCGATCATCTTCCGCGACGAGCTCGAGCGCCTCGTCGGGGAGCACCCGGATCGCCTGGCCGTCGTCCACCACCTCGACCACGAGCAGGGGTTCCTCGTGCCGGCCCAGGCGAAGGCCCACGTCGCGGGGCTCGAGTCGGCGGACTTCTACATCTGCGGTCCCGGACCGTTCATGGACGTGGTGGAAGCGACGCTCCTCGGCGTCGGCGTGCCGCAGGAGCGGATCGCGATCGAGCGCTTCGTCTCGATCGGCGGGCCGGAGGACCTGGTCGAGGACGCCCGCGCGGCCCGTGAGGCCGCCGAGCGCGCGCATCCCGACGAGATCGTGGTCCGCCTGGACGGCCGGGTGCACCGCGTGCCGTACGCGCCCGGAGACACGGTCCTCGCGGCGGCCCGCAAGGGCGGCCTCGAGCCGCCGTTCGCCTGCGAGGACGGCTACTGCGGGAGCTGCGCCGCGAAGCGCCTGCGCGGCGAGGTCACGATGCGCAAGAACGAGGTGTTCTCCCAGCGCGAGGTCGAGGCGGGGAACATCCTCACGTGTCAGGCACGGCCCTGCAGCGGAGAGCTCGAGGTCAGCTACGACGAGTAGCGGCCCCCGCCCCGCGCGGCGCGCTCACGACGCGTGCTTCTCCATCTCCTTCTTGAGCTCCCGCTTCAGGATCTTCCCGTTCGCGTTGCGCGGCAGCGGCTCCTTCCGGATCTCCACCTTGACCGGCACCTTGAAGCTCGCGAGGTGCTTCGCCACGTGCTCCCGCAGGTCCTGCTCCGTCGTCTTCGAGTCCGGCACGAGCTGGACGATGGCGCCGACCTCCTCGCCGAGCACGCGGTGGGGAATCCCGACCACGGCGGCGTCCATCACGTCGGGATGCTGGTAGAGGACCGACTCCACCTCCACGCAGTACACGTTCTCGCCGCCGCGGATCAGCATGTCCTTCGCGCGGTCGAGGATGTAGAGGAAGCCTTCCTCGTCCATCCGGCCGACGTCTCCCGAGCGGAGCCAGCCGTCGGGGAACGTCTCCGCCGTGGCCTCGGGCTTGTTCCAGTAGCCCTTCACGACGTTCGGCCCGTAGATCCAGATCTCTCCGATCCCGCCGGGCGGCAGCGGCGCGCCGTCGGAGCCGACGATCTTCACGTCGCAGACCGGGACGGGCGCACCGACGCTGTCGGGCCGCTGCTCGTAGTCGAGCGCGCTGTTGAGCGTCGTCACGCTCGAGGTCTCGGTCAGGCCGTAGCCCTGCCCCGGTGACGACTTCGGGAACTGCTCCTTGATCCGGCGCACGAGCTCCGGCGCCGCCGGCGCGCCGCCGTAGCCCACGCTCTGGATGCTCGAGGTGTCGCGCTTCTTGAAGTCGGGATGCTCGAGCACCTGCCAGACCATCGCCGGAACGCCACCGAACTGCGTGATCTTCTCGCGCTCGATCAGCTCGAGGGCGCGCGCGGGGTCCCACTTGTACATCATCACGAGCTTGCCCCCGAACAGCAGGTTCGCGCACAGGATCGAGTGGCAGCCGGTGGCGTGGAACAGCGGGACCGAGAGCAGCTGGGCGGTCTGGGGCCGGGGCTCCGACGGATTCGGCAGTGGCTGGCCCGTGCGGATTGCCGTTCGCACCGTGCCGACCGCGAGGCTCGTCAGGTTCGTGCAGATGTTGCGGTGCGTGCCGAGCGCGCCCTTCGGCCGGCCCGTGGTGCCCGAGGTGTAGAAGATCGTGGCGTCGTCCTCGGGCTCGAGCGCGATATCGGGGAGCGTCACGCCGGCCGGGGCGTTCGCGACCAGCGACTCGAACGAGATCTGGTCGGGCGGGAGGGGCTCCTCGCCGCGCGCGACGACGATCTTCTCGAGGCCGGGAAGGTTGCCGAAGTGCGGGCTCAGGCGCTCTGCGCGCTCCGCGTCGAGGAAGGCCACCTTCGAGCCCGAGTCGGAGAGGCCGTACTCGAGCTCCTCTCCCGTCCACCAGGCGTTCAGGGGGACGACGATCGCGCCCGCCGCGGCGGCCGCCCAGAAGGCGATCGACCACTCGGGGAAGTTCCGCATCGCGATCGCGACGCGGTCGCCCTTCGCGACGCCGAAGTCGCGCACGAGCACGTTCGCGAGCTGCGCGCACCTCCGGAAGTGCTCCTCGAAGGTGAGCCGCTCGTCCTCGTAGACGAGGAAGGTCTTGTCGCCGTTCAGGCGCGAGAGCTCGAGCACGGTGCGCAGGCTCGCGGGCGCGTTCTTCCAGATCTTCGTGCGGCGGCCGCGGATCTCGGCCTCGACGATCTCGAAGGGCGAGCCGGGACCCGTGAGCATCTTGTGGACGTCGGCGATCGAGGGGGGCATGGGCGTTCCTCCAGGAGACGGCGACCCCGAGTCATAGGACACGGCCGCGCGGGCCGCATCCGGCGGACCGCTACGAACGCTGCCGCCAGAGCACCGGCAGGACGGCGGCAGCCATCGCCTCGAGGTCGAGCGCGCGGTCGAGGAATTCGGCGATGCGAGCGGCCTCGCGCCGCGGCGCCGCGAGGAGCGCGGCATGCTCGAGGCGCAGCACGCGGCAGGCGCGCCTCGCCTCGAGGGCGGCCCGCGTCTGCTCGAGCGCGCGGGCGTACGCCGCCGCGAGGGCCGACGGATCGGCGCGCAGGCTCGCGAGCAGCTCGTCCGCCGGCTCGTTCGCCGCCACGCGTCGCGCGGCCTCCGCGGCCAGCATCGCGCGCTGCGAGGCGACCACCTCGTCGAGGCGCCGCTCCACGAAGAGCACGCGGTAGGAGCGATCGCCGGGCAGGGCGGTCACGAGCGGCGCCACGAGCTTCACCGCCCGGCCTCTCGCGGCCTCGAGCCAGGCCGTGTCGCGCAGCACCGCGCGCGCCGGCGCGTACTCGAAGTAGCCGCGCGGGTTGTGCGCGTCCGCGGGCCGCGCCCGGTCCGCGAGGAGCGGAACGCCGCCCGCCTCGAGCACCTGCATCACGAGCGACGTGCCCGCGCGCGGGAGACCCGTGACGACGATCGTCTCGCGCGGATCGTCGGGCTCGCTCATCGCGCGGCGGCCGCGATCGCGCGCAGCGCCGCCTCGACGCGGTCGCGCGCGCGCGCCAGGGTGTCGTCCTGGAAGGCGATCGTCGGGAGGTAGCCCGGCCCCGGGAGCCACGGATCGTCCCCACCGGGCGTCTTCCAGACGCCGAACTCGTGCACTCCGGTCCTTCCGTCGGGCTCGCCCTCGCACAGATGCGCGAAGCGGAGGGCGTAGCGCCGGGTCCAGGCGGGATCTCGACCCCAGTAGGCGCGCTGGAAGAGCGGGAAGACGCCGAGCAGCGCGTCGTAGTCGTGCTCCGCCGCGAGGAGCACGCCGGGAATGGCCGCCCGCAGCCGCGTCGCGAGCGCGACGATGCCGTCGAACACGGAATGGTCGGGGTCGTTCGCGTAGACGTGGATCGTGTCGAGGAAGACGCCGTCGAAGCCGTAGCGCCCGGCCAGCGACTCGATCTGCCGCGCGAGATCGTCGCGCCACGCCGGGTGCCCGGGATTGAGCCACGCCTGCCAGCCCGTGTCGTGGGCGCGCGAGAAGTCCCAGTCCGGCTGGTTCCCGTGGAAGCGATTGCCGGTGGCGCTCTTCAGGTACGCGCTCGGCTCGAGCGCGCGGAAGCGGGGGAGCCAGGCGTTCACGCAGTTCGCGCCGAACATCGGCATCAGGTGGACGCCGAGGGCCCGCGCGCCGTCGCACAGCGCGGCGAAGCCCGCCTCGCCGCCGAGGCGTGGCTCCGGACGGTAGTCGCCGTACTGCCAGTAGTAGCGGCCCTCCCAGCCCGGGAGGTACGCGAGGACGCGTCGGCCCTCGACGTGGCGCGCCACGAAGTGCAGCGCGTCGAGCATCGCCCGGTAGTCGAGGAAGGTCTTGCCCGTCCAGTGCATGCCGTGGAGCGTGATCGCGAGCGCGAGCTCGCGGGCGAAGTCGGGCACGTCGCGGCGCGCCTCGAAGGGCACGAGATCGAGCTGGCGCTCGGCGAAGCGCAGGTGCTCGGCCTCGAGCTGCGCGCGATCCGCGCCCCGCGAGACGAAGAGCGGCGGCGCCTCGCACTCCTTCGAGAAGCGCGTCGCCTCCTCCTCGTGCACGAGCTCGACCACGCCCGCGCCCGCGAGCGGGCCCGTACGCTCGATCGCGACGGCGAAGCGCTTCTCGCGCACGCGCGCGTCCTCGTAGCGGAAGCCGAGCGTCTCGCCGCCGCTCCGCACGCACAGGAGCGGCGCCGGCAGGCGGTTCGGGTAGGCGAGGATCTCGCCGAGCGCGCCCACGGGCCGCTCGCCTCGCTCCTCGAGGAGCGCGAGCGGCGCGGCGAGGCCGCGCACGAGGAGCTTCACGCAGCGCACGGGCTCGCCGTCGCGGGCACGCGCCTTGAGCTCGAGGCGCGTGCCCGCGGCACCCGCCGGACGCGCGCGCAGGATCACGGCGCCCGGCGCCGCGATCTCGCCGCCGCCCGCGCGCAGCGCCGCGGCCCGGACGACGAAGCCCTCCACCTCGCGTCGCGCGCTCGTGTGGGCCGGGTCGAGGCCGTAGACGTTCTCGCGCGTCACCACCTGCACGGAGAGGCGCAGCCCGTCCACCTCGAACACGGGGTCCTTCGGATCGAAGCTCGCGAAGTGCATCGCGCGAACCTACCACGCCGTCGCGTCCGTCCGGTCGCGCTCGTGGTGCCGGAAGGCCATGAGGAGGAGCAGGTCGTAGGAGATCTTGAGCGCGCCCGCGACGAGCAGGGGCCAGCCGAACGAGCTTCGGGCGAGGAGCGCTCCCGAGAGGAGGGGCGCGAGGCCGCTGCCGAGGCTGCGCGGCACGTTCGTCACGCTCGCCGCGGCGGCGCGCTCCTCCGCCGGCACGACCCGCATCACGAAGGCCTGGCGCGCCGGCACGTCCATCGACGAGAGCGCGTTGCGCAGCAGGAGGAACGTCACGGCGAGGGGCGCGGTCGGCATGAGCGCCGCGACGATCAGGAAGGCGTTGGCGGGCACGTGGGTGTACACCATCGTGCGAACGAGGCCGATCCGCGTCGCGAGCCGCGGCGAGAGGAGCTGAGAGAGGCCCGCGAGGATCATCGCGACGAAGAAGAACGCGGCCGCGTCGGCCAGCGAGAACTGGAAGCGCTGGAAGAGCCAGAGCGCGAGGAGCGACTGCACGACGAAGCCGCCGCCGAAGGAGTCGAGGCTGAAGAGCGCCGCGAGCCGCAGCACGACGCGCCGGGAGCGCTCGAGGGGACGGCGCGGCGACGCCGTCTCGGGCGTCGCCGGGGCGGATCGGAGGCGGGCGTAGAGCGCCGCGGCGACGAGCGCGGCGAGGGCGTAGATCACGAACCCCGCCCGCATCGCGTCGGAGAGCGGCGCTCCCGTCGCGCGGGCGAGCGGCTCGGGGAAGGCGCTCGCGAGCGCGCCGAGCGACGCGGCCGCGGCGGCCGCGACGTTCGTGCGGGCGTAGAGGTCGGGGTGGTCCCACGGCTCGGCGGCGCCGGCGAGCAGGGACTGCTCGAGGGGAAGGAACACGCTGACGTCGCCCGCCGTCGGGTTCAGCGTGCCGACGATCGCGACGACGAGCAGCGGGGCGAAGCCGCTCGCGCTCGCGAAGCAGATTCCAGTCGCGGCCATCAGCGCGCAGGCTGCGAGCAGGAGCCTTCGCGGCGAGTGTCCGTGCGCGAGGAGCCCCACGCCGAGCGTGAGGACGGCGGAGCCTATGAGCGTGCCGGTCACGATGGCGCCGATCTCGAGGGCGGAGAATCCGAGCGCCGTGAGATGGGCCGGCAAGAGGACGCTCACGATGCCGTCGGCGAACGCCCTCACCATGCGCGCTGCGATCAGCCGGCCGGCGTCGGCCGTGGCGCTCGGGGGCAGGAGCCGCCTCGTCGCGGGCGCCTGGCGCATCGCCTCAGGGCGCGTCGGCGCTCGGCGACACGCCGAGACGTCGACCGACGACGCCGCGGAGCCAACGCAGGTACATCCCCGGCGGCGTCCAGGGGGCGCTCCAGCCGAGGCTCTCGCGCGGGCGAGCCAGGAGCTCCGCGTACGTCTCCTCGAAGCTCCGCACGTAGGTCGAGACGAGGAAGCGCTCCTCGACGGTGCGGCGCAGCGCCTCGGCGTAGCGCGCCCGCAGCGACGGCGAGTCGACGAGCTCGCGCAGCGCCGCGAGGAGCGCGTCCTCGTCCTCGACCGGCACGATCGTGCCGTTCTCGCCCGAGCGCAGGATCTCGGTCATCCCCGTGGTGTCGGTCGCCACCACGGGCTTCCCCGCGAGGCCGGCCTCGATCACCGTCAGCCCGAAGCCCTCCATCCGCGCCGGCGACACCGCGATGTCGGTCGCGTCGCGCAGCAGCGCGCCGGTGGACGGCACGTAGCCCAGGAAGTGGGCTGCGTCGGCGACGCCGAGCGCGCGCGCCTGCGCCTCGAGGGCCGCGCGGTCCGGCCCCTCGCCCGCGATCAGGAGCTGCACGCCGCGTCGCTCCGCGCGCAGGCGCGCGAACACGCGCAGCATCACGTCGACCGCCTTCCGGTGGATGAGCGAGCCCACGCGCGCGAGCACGACGGCGTCGGCGGGGATGCCGAGGCGGGCGCGGAGGCCGCGCTCGTCGCCCACGGCGAAGGTCGCCGGGTCGACCCCGTTGTAGATCGTCTTCGTCCGCGCCGCGGGCATCCCGTCGGCGAGGAGCCCCTCGATGCAGCCGCGCGTCACGCCGACGACGAGGGTCGCCTGGTGCAGGCCCAGGGTCATCCGCTCGCGGAGCTGGTACGGCGCGTGGAGGTGGACGAGGAGCGGGAGCCGCTCGGCGCGCGCCACCGGCAGGAGCCACTGGCACGGCGCGGCGCTGTTCGAGTGCAGCAGGCGGATGCCATGGCGGCGCACGAGGGCGCGGCCCTCCCGCACCTGCCGCCACCACTGGGCCACGTCGAAGCGCGGGCGGTCCCAGTGCAGGAGGATCGCGAAGCGCGAGACGTGCGCCTCGAGCTCGAGCTTGCGGACCTCCCGAGCGAGCGTCTCGGCGTTGCACCAGACCACGGGCCGGAAGCGCCTGCGATCGATGTGGCCGAGCAGGTCGAGCAGGCAGCGCTCGCTCCCGCGGATCCACTCGTCGCCGTAGTGCGTGAAGAGGATCGGGGCGGGCCCGTTCCCGACGGCCGTCAGTCCGACACCTCGGCGTGTCCGAGCGCGCGGAGGGCGGCGCGGATCTCCGCGGCGGCGCGGTCCTGGGCGGCCGGAGCGGGGTTCTTGTCCGCGCGCGAGAAGTCGAAGTCGGCGAGGGAGTGCACGGGGATCAGGTGGAGGTGCACGTGGGGCACCTCGAGGCCCGCGATCACCAGGCCGACCTTCGTCGGGCGGAACGCCTTCTGCAGCGCCTTCCCGATCGTCTGCGAGACCGCCGTGAGGTGCGCCGCGAGGGAGGGCTCGAGATCGAGCCAGTGGTCGACCTCGGCACGCGGGACGACCAGCGTGTGCCCCGGTCGCAGGGGGTTGATCGTGAGGAACGCGACGGCGCGGTCGTCCTTCCAGACGAAGCGCGCCGGGAGCTCGCCCCGGATGATCTTCGTGAAGAGCGTCGGCACCGACGGACCTCCTTCGCTCGCTGCCGTGTACCACGCCGGCCCGACGCGAGCGAGGCCGGCACCGCCTTGCGACGCCTGCGACGCCGCGGCGGGCTTCCGCGGGGAGAAGCCGTCGGGTAGGATGCATTGGCCCCCCCAACGCAGGCGGACCCGCGCATGAACACCGAACCGAACCTGCTCCTGCTCGTGATCGGCGTGCTGCTCGTGGGCGGCGGGTTCCTGCTCGGGCTCGCGGTCGGACGCGCATCGAGCAAGGCCGAGCGGCGGATCCGCGAGCTCGAGGCCGAGATCGAGGCGAGCCGCGAGTCGTTCCAGCGCTATCGGGGCGACGTGAGCGAGCATTTCGGCCGCACCTCCGAGCTGCTGCGCGACCTGACGCTCCAGTACCGCGCGGTCTATGAGCACCTGGCCGACGGCGCGCGCACGCTCTGCCCCGAGAAGACCGACGTGCTCCCGGCCGGAGGCCCGGAGAACCTCCTGGTCGGCGCGGCGGCCGCGGCCGCACCCGGCGCCTCGGCCCTCGAGGTGGCCGACGCCAACGGCGCCGAGCGGGCGGAGACTGCGGACCTCGGCACGGCGATCGCGCCGGTGAAGGAGGCCGTGGCCGGCGTCCTGGCCTCTCGGGGCAACGGGGAGGAGGACCACGTCGACGACCTCGACACCGACCTCCTCGCGGACGAGGAGCCCGAGCTCGAGACCGAGACCCGCGCGCGCCACTAGCCTTCCCCCTCGCCCCGGGCCTTCCCCTCTCTTCCGTTCCGCCCCCCGCATCGACCCCCACGGCTCCTCCGGCCCCGACCCGATTGACTCACGGATCAACGAGCGGCTAGGCTCGCGCCGCTTCGCAACCCCCGCTCCTCCCACCGGCGGCCCGTCGCCTGCGCGCAAGGCCGTGGGGGAGAGACAGAGACGAGAGGCAGAGATGAGCAGGAAGGTCTACGTGATCGGCGTCGGCATGACGAAGTTCGAGAAGCCCGGCTCGCGCGACTGGGACTACCCCGACATGGCGCGCGAGGCCGGCACCAAGGCCCTCGCGGACGCGGGCATCGCCTACGACCAGATCGAGCAGGTGGCGGTCGGCTACTGCTACGGCGACTCCACCACCGGCGAGCGCGCGGTCTACGAGCTCGGGCTCACCGGCGTTCCGATCTACAACGTGAACAACAACTGCTCGACCGGCTCCACGGCGCTCTTCATGGCGAAGCAGTTCGTCGAGGGCGGCCTCGCGGAGTGCACGCTCGCGATCGGGTTCGAGAAGATGGAGAAGGGCTCCCTCGGCGTGAAGTACACGGATCGCACGAACCCGATGGACAAGCACTTCAAGCTGATGGTCGAGCTGCGCGGATTCGCCCAGGCGCCCCCCGCGCCGCAGATGTTCGGGAACGCGGGCCGCGAGCACATGGAGAGGTACGGCACGACGGCGGAGCAGTTCGCGAAGATCGGCTGGAAGAACCACAAGCACTCCGTGAACAACCCGTACTCCCAGTTCCAAGACGAGTACTCCCTCGAGCAGATCAAGAACGCACCGATGGTGTACGAGCCGCTGACGAAGCTGCAGTGCTGTCCCACGAGCGACGGATCCGGCGCGGCGATCCTCGCGAGCGAGGACTTCGTGAAGAAGCACGGCCTGCAGGGGAAGGCGATCGAGATCGCGGGCCAGGCCATGGCGACCGACTTCCGGAGCAGCTTCGACGACAAGAGCTGCATCAAGATGGTCGGCTCCGACATGACGAAGGCCGCGGCGCGCAAGGTCTACGAGCAGTCGGGCCTCGGGCCGGAGAACGTGGACGTGGTCGAGCTGCACGACTGCTTCTCGTGCAACGAGCTCATCACCTACGAGGGCCTGGGCCTGTGCCCGGAAGGCAAGGGCGGCGCGTTCGTGGATTCGGGCGCGAACACCTACGGCGGCAAGGTCGTGGTGAATCCGTCGGGCGGCCTGATCTCGAAGGGCCACCCGCTCGGCGCGACGGGTCTCGCCCAGTGCGCGGAGCTCGTGTGGCAGCTTCGTGGCGAAGCGCAGAAGCGCCAGGTGGCGGGCGCGAAGGTCGCCCTCCAGCACAACCTCGGGCTCGGTGGCGCTGCGGTCGTGACGATGTACCGCAAGCCGCAGTGGGCGTAGCAGGGGCGGATCGTCGCCCCGTCGGACCAAGGGCCCCGGGAAGCACAGGCTTCCCGGGGCCTCGTCGTCTCGGCGCCGCGCGGGCGCCGGGATACACTCCGTCCGTGTCACCCTGGACCGATGCCGAGCGCCAGGCGCTCCTCGCGAAGAGCGTGCTCTTCTCCGCGCTCGCTCCCGACGACCTGAAGCGCGTCCTCTCCCTCTGCCGCACGCGACGCCTCGGCGCCAGCGAGACCCTCTGCCACCGGGGAGATCCTGCCGATCACGTGTTCGCGATCCTCGAAGGGCGCGTGCGCGTCGTGGCGCACTCGGAGGACGGGCGGGAGGTCGTCCTCCGGATCCAGGGCCGGGGCGAGGTCTGCGGCGAGCTGGGGCTGCTTCACCAGGGTCGGCGCACAGCGACGATGGTCGCGGAGACGCCCTGCGAGCTCCTCGCCCTGCCGCGCCGCGAGTTCCTCTCGCTGCTCGAGACCCGCCCGCGCGCCTGCATCGCGCTGCTCGGCGCGCTCTCGGAGCGCATCAGCAAGCTCACGGACCAGCTCACGGATTTCGTCTTCCTGAGCCTCCCGTCGCGGCTCGCGAAGATGCTCCTCGAGCTCGCCCGGGCCGACGTCCAGAAGACTCCGGAGGGCCTCCCGATCGTGCGACGCCTGTCCCAGCAGGCCCTCGCGGACCGGGTCGGCAAGACTCGCGAGAGTGTCAACAAGCAGCTCCGCCTGTGGGAGGAGGACGGGATCGTGGACGTCGAGCGGACGAAGCTCACGATCCGCAGGCTCGACGTGCTGCGGCGGATCGCGGGCGAGGACGAATCCGATCCTCTGTGAAGCACTTCACAGCGCCCGGATCCGGTTCCCTGCGATGCTCCTCTCATGGCGTCCGCGTCGATCCATCCGACCGATCCTCATGGCCCGTCGCTCACCGCTTCCCCGGCGCTCCGGGTCAATGCGGGCTCGCGTCTGCCGAGCCGGCGCGGCGCCACCTCTCCCTCGCTCGATGCCCTGCCGCTCGCCGTCCTCGTGGTCGACGGGACCGGCGCGCTGCACCTCGCCAACGCGCTCGCGCGGAGACTCCTGTTCGCGTCGGGCGTGCTGCGCGTCGAGCGCGGCTGTCTCGTCGCGGCGACGCGGGCCGACACCGAGCGACTGCTCGACGCGATCGTGCGGCTCACGACGACCCCGGGCGCGGGCGTCCGCGAGGAGCGGCTGACGCTGCGGGCCACGGACGGCGAGCGCGAGCTCCTGGTCCGGGTCCGCCGCGAGGCGGTGGAGACCGCCGAGCCGGGGTCGCTCGGGCTCGCCTGGGTGCTGATCGAGGACGAAGACCCGGTCCACGCCGCGACGGACCGGCTCGTCGCGCGCCTCACTCCCCGCGAGCGCGACGTGCTTCGCCTCCTGCTCGCCGGCGAGGGGGCGAAGCAGATCGCCTGGATGCTCGGCCTCAGCACCCACACCGTGGCCGGCTACGTGAAGACGCTCCACCGGCGCCTCGGCGTCCGCAGTCGCGGAGAGCTCCTCTCGCGGTTCGTGGGACGGCCGGCGCCCGAGGCCCTGGGCGGCCTACGCACGGCTGCGACGGCGGGCGACACGGAGCAGCGCAACTAGCGCCACTGCCTCGGGCCCGAGCAGGCCGCATCCGCTCGCGCCCGCCGCCTGCACCTGGAGCAGCACGACCTCCTGGGAGCGGCATCCTTCCGGGTTCACGAGCTCCACCGGCGCGTTGCTGCCCGCCGGGAGGTTCGGGGTCGCTGCCTCGAGGCGGGAGCCCTGGACGACGACCGTCTGGACCGGAGCGCCGGCCACGAGCGCCTGCGCGTTCGGACCGAATCCCGTCCCGAGGAGCTCGAAGAACGCGCCGGGCGGGCGCGCCGACGGCCGGAGGCCCGTGAGGGTCGTGCGTGTCCCCACGCACGTGTCGTCGCAGACGTCGCCCACGCCGTCGCCGTCGGCGTCGTGCTGGTCGGGGTTCGCCCGCGTGGGACAGTTGTCGAAGCCGTCCGTGATGCCGTCGAGGTCCTGATCGGGATCCGGCACGAAGGCCGCCGTGAAGGCGCCACCGGACGGCGACGCCACGACCGTGTGGCTGCGGGCGCCGCCGTCGCTCCAGGAGCCGAAGGCGTACGCCGCGGAGCCGAGGAGCTGTGGCGAGCTCGCGGCCAGCGTGTTGGTCGAGCCGACGATGACGGAGCGCTGGAACGGCGTGACCGCAGAGTCGAGATTGAGCGCCAGGGTGAGCCCGGGCGGGCTCGAGGTCAGCGAGAGGTCGGCCGTCTGCGGCTGGAGCTCGACGGACGCCGTGCCCTGGAGCCCCGCCGAGTCGGTCGCGGTGAGGCGCAGCTCGAGGAACGAGGGGTACTCGTGGTCGGGCGCCGCGATCGTGCCGCTCGCCGTGCCGGGGAAGTCCTGGAGCGTATGGATGTGGCACACGCCGAGGGGGCAATGGTGCAGCAGCACGATCCAGTGGAGGGCCGACGGCGGGAGGGGCCCGTCCTGCGCATCGACGGCGCTCCCGGAGAACGCGAGCGTGTCTCCCACCCGCCATTCGAGGCTCGGAGCGGGCTGGGCGATCGTGGCGACGGGCGCAGACTCGTTCCGATTGACCACCACCTGGGCGGTGCCGGTGGCCCCGGCGAGATCCGTCACGCGCAGGCTCACCGTGGTGCTTCCGGTCGTGGCGTAGGTGAAGTCCGCCGCCGCGCCGACCGCGTCGTCGAACGCGCCGTCGCCGTCGAGGTCCCAGGCATAGGTGAGCACGTCGCCGGTCGCGAGGTCCGGATCCGTCGACCCGCTGCCGTCGAAGTGGACCGTCAAGGGGGCCGGGCCGCCCGGCGGCGTGGCGACGATGGACGCCGTCGGCGCAGCGTTGTTCGCGGTGTAGCGGATCCGTCGGATCTGGCCGTTCTGGTCGCTCGGGCTGTGGTCCACGTAGAAGAGGTCCCCGCCCGGACCGATCTCGAGGTCGACGGGATCGGGCGCGGGCCGGGCGAAGAGCTGGCGCGCGGACATGTCGGGCTGGCCGTTCGCCCCGCGTGGCGCCCACCAGATGCAGTCGCGCGTGTAGTCCGCGAAGAAGAGCGCGCCCTGGTAGGCGGCGGGGTACGAGCCCGTGCCGTAGAACGCGATGCCGGTGATGGCGCCGGTGAAGGTCGGGCAGCCGTCGCCGTTCACGATGGACGAGGTGTGGCCGTAGGCGAAGTACGGCCCGGTGTAGAGCGACGGATTGGCGTAGAGCGACTCGCAGAGCGCGAGGTCGGTCTGGTCGAAGCCCGGCATGTTCTGGTAGCCCTCGCGACAGGGCCACGCGAAGTTCTGGGCCACCGTGCCGCGCACGTCGTCGACCCGGTTGATCTCCTCGAAGGAGTTCGCGCCGACGTCGCCGACCCAGAGCTCGCGAGTTCCGGGGCGGAGCACGAAGCGGAAGGGATTGCGCAGTCCGTAGGCGATCACGGCGTCGTCGTCGGGCACGGCGCCGCCGTAGAGCGGATTCGTCGGGAGCGCCGCGCCGGTGTCGGGATCGATCCGGATGATCGAGCCGTCGTACGTCACCGGGTCGCCCGGCGTGCGCACGTCCTGGGCGCGCAGCGAGCCGCCTTCCGCGGTCGGCGGCGTCATCGCGCCGCCCACGCCGCCCGGCGGATCGCCGCAGGGGTTCCGCGGCGTCAGTGACCCCGGCAACGAGCCCCCGAGCTGTCCGTAGTCGACGACGTTGTAGTTCGCGCCTTCGCCCGCCCCGGCGAGGAGCGCCCCGTCGCCGTCGAACACGAGCCCTCCGACGGAGTGGCTCGGGAACTGGTTGCACCAGCGATCCCCGATCAGCACCTGCTCTGGACCCACCTGCGTGTCGGTCGGCGAGACCTGGAAGCGCGAGAGACGACCCGTCACCACGCAGCCGTCGGTGTTGGCACCGGGGTTCGCGGGGCACGCGTCGTTCCAGTACGGAGCGGTCTGGCCCGGCGGCGCGTCGTAGGTGTAGAAGACGTAGACATAGGGACGTGTCGGAAACTGGGGATCCAGGGCGAGCCCGTTCAGGCCGCGGTCGCCGAAGTTGTGGACGTTCGTCCTGAGATCGAGGGCGACGGTGGGCGTCGGATCCGTCAGGGAGTCGAAGACCTTCACGAGCCCGGCCTTCTCGGCCACGAACACGCGCCCGTCGGGCGAGAACCGGACCGCCGTCGGGTGATCCAGGCCCTGGAACACGATGCTCTCGCTGAAACCTGGCGGAAGCGCGAGGGCGGAGCCCGCGAGGAGCAACGCGGCCACGAGAGCAGCGAACGGCAGGATCGGCCAGGCGGCGCGCTGGGGAACGCGCGAGGTCATGGGTGCGCCTCCGCGGGACGCGGCCATTCGACCACGCCCGCGGCGGGGCTTCAAGGGCGAAGTCAGGCGCCGGACTGGAGCCGGGCGATCCGCTCCTCGAGGGGCGGATGGGAGGCGAAGAGGCGCGCGAAGCCCGGCTTGTCGCTGATCATCATCGCCCGCACCGAAGGCGGCGTGGGCTCGGCGCGCATCGCTTCGAGGTCGCGCTGCAGGCGCTGGAGCGCCGCGATCATCTTGTGCCGTCCGGCGATCCGGGCGCTTCCTGCGTCGGCGTGAAACTCCCTGTAGCGCGAGAACGCCATCACCACGATCGAGCCGAGCACCATGAACACCATCTCGAGGGCCATGATCAGGAGGTAGGAGCCGGCGCCGAACGAGAACCCCTCGTCGCTGTCCCGCCGCATCATCGCGAAGCCGATCGCGCGCGCGAGGAACATCACGAACGCGTTCACCACGCCCTGCAGCAGGGCCATCGTCACCATGTCGCCGTTCGCGATGTGCGAGATCTCGTGTCCGAGCACGCCGTCCGCCTCGTCGCCGTCCATCTTGCGCAGCAGGCCCGAAGAGACCGCCACGATCGACCGGTTCCGCGTCGGACCCGTCGCGAAGGCGTTGATCGCGTCCGAGTGGAAGACGCCGACCTGCGGCATCGGGAGCTCGGCGCTGCGGGCCAGGAGCTCCACCTTCTGGAGAAGCTGTCGGCCGAGCGGGTCGCTGGTCGCGGGGTCGATCACCTGGACGCCCATCGCCCGGATCGCCATGAAGCGCGAGAGCGCGAGAGAGACCATCGCGCCCGCCATGCCCCACACGAGACAGAACGCGAGGAGCGCGCGGTAGTCGATGCCCCGCGCGTCGAGCCACGGTCGGACGCCGAGCACGTGGAGCACGATCCCCACCGTCAGCACGACGAGGAAGTTGGTGAGAAGGAAGAGGAGGACTCGCTTCGCCATCGGACGTCTCCCTTCGTCGGCAGCGGGGCCGACGGCCCTTCGCGCTCCGACGTGTCCTACGAGGGACGCCGCAGGAGGCCCGGCAGTTCGAGCAGCTCGCGCAGCGCACCGAGCGTCGGATCGCCTTCGGTCCGGAGCCCCGCGAAGCGCACGCCGGCCGCGCGCGCCGCCGCCCGGTCGAAGTCCGTGTCGCCCACCATCACGCTCTCTGCGAGCGGCACGCCGAGGCGCCTCGCTGCGGCGAGGACGATGTCCGGCGCGGGCTTCGCGTTCGGAACGTCGGTGCCGCCGACGACGGCGTCAAGACCGAGTCGAACGCGTTCGAGGATCGCCCGAGCGAGCGGCGACGGCGTATTCGTCACGAGCGCCGTCCGGAGCCCCGCCGTCCGCAGCGTCGTCAGGACCGCGTAGGCATCCGGATCGACGCGCAGGTGCGCCGCGTGATCGAGGAAGTGCGTCGTGTAGTACCGCTCGACGTCCGCGACGGTGCGCCCCGGGAACCAGCGCTCGAGATCGCTTCCGATGCCCTGGCCCCAGCCCGCGGCGAACGCGCTCCGCGTCACCTCGGGACCGCGGAAGTGCGCGGCCGCGGCGCGAACCAGGTGGAACCACACCTCGTAGCTGTCGACGAGGACGCCGTCGAGATCGAACAGCACCGCACGCAGCGGCGCCTGCCGCGCGAGCGCAGCGCCCTGCGTCGAGCCCGAGACGCGCGCGGCGTCGGTCAGCGCGCGCCCTCCGCGCGCTCCGCGTGCTTCGCGATCGCGTCCACGATCGTCGGCCAGGTCGCCTTCGGAAGGTCGTGGGCCATGCCCTCGATCACGAGCAGCTCCGCGCCGGGGATGGCCTCGGCGGTGTCGCGGCCGCCCGCGATCGGCACGAGCGGGTCGGCGTCGCCGTGGACCACGAGCGTCGGCACGCGCACGTCGGAGAGCGCGGGCCGACGGTCGCCCGAGGCGAGGATGGCGACGAGCTGGCGCGCCATGCCGGCGGGATGCACGCCGCGATCGAACTGGCGCGCGGCTCGCGCGCGGACGTAGTCCTCGTCGATCCCGAAGGCGCCACCGCCGATCGTGCTCCAGACCTTCACGGCGTGCTCGACGGCCGCGGCGCGCTCCATCGGCGCCGGGGTCGTGAGCGCGCTCATCGCCTCCGGCGTGGGCCCGGGAAGCGTGGGGTTGCCGGTCGACGACATGATCGAGGTGAGGGAGCGCATGCGATGCGGATGCCGGATCGCGAGGGTCTGGGAGATCATCCCGCCCATCGAAGCGCCCACCACGTGGGCGCTCTCGAGTCCGATCGCGTCGAGCAGACCGACGGTGTCGTCGGCCATGTCGGAGAGCAGGTAGGGCGCGCCGATCGGCTGGCGCTGCGCGGCGGCGGCGAAGGCCGCGAACACGTTCGGAACCCCCGCGTCGTCGAGCTTCGTCGAGAGCCCGACGTCGCGGTTGTCGAAGCGGACCACGTGAAAGCGACGCTCCGCGAGCATTCCGCAGAAGTCCTCGTCCCACAGGATCATCTGGGCGCCGAGGCCCATCACGAGGACGAGCGGCCGGTCGCTCGGCCGGCCGAAGGAGTCGTACTCGAGCTCGATGCCGTTCGTGGCTGCGCGGGGCATGGAACCTCCCTGGGTGGACCAGGGAGCTTAGCCGGCACGACGAGGCACGGCGGGCCCGGGGGCCCGCCGTGCCGAGACGTCCTAGCGCCGGCCTCCGCCGTAGCCGCCGCCGCCCCCGCCGCCGTATCCGCCGCGGCCACCGCCCCCGCCGCCGTATCCGCCGCGACCACCGCCGCCGCCCTGGCGCTCCTGGGCCTCGCTCACGCGGATGGCCCGGCCCTCGAGCTGGCGGCCGTCGAGCACCTGCATCGCCGCCGCGGCGCCGTTGGCGTCGCTCATCTCGACGAACGCGAAGCCGCGCGGACGGCCGGTCTCGCGGTCGGTGATGACCGCGACCGAGTCGACGGCGCCGTGCTGCTCGAACAGCCGGCGGAGATCCGCCTCGGTGGTGGAGAAGGGAAGATTCCCTACGTACAACTTCTTGCCCAAAACGATTCCTCTCGACGACGCCCGGTCTTCGATGACACCGTACTACGTCGCCACTTCCGCAAGCACCCGGTCGGAACGTCCGGCAGCGGACTTCGCGGATTTCGCAGGCAGGCTCGAATGGAAGGGCGTACGGCTTCGGTGAGGAGCCGGCGGGGTTGAACCCGAGGAACGCGTCGTCCAGGAGACGCCTTGACGGCCCGTTGGGTAGCCCAGCTCCGGCCGTGCGCAAGCCCGACCTCGGGGGGCGGCGGCGCGAGCTCCCGCCGTCGCGCGCCCGAGAGTTTCGGCCCCGCACCGCGGGCGCCGGGAATAGAATCGGGACGAGGAGGTCCTCCCCATGGCCAGCGCCCCGTCGCTCGATCCGCCCGTCCGCGAGTTCGTCGCACGCCGCCATCCGATGTGGATCGACGGTCGGGGCGTCGAGGCTGCGTCCGGGGCGACCTTCCCCACCTACGACCCCGCGACGGGCGAGGTGATCGCGCAGGTCGCCGCGGGCGACGGTGAGGACGTCGACCGGGCCGTCGCGGCCGCGCGCCGCGCCTTCGACGGAGCGTGGTCGCGCATCACGCCGTCGCTGCGCGGGCGGCTGATCTGGAAGCTCGCCGATCTGATCGAAGAGCACGGCGACGAGCTCGCCCAGCTCGAGAGCTACGACAACGGCAAGCCAGTGAGCGTGGCCCGGGCCGCCGACGTCCCCCTCTCGGCCGACTGCCTGCGGTACATGGCCGGCTGGGCGACGAAGATCGAGGGCACGACGGTCGCGGTCTCCGTCGAAGGCTCCCGCTTCCACGCCTACACGCTGCGCGAGCCCGTCGGGGTGGTCGCCCAGATCATCCCCTGGAACTTCCCCCTGCTGATGGCGGCGTGGAAGCTCGGGCCCGCCCTCGCCACCGGCTGCACGGTCGTGC
>Ga0335070_10002566_pt1 | contig 21045 bp, 23 predicted proteins | sample Lox_Sample_13_FD_206722 | JGI IMG/M metagenome (GOLD analysis project Ga0335070, IMG submission 206722) | Soil microbial communities from Loxahatchee National Wildlife Refuge, Florida, United States - Lox_Sample_1.3 | ecosystem: Environmental > Terrestrial > Soil > Wetlands | place: USA...
GTCGTGCCACCGGGCGATGGGATCGGTGGAGCGGACGAGGTGCATCCCTGCCTCGGCGAATTTCCGGAAGGCGGCATCCGCCTGTTCGGTGTAGTCCGCGAACCCGGGAACCACCACGGGCGATGAACAGTCTTCCAGCAGATAGACCTTTTCTGCCAGCTTGCGGTCGACGGCAAGAATCTCCGAGAGAAGATCCTCGATGGTCCAGGCAACGCAGTGACTCTTTGCCTGCCCGGCAATTATTACCGCATCAAAATCGAGAAGCTTGTTGATGAACCTGGTGTTCTTTTTGGCAATTTGGGCGCCGACGGCATCGTCCAGGACCTCGGGACGAAGAACAGAGTAGTTCTCTGTCAGGGGATTATTTCCTTTTACCTGAAAATCTGGGTGGCTGTACCGGGCGATACTGTGGAAGAAGATTGCCTCCTCCACTGCGGGAACGAGGGCGTGGCCGATTCCTCCAAGCATGGCGTGGTAAGGCCATATGGTAAGATCGTACTTGCCGCCTGCCTTCAGTGTGTGCGTGTAGTGGCCCAAGTAGTGCTGCCCGAATTCTTCGCTGATCCCCAGGCTGGGCGCTATGGCGGGGTTGAATTTCCACAAGCCTTTCACGATGTCGTCTTCAGTGACCAGCGTGAAGGGTTGTGGATGTTCTCCCCGGTCATTGACGAGGAAGATGCTGTGAAAAATCTGGAAGGCCTGGTGCGTGTCCATGGTGGGGCAGATCTGAGTGATCAGGTGGAGATTGCGGTAGATGAAGGCGCAGAGTCGCTGATTGTCCTCGACTGCCCCCATCCCGGAACGACCGCCCACAAACAGTTCAAAACCAGGAATGCAAAAGGTGTTCTGGAGATCAACGAGCATGAGGGCGGTCCGGACCGCGTCACTCGATGCGGGCTGGATCCCATGCTGGCGCGCCCATGCCGCGGCTTCTCGGGCACGTTCCTCGTAGGGAACTCGCCAGATCTCTCCCACCGTCGTGGGATCGAAGTGGGACGGAAGGGGCAATTTTTTGGGTACCATACCTCATCCTCCTCGGACGATGCCTGGCACACGCTGGCCGGGCTCCGTTGCTCGTCTCACCCTCTGCCATGTCTCCTCCGCTCATCTAGAGCAGCATTTCGCCGGTCAGGTAGGAGGCCCACCCGACAACCGGCGTGCTGCTTCTCCAGGCATAGCCGTCGTGTCATGGCGCTCGGCCGTGACAGAGTCATATATTATTTTAGCCCCGGAGGTGATCCCTTTTCTAGCCCGGGAGAGGGTGCCCCTGGTCACCGGGGAGCTGTCCAATCCAGTTTCGCCCACGAACTCCACATCCACGAAGCCGACCTTCTCCATAAGGGCCAGGAAATCCTTTCCCGGTATCGCCCCGCCCTCTCACCTGGCCCAACTGGCGACCCGGGCCGCGCTATCCTCCGGAAGCTCGCCCGTGAGGATCTGATCGGCTATCATGAACCGCCCTTCGGGTTTCAGTACGCGGAGTACCTCGGTGAGGGCACTTGCCTTGTCGGGGATGAGATTGAAGACGCCGTTGGAGATCACGACATGGAAGCGTTGATCCCTGAAGGGAAGGTCCTCGGCGGATGCGGGCAGAAAGGCCACCCGGGCAAGGGGCACTTCAAGTTGGTTCCGTCTCGCCCGTTCGAGCATCTCAGGTGTGGCATCGATCCCTACCGCCTGTCCGGTGGGACCCACCAGGAAAGCGGCAACGAAGGTGTCCACCCCGCCGCCACAACCGATGTCGAGGACAGTCTCCCCTGCATGGATTTCTCCCAGGGTGAATGGGTTTCCTACACCGCAATAGGATGCTACCGCAGCCTCTGACAGGGCGCGGATCATGGCAGGGTCATACCTCAGGGCCTCGAGCCCGGCCCGGCCCGTGGGGTAGCGGAAGAGGCCGTCCAGACTTCGGGCCGCCCTCGCATACTTCCGTCGAATCTCCTCGTAAATTCTCGCTCTCTCATCCCGGGAAAACGGTTTCTCCATCGCCTTTTCCTTATTTCTTTAACAAACGGCCGAGGATCCCCTTCTTCTCCGGTTCCGGAGGAGGCAGGCCCAGATGGCGACAGATCGTCGCTTCCAGAGCCTCTTTCGTCACATCGCTCCCCTCCACCACGATCTCCTCACCCACCATAACCGCCGGCGCTGCCGGTAAATCAAGGGCAAAGTATTCATCCGTGAGGTATTCCGCTTTGGGCTTGGATATGGTCTCGATCTCAATTGTATATTTGCTGCCCAAACTGGGCATCATTTCTTTGAAATGCTTTCACGGCTTCCCGTTGGGCTCGTTGAGAAAGAATCGTACCTTCAGCATGGTTGTCTCCCTTTCTCCGTTCTAATTTCCGGTTTCCCTACATTCAGCCATGCGGCCGAGGAATTGATCGGGGGGCAGATAGTCAACCAGACGCAAATCATGCCTCTCCTTTCCATTGGCATCCAGAAAGACGATGGTAGGAACGCCTTTGACCCCAAACTGCTCAAGTAATCGTTCATGGGCGGGATTGCCGGCCCTGGTCAGATCCACCTTGATCATGACAAAAGCGCTTGCGGCTTGCTTGACGAGCAAGGCATCGTGAAACGTGGTTTCTTCAAGCGCCCGGCATGGAGTGCACCAGGTCGCGTAGAAGTCGATGATGACCGGCTTCTTCAGCTTCTGCGCTTCTTGTAAGATCTGCGCGGAATAGGGTTTCCAGGTAATGCCCGGTCCTCGGATTGCCCAGGAGGTAGCAAGGAACGTGGCGAGAACGAGGCAGGCGATGCCGACTCCGGTCTTGAGCCAGGGGAAAGCTCGGAAGCTCGCCTGATTCTTATCAATCCATCCGAGGTGTAGCCCCGCAGCCAGGGCGACCGCAATAAGCAGGATAGCTCCCCATGGCTCAGGCAAGAGGGGCCTTACGAAGTAGACGGCCATGCCGACCAGCACCCAGCCCATGAGCCTCCTTACCCAGATCATCCAGCCACCGGATCGGGGAAGCTTTTCGAGTTGCCCGGAGAAGATGGCCAGGAAGAAGAGCGGCAGGCCCAACCCCAGGCTCAAGGTAAAGAAGATGAGGAATCCCAGCCATGGGCTTCCCATGCTCGCAACCCAGGCGAGCAGTCCAAGGATAAAGGGGCCGATGCACGGGGCTGCCACCACGCCAAGAGTGAGCCCCATAAAGAGGCTGCCGAAGTAGCCCGTATAGGATCTTGCGGCAGCCTGAGTGAGCCCACTGGGGAGACGCAATTCCCAAAGCCCGAAGAGACTGGTAGCAAAGAAAACCAGAATGGCTGCGATAACGACGAGAACTATGGGGTTTTGCAGCATCGCCCCCATGAGACCGCCGGTCAGTGACGCGATGACGCCAAGCACGGAGTTGGTGACCGCGAGGCCGAGCATGTAGCAGAGGCCATGGATGACGAGCTTGCTCTCCCCTCGTCCACCCTTAACGGCCTGACCACCAAAGTAGGAGGCGGTGATTGGAATCAGGGGATAGACGCAGGGCGTGAGGTTTAGAGCCATGCCACCCGCAAAGATACCGAGAAGAGTCCAAACCATGGCCCAGCCGTAAAGAGGCCCAGGCGCTCTAGGCTCAGCAGCCGCTTCAGCAATCCCGGCCGGGGCACTCGCCACCGGCATGCCAACCCTCTGCCATTCAGGATAGCCCTTCGGATCACGGTAGACGTTCTTATAGCCGAGGCTAACGGCCACACGGGCCGCCGAGTCACTGCGGACTCAGGTCAGGCCCGCTCAGTAAAAGACGATGAAACGGTTCTTGTCAGGTCCGAGAGCAGTCTCGAGCGCGCCTGCCTTGCGCCACCTTGACCACCAGGTCGGCTCCATGGGAAAGTTGAGCGCCCCTTTCAGGTGCCCTGTTCGGTACTCCCATTCCTGGCGCGTGTCCACGAGGAGGAGATCTCCAGGGTTTTTCTCGTATCGGTCGGCAAGCTCTTCCGTGGTGATGATCTTGTAGCCTCCGCTTCTCGCCTCTGCCAGTACATCATCCCAAGTGGCCTCCCTCGGGGCAGCGGCACGGTTGGTAAACCAAAGAGCGCCGATTGTGAGCATTACCGCCGCCAAGGCCATGAGTATCGTTTCTTTGTTCTGCATGAGAGAACCCTTTGCCCCGACTCACACCGAGCCGCTGAAGTTTCTGGTCTGTTTCGCCTTCTCGCTTTGAAAGCAAGAACGTTGCGCCCCTCCGAGTAAAGCCGACCTTGCTGGCAAGCCCCTTGATAAGAAGAGGGGTTACGCTCCTTGACGAGCTGCGGGACTCCCCGGTTCAACTCCGGAGGGTTCCCACCCTAGGGCTCCTGCGAGATCTTCCCTTCCTGTCTCAACTTTCCCAGGAGAAACTCGGCGCCCTGTTTGGAGATTCGGAAATGGTCGATCAGGTTCTCAGGCCTCGCCAGCCTCACTTCTCCGATAAAGGCCAGGACCTCCCCTTCCAGTTCCTCCATCCAGTCGATAAAGAGAGACCGGATCTCCGGAATGGCGAGGCTCTCCAACTGGGCGTACTGATCAAGGGTGGTGACTACCTTCCGGCACATGTCTTTTGGATCGACACCTTCGTCCATGCACTCGGCGATTCACCTGCTCGCCATACTCGAGAGCTTGTCGCCTCCGGAAAGACCGAGGAGCTTGACGAGGAAGGCCTGCTTCTCGGGCGCTTCCATGATCGGAAAAAGCTGCTCGGCAAGGGAGAGGATTATCCTTTTCATCTCTTCCAGGGTCAGTTTGGGGATCATCGACACCCAACTCTTCTCGCCCATGGCAGACTCCTAGAATGGTTCGTGAGAGTTAATGAGCTCCTTGGCCATCGCATCCATCCGAGTTAGCAGCGGCAGGACGCCGCCGTTACTGACCTGGTAATAGACAAAGGGACCCTGACGTTGGACGGTGAGGAGGTGGCAGCGGCGAAGCTCCTTGAGATGGTGTGAGACGAGCGGCTGCGACAGCCCGGTATGCTCCACGATTTGGGAAACGGACTTCTTGTCGCTGCCGATGGTGAGAAGAATGCGAAGCCTGTTCTCGTCAGCGAGGCTCTTGCAGATGGCGGCAATGGGTTTGATGAGCACGTCCAAGACAGAGCTCCTTCATACATACTAACATATAAACAAACATTTATATGAGGTCAATAAAGAAATCCCCTCTCGCTGGGAACGGATTAGTCCCACTACTTCAAATCTCGAATCCGTTTCTGCGCTTCCTGGACTCGCCTTCGCTCAGGAAGACGACCTCGGGCCTGAGCTTGAAGACGCTTCTGATCTTGTGGTGAAGCCTGGCATCCAGTGTTTCGCGAGACGAGGATGGATCGGCGACCACACGAAAGGTGAGGCGAATCATGGCCATACTCGTCTTCCTTGTCTTTCGGGGAGCGGCAGGGGACGGGCAGAGCTCGCGCGACGGGAACACAGCGGGCCTCTCAGGGCCGCTCAACTTCCGCCGAGCTCCTTCCTCCGGATTTCCCTGGTGACCTCCTCCTGCAGAGCCTGGAGGCTGGGTGTGGTTTCCACCGGATAGTTCTCGGCTTCCTCCAACTTCTTATAAGTCTCTGGGAGTCTTCCAAATTCCTCAAGGAATCGTTTTCGGATAGCATCGAGAGGCTCAGAGGGGAGGAGCCGTTTTCCCCCTTTCATCACCTCCTGGAGGAGGGGCTCGCCTTCAGGCACGGTCTCGCTGCGCAGGCCGATGAGGTCTTTCCAAAACAACCCGCGATCGTCCTTCAGCCGAAAGACCTGTTTGAGCCCTGCCAGGGAGACCTTGCCGCTGCTAAGCTTAAGTACCGGTCTCCCGGCATACTCCACCATCTTGTAGCCGGTATCGAGATAGGGCGCATCAGCGGACACTCCTAACCTCGTGCCTACACCAAAGGCGTCGATTCGGGCGCCCGCTGCCAGGAGCTCCTGAATGCTGAACTCGTCGAGTCCGCCGCTCGCAAATATTCTGACGTCGTTCAGCCCTGCCGCATCGAAAATCTCCCGGACCTGGCGGCTGAGGTGAACGAGATCGCCGCTATCCAGGCGGACGGCGAGAAGGGCGTGGCCTGCTTCTCGCATCTCGCGAGCCACGGTCACGGCCTTGCGGGCTCCGGCGACGGTGTCGTAGGTATCGATGAGGAGCACGGTGTTTTTGGGAAAGGACTTGGCGAAGGCGCGGAAGGCGTCGATCTCGTGGGGGAAGCTTTCGACATACGAGTGGGCCATAGTTCCGTAGATGGGGAGGTCGTACAGTTTTCCGGCGAGGACGTTACTCGTACCGATGAAGCCGCCGATGTAGCTCGCCCGGGCGACCTTGAGCCCGGCATCTGTACCCTGGGTCCGACGGAGGGAGAAGTCCACCAGCCGTCGGTCGCCGGCCGCGTAAAGGCAGCGGGCGGCCTTACTGGCGATGAGGGAGGGAAAGTTCATCGCATTGATCACGAAGGTTTCCACAAGCTGCGCCTCGATGAGAGGTGCGGTGATTTCGACGAGCGGCTCGGTGGCGAAGAAGATGCGCCCTTCGTGGAGGGCCTGCACGTGGCCGGTGAAACGGAGGTTTTCCAGAAAGGCGAGAAACTTTGAAGAAAACAGGGATGTTCGTTCCAGGTAATCCAAATCATCGGGCTGGAAATGAAAGGACTCGAAGTAATCTAGGAGGTCGTCCAGACCGGCGGAGACGAAATAGGAGCGGTTCGGTGGATAGTGGCGAACGAAGAGACTGAACGTGGCAGGAGCAAACATGCCCTGCTCGAAGTAACTGGCCGCCATGGTGAGTTCGTAGAGATCAGTGGTGATTTCCCTGCTCGGTAACTGATCTGCACGCATGGCGAGATTCCTCCTCTCGTCCTCCCCACCCTCGCCGCGACTCATTCGTGGCAGGGAGGATCAACTTTGAAGCGAGTGGCCGCACGTGTCCGGAAGCGTCCTTCCCGTACCCACCATCCGGTATGGGTGCACAGGTAAGCCTTTTTCACGCCGCGAAGATGAGGCCTCAGCCTCTCCAAAGGTCAGGAGGCGCATATAGCCGGGAGATCCATCGCCGCCAGAGAGAGTCTCCACGCCGGCCCGACTGAAAGGGTAGGTTATGCGAGTGCCTTGGCACGCCACGGACCAGGTGCTGGGAAAGGGTAGGAACACCTCGCGTTTCCCTTTGTTTAGCAGAAAGGGCGGAAACGTACAAGCAGATCGTAGTGAAAAGGCAGATCCTGAGTGTGGCAGCGCGAGTCAGGGTGATCTGCTCGGCAAATCTGCATAGCCACCGCAACACGCAGGCGTGTCCTGCTGCGAGTCAGGCGGGAAAAGATGTCAAGGAAGAAACAACAGGGATTCCTCCACTGCTTGGATTTCTCGCTGTAAGCCAAGCGAAAGCATGCGCCTTGCCTCGCAGATCACCCTGGCTCCGGTCGTGGCTTTCTTCGCAGTTCGGTCCTTCGCTTGCCAATGGGGCTGAGGCCATAACGGTGCCGGTGGAGCGGATTTTGCAAGTGATGGCGTTGGAATGGGGACCTATGGCGGTGGAGGGTGTATGAGGGGTAAGGCATCGGCCGCTCGAATCTCGTCGAGGTCGGCTTGGCACGAAGGGCCGGAGGGCGAGGCCTGGATCACCAATTTCTTCCAGGAAAACCATCTGGACTTTGAAACGAGGCCCGACAAAGTTGCTTCCCCCGAACAGGTGCGGTTCATCGTTCATCTGCCGGAACACGCGGTGTACTATCCGTGCTCCAGCGAGCTCTTCGAGGCCATTGCCCGGAGGGAATCGGCGGCGTACCTCAGGCCGCGATACGAGGAGATCTGGTCCTTGGCGGAGCAACTCGTGCTCGACCATATAAGCGACGAAGGGAAGCGGGCGTTTCTGCTTGAGCTTCTTCGTCTCAAGTATGCTCACGATACCCATGACGGGATCATGATCCCGTCCCGGCTCGAGAAGCGACTCTTCAAGATCTTCATGGACAAGAGCACCATCGATCAGCCCTATTTTCGGGTGAAGGTGCAGCGGAACCAGCACGTCCTGGAAACTATGGCGAGCCCGGCCTTCTGGAAGGTGTTCAATTGGATTGACGAACAGACGGTTTTGAGCTTCGATAGTCTCGAGGATCTGAAGGGTGCCGCGGCGAGGCTTCAGCTCCAGAGACTCGTGAGGCTCTGCGTTGCCCAGGAGCTTTGGGGTGCGAGGCCGCGAAGGAGGGAGCTGAGCGCGGTGACGTATCGTGCCGCACTCCAGCGCCCCCTCACCGGGAACGGAATGGAGAAGCTCGAGGGATGCCTGCAGCGGCCCCAGGAGAGCCCCGGGATGAGCAGCAGGGCGCCGAAGAAGATTCTCTGGCTTGCCAACGACGCAGGCGAGATCGTGGTGGATCTCAAGATCGTTCGCTTTCTCATGGGCTGGGGGCACAAGGTTATTTTGGTAGTCAAAGATGCCTTTTATCTGGATAAGGTGACCATGTACGACGTGGAGAACGATCCGGTCCTGGTGGACGAACTCGGGAGTGCAATGCTCATCAAGGAGCCTACCATCTCCAAGAAGGAGCTTCTTGAGCGACTGCGAAGGGACCGGCAGCTCTTTGTCGTCACTGACGGCACCCAGGAGCGGCTGAACTTCCTTCTCGCTTCCAGCACCTTTGCGCGGATGTTCAAGGAGGCCGATCTGGTCATTTCTAAAGGCCGGGAACAGTGGCGCCGCCTGTTTCTCACGCCCTTTCAATTTACCAGGGACATCTTCAACATTCGTCTCGCCGATACGGGTGATGAGGTCATCGTCAGCTATAAACCAAAGCATCCGGAGGCGGTGAAGTTTTCCGAGGAAGATTTGGTGGAGAAGGCGCAGGGGATCATCCAGGAGATGGCCGTCGCCAAGAGGCGCGGCGAACGGGTCATTTTCTACAGCGCTATCATTGGCAGCATTCCCGGCCAGATGAAAACGGCAGTGGAGGTCCTCGCTGCCTTTGTCGGGCATATGCGCCGCACCTATCGGAAGTGCTTCATCATCAATCCCGCTGAACACTTCGTTCCGGGCATGGATGCCGACGATCTCATGTATATGTGGGAGATGGTGCAGCGGAGCGGGCTCATCGACATCTGGCGATTTCAGACCATGGAGGATATCGAGACGAGCTTCGCCTTAATCCATCGGGAAGTGCCGCCCGAATGGTTGGGAAAGGATGCAACCTACAGCACCGGCTGTACCAAGGAGATGAACATCGCCCAGGAGGTGCAGCAGGAGTTCCCGGAGATACAGATTATCGGCCCCGCCAAGGAGCGGTTCTTGCGGAGGTCGGAGTACGGCATCGGCAAGCTCTACGACTGCCGCCTCGATCAGATTCGCCTGCCGTAGCGTGCTAGAGAAGGTGTTTCCTGCCCCTCAGGGTATGCCCGGAGATAAGGGATCAACAAATAACGGCAAAGACGGAGTGACGGCCACTCGCGGTATCGGTAGCGCTGAGGCAGAGTTTTGCACCATCCTGCTAGGGCGTGACGGAGCAGTGAACCTATGCCGTACGAAAGGGTAGAGGTTGAGTGCTACAGCGGCCATCGGGTCAATGAACGGCCCGTGGCCTCCATCTTCGACGCGTGGGCAGTGCGCGTCCCGCCGAAATCTACTCACTGAATATCTAAGCTAGCTGGGACTGCCGAGGGGACGAGAAACCGCACCGGTGGTTAATGGCGGCGGCTCGAAGGTCACGGAGAAACGGTGGTACGGATGCGGGCGACCGCCTCCTCAGTGTGCTGGCGATGGCCGAAGGCGCTCAGGCGGAAAAAGCCCTCGCCGGATGGACCGAAGCCCGAGCCGGGAGTGCCGACCACATGAGCCTGAGTGAGGAGGAGATCGAAGAAATCCCACGAGCTCATGCCTCGCGGGGCCTTCAGCCAGATATAGGGGGCGTTCACACCGCCATAGACCGTGAAGCCTGCGGAGGTGAGGGTGTCGCGAATGATGCGGGCATTTTCCATATAGTAGTCGATGAGAGCTCGAACTTGGGGTTTTCCTTCCTCGCTGTATACTGCGGCGGCGGCAGCCTGGACCGGATAGGAAACACCGTTGAACTTGGTGGTCTGCCGGCGATTCCAAAGCTGGTTGAGGCTGACCGGCTTTCCGCCAGTGGTGTGGGCGAAGACGGTCTTGGGTACAACGGTGTAGGCGCAGCGAGTGCCGGTGAAGCCCGCGGTCTTGGAGAAGCTCCGAAACTCGATGGCGCATTCCTTCGCCCCAGGGGTCTCGTAAATGGAATGGGGGATATGGTCCTGAGTGATAAAGGCTTCGTAAGCTGAATCGAAAAGAAGAATAGCGCTCTCTCTGCGGGCGTAGTCCACCCAGCGCTGAAGGTGCTCGCGCTCAGCAATGGCGCCGGTTGGATTGTTAGGAAAGCAGAGATAGATCAGGTCCACCTTGCCCTTGGGCAGGTCGGGGAGGAATCGGTTCCCTTCGGTGCAGGGCATGTAGTGAATGCGGTCGTAGCGACCCTGGTCGTCGACTGGTCCTGTCCGTCCCGCCATGACGTTTGTATCCAGATAGACTGGATAAACGGGATCGGCGAGAGCAACGGTGTTCTCGACCGCGAAGATTTCTTGGATGTTTCCGCAGTCGCACTTGGCGCCGTCGCTGACAAAGACTTCATCGGGATCGAGGGAAACACCACGGACCTGGTAGTCGTGCTGGATGATCTGGTCGATGAGGAAGCGGTAGCCCTGTTCAGGCCCGTAGCCGCGGAAGGTCTCGGCGCTGCCCAGTTCCTCCACGGCACGGTGCATGGCTCTGACGACCGCGGGCGGGAGGGGGCGGGTGACATCGCCGATACCGAGACGGAGAATCTTGGCCTGGGGATTTGCCGCTGCGAAGGCCTGGACCCGGCGGCCGATCTCGGGAAAGAGATAGCCGGCCTTGAGCTTGAGGTAATGCGCGTTGACTAGGGTCATGGAGACTTCCTCCCGCTGATGTTAGTTGTAAAGAAGGCTAAATGATACCGACTTTGCCTCGGGAAAGGAAGAGGGCAGCGCGCAATCATTCCGCCGCACCCCCGGACTCCTGGCTTAGCCCGCATTATGCACGAATCACCTGCTACGACCGCGGATATGGCCGTCCTTCCGGGCGTCCTCGGGTGTTCCTTCGACAGGCTCAGGACAAGCTCACCTCGCGACGTACTGACAAGCATGCCTCAGGTCCGAGCCCCTGTGGTTGCCCGGTGGCACGACCATCTCCACGATCTCGCTACGGCGTGTCGCGCATAATGCGGGCTAGGCGTCCCGGGCCGCGCTAGCGGTGGGTCGACGGATGTGTACAATCGTAATTTGGCGACACACCGCCGACCATGGGCAGAGGGATGCTCGGTGCGTTTGGGGGAGAGATGTGCGGTCTTCAATCCCCATGTTCCACGTGGAACATAGGAGGTGCAGGCGCCACGGGTACCGTGAGCTGTCAGAGCCTGGAAGGCCTTGTTTTTACTGGTTCGGCGCAAGGAAGAGGTCACATCTCATCTCACGGCATTCCCCTTTGAAAAGTGACGGCACTGTGCTATTGTGGCGGTGCCTGTAGGGCGGGTACCAAGAGACGAGCCCGGGCAGACGGGAACCGCTTGAGACGGACGGAAAGAGGATGGCTAGACTGATTGCCGTTGCCAACCAGAAGGGCGGCGTGGGCAAGACCACCACCGCGGTGAATCTTGCGGCCTCCCTGGCCGTAGCGGAGAAACGGACGCTTCTCGTCGATTGTGATCCCCAGGGGAATGCCTCGAGCGGTCTTGGTCTGGCTCGGGAGGGGATGGGAAAGCATCTCTACCAGTTGCTCATCAATGAAACCCAGGCCTCGGAGGCGACCCATAGCACGGCGCTCACGTACCTCCACCTCATTCCCGCCAGGACTGAGCTGATCGGCGCCGAGATCGAACTGCAGGCCCTCTCAGGACGGGAAAAGATCCTCCAGGAACGTCTTCGGCCCCTTCTGTCCCAGTATGATTATATTTTCATGGACTGTCCCCCATCCCTCGGCCTTCTCACCGTCAATGCCCTCACCGCCGCGGATACGGTGATCATCCCGCTGCAATGTGAGTACTATGCAATGGAGGGATTGAGCCAACTGGTGCAAACCATCCAGTTGGTTAAAAGAGCCCTCAATCCCCGCCTGGGCATCGAGGGAATCTTGCTCACCATGTTTGACACTCGGAACAACCTCTGTCATCAGGTTGCCGAGGAGGTCCGAGCCCACTTCAAAGATCGGGTGTTCAAGACCGTGGTACCCCGAAATGTTCGGCTGAGCGAGAGCCCGAGCCACGGCAAGCCGGTGCTTCTCTACGACGTCAGCTCCACCGGTGCCCGTTCCTATCTGGAGCTGGCCACGGAGCTCATGAAGCGTCAGGCAGTCGACGGACGTTAGAAACGAATAGGACCCTGCACGGATAGTGCATTGGACCGACCGGAGCGGTAGACATGACGAAAGAGGCAGGCGAAGCGGCGAGCGGGAGTAACCGAAAGAAGGGCCTCGGAAAGGGATTGGGAGCACTCATTCCTGATGCGGATCTCGTCTCGCGGACCGGCGAGCAGTTCTTCTACTGCGAGATCGAAGAGATCACCCCTAACCCCTACCAGCCGCGACATCACGTCCGGGACCGGGCGTTGGATGAGCTCGTGGATTCAGTGCGTGAGAAAGGCGTTCTCCAGCCGCTCTTGGTCAGGAGAACCGAGCAGGGCTACCAGTTGATTGCTGGCGAGCGGCGGTGGCGGGCGGCACAAATGGCCGGGTTGCAGCGAGTCCCGGTCATTATCAAGGAGAGCACCGAGCCGGAGGCCTTTGAATTGGCTCTGGTGGAGAACATTCAGCGCAAGGACCTCAACCCCATCGAAGAAGCAGAGGCTTACTCGCGTCTTCATCAGGACTTTCGCCTGAGTCAGGAGGAGATCGCCCGGAAGATCGGACGGGACCGCTCAACGGTGGCCAATATGATGCGTCTGCTCAAGGTGCCTGAGCGGATTCGCACGGACCTCCAGGAAGGGACATTGGCCATGGGCCATGCACGCGCCCTTCTCGGTCTCCTTGATTCCAGTCTCCAGCTCCACGCCCGTGACGTCATCGTTAAGAAGGGTCTTTCGGTTCGGGATACGGAAAGGCTTATACAGGGATTGCTGAAGAAGGGAAAACGGCGAAAGGCGGCCGCTCCGGAAGACGGGGGTCTCCTTCCCATTCTCGATCAGCTCATCCGTCATTTCAGCACCCGAGTGAAGATCACCCGTCGCGGCAGGAGGGGAAAGATCGAGATCGAGTTTTTTTCCGAGGAAGATCTTCACCGCATCCTGGATCTCTTGATTCAGAGCTCGCCCTTGCTGAGCCCATGACCCTCGATTCGCCTTCCGAACGGAGTCAAGAGGCGTGGACCGGATGGTGGCTCTCGCGCACGTAAGGGTCTAACCTGACCCAACTGGATGGGAGAGAGTTTGACCCAACTCGGTGATGTGTCGCCGAAAAGGGGGACGTGTAGGGCTCTCGCAGATTATCGAGAAAACCTCCTGGTAGTCACTGAGGAGCCTGCCGCTGGAGACAGGGCGGTCTGTGCCTACCAGCGCTTGTAGGAATAGAGGGGTGCATTGGATTTTTGACAGTCTGCCGGGGGGGGAAACCCGGAGATCCGATCATCTCGACATGGGGGAGGACCAAGATAGCCGGAGGTGAATTTTCCCTCCGGCTCTTGGCCTTTGAGGTAACCCCCGCCCAAGGGCGGGGCTGGGGGCAATGCAGTGTGACAGTTGGATGCCTCTCTTGAGTTGAAAGAGGGAGGCAGAGTCGAGGGCTTCAGGCAGGCAGCGATGGCAGTTCACCTCCTCATCGACGGGTACAACCTCATTCGTCGGTCTCCCGTACTCCGGCGAGAGGATGAGGTTGCGCTGGAACTGGCGCGAGAGTCACTGCTAGAACGGCTCCGTAGGTACAAGAGCCTGCGGTCGCATCGGATCACCGTGGTCTTTGACGGGGCGACTAAGATCGGGGCGCCGCCCAGTTCGGGTCAGGAGAAGGGGGTTCGCGTTGTCTTCTCCGACCGGAACGAGACGGCCGACACGGTCATCAAGCGCATGTGCGAGAATGAGGGTGGCAAGTTCACGGTGGTGACCTCGGACAGAGATCTGGGCCGATGTGCTGCCTCCTTTGGCGCCGTGGTTATCGACGCGGAAGAGTTCGAGGGGAAACTCGAGATGGTCCTCTACCTCGAAGCCAAGGGGAGTGAGGTGGACGAGGAGAAGGAGGGGCGGCAGGGCGGCCTGGATACCCGCAAGGTAGGCCCGAGCAAGCGGCTCTCCAAAGGCGAGCGCAGGAAACGGCAGCGCCTGCGGAAAGTCTAACGGATTGGCCCGCAAGAAGGGGATGTTCAAGCCCAGGGACGAGGCTTCGGTGAAAGAGGAGAATGGGAGTAATGTACAAATCTATCTTGGTGCCCCTTGACGGTTCGGCTCTGGCGGAGGCTATCCTTCCGGAGATAGAGAAAGTGGCCCGGGGCATGGGAGCCCGCATTATCTTACTCAGGGTAAGTCGGGCCCACGTCTTTCCGGGGAAGGATCCCACGGAGGCGGAAATCGAGGTGGTCAGGCGGGCCGAAGATTACGTGGCCGAGATCCGAGATCGACTGGCGGCCAAAGGGTTCGATGCGGAGGCTCACGTAAGGTACGGTGCGGTGGCCGAGGAGATCTTGACTCACAGTGCCCGCAACGACGTCGATCTCATTGCCATGTCTACCCACGGACGGAGCGGCCTCGGGCGATGGGCCCTTGGAAGCGTTGCCGAGAAGATCGTCAGACGAAGCGAAAAACCGGTACTCCTGCTCAGGGCCAAGGCACGGGCTGAAGGAGAGGGCCCGCAGGCCTCGCCGTGAGAGGGGCTCGAGTATAGGCTGCTGGGAAACCCTAGGAGCCATGCCTCATTCGCCCGCGAGCTGTTGGGCGGTCGTGAGCGACAGGGCGATCTACCCGGCAAAGCAACGCCAGGGCGTGGTCGCGTCATTGATCGTGTAGGGAGAGGCCCGGCCTGTTAGCGAGGCGATGGTACAAAGTTCGGGAAACCTTCCTGACGCAGGGGTAGAAGGAATGCACCAGATACGCCTTGCCCCCTTGTCCCGAAACTCTTCGGGGGCGGACCCCACTGCCTTCGGTGCGAGAGTTTTCCCTAGCCCGGATTATGCACGAGCCACCTGCTGCGACCGCGGATATGACCGCCCTTCCGGGCGTCCTCGGGTGTTCCTTCGACAGGCTCAGGACAAGCTCATCTTGCGACGTACTGACAAGTACGCCTCCGGTCCGAGCCCCTGTGGTTGCCCGGTGGCACGACCATCTCCACGATCTCGCGAGGGCGTCTCGTGCATAATGCGGGCTAGAGATGCGAAAAGTCTTGCCAGAACCGGCCGGAACTACCGCTGTCGCGGTGAGGTGAGGCGGCTTCAACCTGCTTTCCACTTACGCTCCTTGCCCTCCGCGAGGGCACGGATATTGGAACGGTGGCGGAAGGAGATGCACAGAGCGAAGAGTCCCCCGAGCCCCACGTAGAGTCCGGGGTACTCAAAGAGGGCGAGCCAAAGGGGTAAACTGAGGGCCGCGATGAGGGAGGCGAGGGAGACGTAGCGCCAGCGCCAGGCGACGGCGGCGAAAAGGAGAAAGGCGCAGAGCGCAGCTTTGGGCCAGAGAACGAGCGAGATCCCGGAGACGGTGGCCACACCTTTGCCACCCTGGAAGCGGAGAAAAAGAGAGTAACAACTCCCCAGCAGGGTGGCGAGAGCAACGAGCGAGACGGTCTGGGCGTGGACGGAGGAGGTCGCAGGCCAAAGGAAGAGGGCAAGGGCGACGGGGAGGGCGCCCTTGGCCATGTCGAGGGCAAGGACGACGAGACCAGCGCGAAGGCCGAGAACGCGGGCCACATTGGTGGCGCCGATGTTACCGCTCTCGGAAGCGCGCACGTCCTGACCGGCAAGGAAGCGGCCGATCCAGTAGCCCGAGGGTATAGACCCGACGAGGTAGCCGAGGACGGCCAAAGGCAGAACGGCAAGCCAGGCCATGGTTGTCTCCCAGTTTTGGATCCGCTAACAGCTTACTGGGGAGATTTGGCGAAAGGCAAGGAGTTTTTGGCGTGGGGGGGGGTGCTGAAGAGCTATTTGAGTGGGTCTCGCGCGACCGGGTGATCTCTCCGGGCAATCTGCATAGTGGTTCGACTCGCCCACGGGGACCGTCGCTCGGACCGCAACTCAACGGGTGATTGCTCGCGGCATTGATCGTGTAGGAGCAGGCTCGGGCTCTTGGTGGGAGGACGATACAAAGCTCCGGAGACCTTCCTACGGGCCGGGGAGCAAGAGGTGGCTCCAGTTGCGCTTTGCCTCGCGGGTCAGCCCGGCTCTGATGGGGTGGACATCTTCAAGGCCATGAGTTCTTCCGGAACCTGATAGGGGGAACACTGAGGGCCGTGTGGGTACAGGGCTTGTTCTGCGAAGACCGTTGTAGTATGGTGCCACGTGCCCCCGAGCGCAACTTTTCTTCGACGGGGAAGAGAGGCGCAGGTTACCGCTCCTCTCCATGGCTAGGAATGAGCCGTTACCAAGTATGAAAATCGCAGTCATCGACGGGCAGGGCGGTGGCATCGGTAGCGTCCTCATCAAGAGGATAAGGGAGGTGTTTCAGGAACGGATGGAGATCGTCGCCTTGGGCACGAACGCCATCGCCGCAGCTCAGATGATGAAGGCCGGCGCGAACAAGGGGGCGAGCGGGGAGAATGCCATCGTGGTCATGGTGCGCAAGGTGGACCTCATCGTCGGCCCCATCGCCATTGTGCTCGCCGATTCCATGATGGGCGAGATGACCCCTGCCATGGCTGCGGCGGTAGCCAGCAGTCCTGCCCCGAAGTTCCTGCTCCCCCTTACCCAGGAGGCCGTGGAAGTGGTGGGCGTCGTACCCGAGCCTCTGCCCCACCTCGTGGAGCATCTGGTCCAGAAGCGGCTCCGCCCCCTGGTGGATAGCATGGAGAGAAAAGGTTAGCCGAGAGAAAGCGGACTCTCGAAGGTGGTTGCTACGTCTCCCGCTGAGTTCTTCCAAGAGGTTCTTGTCGAGATACTAGCCGGGAGGGATTGGTGCCACCTCTGCTCTCGCGTCGGTCCGTCTCGCAGTGCCCGGCCCTGATTTGGCAGGATGTTTCACGTGGAACAACCCTCCAGTCCCTTGACTCCCATACCTAGGACCGATCTCCACCTCGACGTTACTCCGCCCGGTGAAGAGCATGTTCCAGAGGTAGCGGGTAAGAGGGCGAGGTAAATTCGGAACGCGCAATCCGAAGCACGAAACCTTGGCAGCAATCAAGGAATCTGTGAATTCTGGAAGTCAGGGATCAGCAAAGAGAACATGTGGTGGCTTATGGGCGTCAAAAAATCCTTGAATTCCTCGACTTCTCAATTCCTTCATCGTTTAATCCCTCAATTACTCTTCCGTTTGTTTCGTATCTGGTGCCGCCATGGCCGGAGCGGGTCCTTGGGCTCATTCGAGTGATGTCTTTGAGGACATCGGAGCCATGGCGTCTGGCGCGAGGTGGAAATAGGGGACATGGAGCCGCTCAAGGAGGAAATCGCCAGGCAACTGACGAGCCGCTGGCTGGGTAAGCAGCTCCACTATTATCAGGATCTGGATTCGACCAATCGGATGGCCCAGGAGCTTGCCCGTCAGGGCGCAACCGAGGGGACCGTCGTCGTGGCCGAGCGGCAGCTCAGCGGACGGGGTCGCCAGGGCCGCGCTTGGTACTCACCCGCGGGGGTGGGCCTCTACTCCTCCTTGATTCTGCGTCCGGCCCTTCCTCCTAATCAGGTCCAGCTCTTGACGCTGGCCGTCGCGGTCGCGGTCGCACGAGCGATTTCCGCGGAAACGCTCCTATCCCCTAAGATCAAGTGGCCCAACGACATCCTCCTCAGGGAAAAGAAGGTAGCCGGGATTCTCACGGAGGCGGAGGCTGCAGCAGAGCGAATCGCCCATGTGGTGGTCGGCGTGGGCATCAACGTGAATCACACCGCGGCCGAGCTCGGCCCGGACCTCGAGGCTCTGGCCACCTCGCTCAGATTGGAGGTGGGGCACTCGGTGCCACGATCCTCCCTTGCGGTACAGCTCTTCGTTGAGCTCGAGACCTGGTATGAGCGGTTGAAACGGAGGGACTCGTCGGCAATCCTGGAGGAATGGCGCCGATACGCCGCCACGTTGGGTCGGAGGGTCCGGGTGCTTCTCGGGCAGACGACGGTAGAAGGAACGGCCCTCGATGTAACCAACGAGGGCGCCTTAGTGGTCGAGGGGAGGGATGGCTCCCGGACGGTGGTACGCGCTGGAGATGTGGAGCACCTAAGACTGGTTGGTGGCGGGAGTGGGAGAGGTTAGGCGAAACAATCACGTAGTGCGGAAGGCGGCGCGACTGGCTGGAGTATATACATTTCACCCGGGGGGGATGGCTAAATCCCGCGCGCCTTTTCCATGGCTTCCTGCTTCTTCTTGCAGTTGATGCAAAGCGTGGTGACCGGCCTAGCCAACAACCGGTCCTCACCGATGTCGTCACCGCACATCTCGCAAATGCCGAACTCGCCCGAGTCAACCCGATCGAGAGCGCTTCGGATCTTGGAGATCAGCTTCCGTTCCCGGTCGCGGATGCGGAGCATGAAGTTTCGGTCCGACTCCAGCGAGGCCCGATCAGTGGGGTCAGGGAAATTCTCGCCGCTTGCCGTCATACCGGTGACGGTCTTTTCCGCCTCGCTAAGGAGCTCACGGAGCCTTTCGGTGAGGATCTGCCGGAAGTACTCGAGTCTCTCCTTGTCCATGGGCTCATTCTCCCGATCGTTTTTTTTGAAGAAGCCTTTTTAACATACGGTTAGTTACAAGTAAAGGGTAAAACGCCATCAGCCCTGGAATTCCGGCGCACGGTAGTGGCCGCTCCTGCCACCGCTCTTCTCGATCAACTGGATGGCCTCGATACGCATGCCCCGATCGTAGGACTTACACATGTCGTAAATAGTCAAGGCGGCCACGGAGACCGCAACGAGGGCCTCCATTTCAACTCCGGTGCGATCGTCTGCCTTCACCGTCGCCCGGATGGAGATGGTCGAGCTCTGGGGATCAGGGGTGAAGTCTATGGCGAGGCTGGTGACTCGAATCGGGTGGCAGAGGGGTATAAGCTCGCTGGTGCGTTTGGCAGCCATAATCCCACCCGTGCGGGCAACCCCGAGGACGTCCCCTTTGGCCACTTCTCCCGAGGTGATAAGCTCCAGGGTCTGGGGTTGCATGTGAATCCGCCCGACGGCCACGGCGCGACGTTCGCTGGGGGCCTTGGCTCCCACGTCCACCATCCGAGCCCGCCCGGCTTCATCGAAATGACTGAGCTTCGACACGATCACCTCCGAGTGAAAATTCTCCGAGACGAGGCGTTGTTCTGTAAACGGTCATCATGGTTCTGTGTGGGTGTCCCGCCGAATCCGCAGCTCCAGGTAGAGATCGCCCGGGCGAGCACCATAATCGCCGCCGTCCCCTTCCCGTGGGAACTTGAGACGCATCCCATCGGTGGCTCCTCCAGGAACGGCGACCGTCATAACCTTCCGAGTCTCGTAGCGGCCGCGACCGTCACAGACGACGCAGGAGACCTGGGCGACACGGCCGTCGCCGCTGCACCTGGGGCAGGCGTCAGTGGCAGTAAAGATCCCGAGAGAGCCGCTGAAGGTACCGCTGCCTCCGCACGTGGGGCACGAGTGCCTTTCGGAGCTGGGCCGGACGCCTGAGCCCTCGCAGTGCTTGCAGCCTTCCACCCGGGTGATCTCGACCGACTTCTGAGCCCCCTGTGCAGCCTCGACGGGGGAAAGGGCCAGGGTGAGGCAGAGATCGGCGCCGGGAAGCGGCCCCCGGTGCGGCTGCTTGCCCGAGATTCCCAGAAAGGCGAACAGCTCGGCACCCAGGGTTCTGAACACCTCTTCGCTGTGGCGGAAGCCCTGGAAACCCTGCTCGCGGAGGCCTTGGTGGCCCCGTTTATTGTAGAGGCGGCGCCGATGCCGATCGCTCAACACATGGTAGGCCTCTGCTACCAGCTTGAACCGTTCCTCGGCGCGAGAATTGCCAGGGTTCCGGTCAGGGTGGTAACGGAGAGCCAGTTGACGGAATCGACCCTTGATCTCATCGAGTGACGCGCTCTTGGCGACGCCAAGAATCTTGTAGTAATCGCGATCAGGTTTCATGGTTCGGCCGCAGCCGGGAGTCCAAAGGACGATCCCGGCCCAATCGAGTGTGCCTCTTCCCCGTTCGAGGGCGCAGCTCATCTTACCGTGACCGCCTCTTGAAAACAACCGCGGCCTGGCTTGGTCAACCGCCCACCAGGAAAGATTATCCAGTCTCCGGGGATCGCCCGGCACCAGTTGTGTAAACAAGGAATGGCTCATGACATTAACCTGCTGGGAGAAAGGCCGTGACGAGGGAAGAAGAGAGGAGAGAGATCCTCACCTTTACCTACGGCGAACGACTAAAGGGGGAGCTCCTTGCCCTGGGTCAGTTACTGGATACGATCGCCAGTCTCCAAGGCCCCGAACGGCAGGGCGCGCTCGTTCTGTTCCGCACCGTCATTGCGGCAGTGGCCGGTGAGTTCAGACTGGCGGCGCGGGTCCTCGGTAGTGAGGACCTGCGCAGTCTCGACGCCAGGATCGAGCTGGTGGAGGGGTTCGTGCGTCTGGTGCAGATGACGGCAGCGCGCGAAGAACTGAGCGGGCTCCTCAGCCGGGTCACTACCGTGAGTGGTCGAGCCATGGCGGCGCTGCGAGGCAAGGGCCTTCTCTAATAGATGGTGGCACACCCTTCTGAGCAGGCCGCGCTACGACATGGGCTTGCCTCTGAGACTGGAGGGCTTGGCAACGCTCTTTCGCCGCCTACCCTCCATCCCCATGGGCAAAGACGGAGACTACGTCGTCGGCACGGTAGATATCCCGGAGAAAGAAAGGATGCCAGAATCTTTCTCCCGGTGGGAAGACGGCGAGGAAGGGAATACTTCGGCTGCCCATGCGTTCGAGGAGCAGCTTTGCCGGAGGATTGTCGCGGGTGAGGTCTGCCCTGAGGAGGAGGGCGTTGCGGTCCCGG
>Ga0335070_10002567_pt1 | contig 21044 bp, 16 predicted proteins | sample Lox_Sample_13_FD_206722 | JGI IMG/M metagenome (GOLD analysis project Ga0335070, IMG submission 206722) | Soil microbial communities from Loxahatchee National Wildlife Refuge, Florida, United States - Lox_Sample_1.3 | ecosystem: Environmental > Terrestrial > Soil > Wetlands | place: USA...
TCCTGCGGGACCGGCACGTCTGTTGCTGGCACGGCGTGGCGGATTTCTTGTATATTCCGCGCATGAGTCTTCGTTCGCGTCGCTCCCGGCCCGCCGTTTGGGCCGCGACCCTCGTGCTGGCCGTGGCACTCGGGGCATGCTCCGAGAAGAAGGACGATTACGTCGAGCGCCCGGTCGAGCAGATCTACAATCAGGCGACCGATCTGCTGGTCGACCAGAAATATCTGCAGGCGGCGAAGCAATTCGACGAAGTCGAGCGCCAGCACCCATACTCGGTGTGGGCGACGAAGGCGCAGCTCATGGCCGCCTACTCGAACTATCAGGCGAACAAGTACGACGATGCGATCGTGGCGCTGGATCGCTTCATCCAGCTCAACCCGTCCAACCGCGACGTCGCCTACGCGTACTATCTGAAGGCGCTCTGCTACTACGAGCAGATCACCGATGTGCAGCGCGACGCGAAGATGACCGAGCAGGCGCTCAAGACACTCGAGGAGGTGGTGAACCGTTTCCCGGAGTCTGTCTACGGTCGCGACGCCCGGCTGAAGATCGATCTCACCCACGACCATCTCGCCGGCAAGGAGATGGATGTCGGCCGTTACTATCTGACGCGCGGCCAGTACCTCGCCGCACTCAACCGGTTCAAGTACGTCGTCGACAAATATCAGACCACCAGCCACGTGCCCGAGGCGCTGCACCGGATGATCGAGTGCTATATGGCGCTGGGGCTGAAGGACGAGGCCAAGCGGACCGCCGCCGTGCTCGGTTACAACTACCCGGGGAGCTCGTGGTACCAGGACTCCTATTACCTTGTCGAAAACCGCGACGAGGTCCAGGAGAAGTTGAAAGCGAACCGCGGCTTCCTCGCGCGCACCATGGACGCGATTTTCTGACCCCGCCGCATCCGCGCCGGTCGACGCCCCTCTCGTTCGTCACAGACCCGATTTGACAGGGCTGGCGCTTTGGCGTACAAATGAACACCTGTTCATGTGTACATTATGACCAAGCCCATCCCTTTGCGCCGCGCCCCCGCGGCCCAGCGGCTGCCGCTCGGCGAAGATCGGGCGGCGGAGCTTGCCGACCTGTTCCGCCTGCTCGGCGACGCGACTCGGCTGCGCATTGTCATCGCCTGTCTCGAGGGGCCGATCGCCGTCGGCGATATCGCGACGCGGCTGGGCTTGAGCGGGTCGCTGGTGAGCCATCATCTACGGCTGCTGCGGGCCGCGGCCATCGTTCGCCCCGAGCGGCATGGCAAGCAGGTCTTCTACGTCGCCGCAGACGATCACGTGCGGCGGATCGTCACCGATATGATGGAGCACGTGGACGAGCCGCGTGCCGAGGACGACACCGAATGAGCGCCTGCTGCGAGCACGATCACGGTCACGGCCGCTCCGAGGGCCCCGTCGACGACGGCTATCGCCGCGTCTTGTGGATCGCCCTGGCGGTCAACGCGGCGATGTTCGCGGTCGAGATCGTCGCCGGCTTGACCGCCGGCTCGGCGGCATTGAAAGCCGACGCCCTCGACTTCTTCGCCGATGCGGCCAATTACGCCATCAGCCTGTTCGCGATCGGCCTGGCCGGGCTGTGGACGTCGCGGGCCGCCCTGCTGAAGGGTGCCTGCATGGCCGCGTTCGGCATTTACGTGCTCGGCGACACCGCGCTCAAGCTCGCGACCGGCGCCGTGCCGGAGCCGCTCACCATGGGAATCGTCGGTGTCGTGGCCCTCGCCGCCAATGGCGGCGTCGCCGCCCTGCTCTACCGCCACCGCAGCGGCGATGCCAATCGCCGCTCGGTCTGGCTGTGCAGCCGCAACGACGCCATCGGCAATGTCGCGGTCCTGCTGGCGGCCAGCGGCGTCTTCGCGTCCGGCACGGGATGGCCCGATTTCGTCGTGGCGGCGGTCATGGCCGGCTTGGCCCTGACCAGCGCCCGCTCGATCATCTTCCACGCGCTCGACGAGCTGCGTCGCCCCGCCGCCGCCCCGGCCGATTGAAAGCCGCGGACTGAGCCGCCGTCGCGGCCCTTCCCGGCGGGCCCGGGTTTTGCCAAGCTACCGTCTTCTTCGATTCCCGCTCGGGTCCATCGCATGCTGCAGGGTCTGGCGATCCGCGACGTCGTGCTTATCGATCGGCTCGACCTCGCCTTCGAGACGGGTCTCTCGGCGCTGACCGGAGAGACCGGCGCCGGCAAGTCCATTCTCCTCGACGCGCTCGGCCTGGCGCTGGGTGCGCGCGCCGATGCCGGGCTGGTGGCCAAAGGTGCGGCCCAGGCCTCGGTCGCGGCGACCTTCGCGCTCGATACCAAGCATCCGGCCCGCGCTTTGCTCGCCGACCGCGGCCTGGCGTCGGACGACGACGAGTTGATCATCCTGCGCCGTACCATGGGCGCCGACGGCCGCAGCCGCGCGTTCGTGAACGATCAGCCGGTGCCGGTCGGCACGTTGCGCGAGCTCGCCAATTTCCTGGTCGAGGTCCACGGTCAGTTCGACACCCACGGCCTGCTCGATCCGGCGACCCATCGTGTGGCGCTCGATGTGTACGGCGGCCTGATCGCCGAGGCGCAGCGCGTCGCCGCCCTGTATGGCGACTGGCGGACCGCGCAGGCCGCCGAGAGCGAGGCGCGTGAGCGCGCCGCCAAGGCGGCGACCGACGAGGACTTCCTGCGCCATGCCGTCGACGAGCTCGACCGGCTCGACCCGAAACCCGGCGAAGAGACGGATCTCGCGCAGCGCCGCGCCCTGCTCGCCGCGCGCGAGAAGCTGATCGAGGCGATCAACGCTGCGCGCGCCGACCTCGGCGCCGGCAAGGGCGTCGAAGGTGCCTTGCGCGGCGCGGAACGGCTGCTGCAGCGGATGGCGCCCCAGGCCATGGGCAAGCTGGACCGCGCCCTGGCGGCGCTCGACCGGGCGGCGGTCGAGGCGGCCGATGCCATGGCCGAGGTCGACGCGCTCGAGCACGCGCTCGACCTCGATGCGAGCGGCCTGGAAGCGGTCGAAGAGCGCCTCTACGCCCTGCGGGCGCTGGCGCGGAAGCACCGGGTCGAGGTCGACCGCCTCGCCGACCTGAAATCGGAGTTCGAGGCCCGCCTCGCCGCGCTCGACAGCGGTGAAGAGGGCCTGAAGCGGCTGGCCGCCGCCACCGCCAAGGCCCGCGCCGGGTACGTCGAGGCGGCGACGGCGCTGTCGGCCGCCCGCCGGGCGGCCGGTCAGCGGCTCGACAAGGCGATCGCCAAGGAACTGCCGCCGCTGAAGCTGGAGAAGGCCAAGTTCCGCACCAAGGTCGAGGACCTGCCCGAGCCGAACTGGGCGCCACAGGGCATGGACCGCGTCGTCTTCGAAGTCGCGACCAACCCCGGCGCCGATCTCGGGCCGATCGACCGCATCGCGTCCGGGGGCGAGCTGGCGCGCTTCATGCTGGCCTTGAAAGTCGCCCTGCGGGCGCCCGGCAAGGCCAAGCGGGCGGGCGTCGATACGTTGATCTTCGACGAGGTCGACAGCGGTATCGGAGGTGCCGTGGCGGCGGCCGTGGGCGAGCGGCTTGCCGTGCTGGCGGAGAGTGCCCAAATCCTGGTGGTGACCCATTCGCCGCAAGTCGCCGCCCGCGCCGAACATCACTGGCGGGTCAGCAAGAAAACCGCCGGCCGCAGTGCCGCCACGGCCGTCGAGGCGCTGGACGCAAAGGCCCGGCGCGAGGAGATCGCCCGCATGCTGTCCGGCGCCTCGGTCACCGACGCGGCGCGCGCGGCCGCCGATTCACTGCTCGCCGCCGCCCAATAGGCTTCCCGTCGCGTCTATGGCCAAGTCCGCCGCCGATATTGCCGTCGATCAATTGACCGAAGCGCAGGCGAAGAGCGAGCTCAAACGGCTCGCCGCCGAGATCGCGCGCCACGACCGGTTGTATTACACGCACGATGCGCCGGAGGTGACCGACGCCGAATACGACCTGCTGCGCCGGCGGAACATCGCGATCGAGAAGCGCTTCCCGGCGCTGATCCGGCCCGATAGTCCGAGCAAGCGCGTCGGCGCCACCCCCGCGGCAGGCTTCGCCAAGGTCCGGCACGCCCGGCCGATGCTGTCGCTGGACAACGCCTTCGACGACGAGGACGTGCGCGAATTCTTCGCCCGCATCCGCCGCTTTCTCGGCCTTTCGGCCGACGAGCCGATCGAAACCGTCGCCGAGCCGAAGATCGACGGGTTGTCGATCACGTTGCGCTACGAGCATGGAAAATTCATCCGCGGCGCCACGCGCGGCGACGGCGAGACCGGCGAGGACGTGACCGAGAACCTCAAGACGCTCGACGACGTGCCGCCGCTGCTCAAGGGCCGCCATATTCCGGAAGTCATGGACGTGCGCGGCGAGGTCTATCTGCCGCGCAAGGATTTCGAGAAGCTCAACGTCCAGCGCGAGAAGGAAGGCGAGCCGCTGTTCGCCAACCCGCGCAACGCCGCCGCCGGCTCCTTGCGCCAGCTCGACCCCGAGATCACACGCAAGCGGCCTTTGCATTTCTTCGCCTACCAGTGGGGCGAGCTGTCGAAGACCCCGAAGACGCACTGGGATTTCCTCGCGCACCTGCGCGCCTGGGGCTTCAAGGTCAATCCGCTGGCCAGGCTGTGCAAGACTCCCGAGGAGGTGCTCGCGTTCCACCGCAAGATCGGCGAGGAGCGCCCGAGGCTCGGCTACGAGATCGACGGCGTCGTCTACAAGGTGAACCGCATCGACTGGCAGGAGCGGCTCGGCTTCATCAGCCGGGCGCCGCGCTGGGCGATCGCGCACAAATTCCCGGCCGAGCAGGCGCAGACGAAGCTCAACGACATCGAGGTCTCGGTCGGGCGCACCGGCGTCATGACGCCCTTCGCCGTGCTCGAGCCGGTGTTCGTCGGCGGCGTCAAGGTCAGCCTCGCGACCCTTCACAACGAAGACTACATCAAGCGCCTGGATATCCGCGCCGGCGACACGGTCATCGTGCAGCGCGCCGGCGACGTGATCCCGCAGGTGGTCGGGCCGGTTAAAGATAAGCCGCGGGGGCGCGACGCGTTCGTCATGCCGGACCATTGCCCCGACTGCAAATCGCTGGCCGTGCGCGAGCCCGGCGAGGCGGCATGGCGCTGCACCGGCGGCCTGGTGTGTCCGACCCAGGCGGTCCAACGGCTGGTGCATTTCTGCTCGCGCGACGCCTTCGACATCGAGGGCATGGGTGAGAAGCACGTCGCGGAATTCTGGAACGAAGGGCTCATCCGCTCGCCGATCGACATCTTTCGCCTCGCCCGCCACCGGCAGAAGCTCGCCGAGCGCGAGGGCTGGGGCGAGCGGTCCGTCGACAAGCTTCTCGAAGCAATCGACCGCCGCCGCACCATCGGCTTTGCCCGTTTCATTTACGCGCTCGGCATTCCCCAGGTCGGCCAGACCACCGCCGGCTGGATCGCCCGCCACTATCGGACCCTCGACAAATGGCGCGACCAGATGCGCGCCGCGGTGAAGGAACGGGCAAAGCATCGCGACGAGGTGAAAAAGCCGGAAGACATCGGCGAAGCCTATGGCGATCTCTGCACGATTCAGGGTATCGGGATGACCATGGCCGAGGATATCGTCGGCTTCTTCGCCGAGCCCCACAACACGCAGATTCTCGACCAGCTCGAGAAGGAGTTAACCATCGAGGCGCCGCAAGCGCCGGCGCGTTCGTCGCCGATCACCGGGAAGACCGTGGTATTCACCGGCACGCTCACGAAGATGACGCGGCCCGAGGCGAAGTCGCGCGCCGAGGCACTGGGCGCGCACGTGGCGGGCTCGGTGTCGAAGAAGACCGATTTCGTCGTGGTCGGGGCCGATGCCGGCTCCAAGGCCGGCAAGGCAAAGGAGCTCGGAGTCAAAATGATGGACGAGGACCAGTGGCTGAAACTGATCGGCGCCTAGGGCCATGACGCCGCGCCCGCGCATCGCGTTCATGATCCCGCATTTCTTCGGGGGTACCGACCCGCGGAGCATCCACGGTGCCGGCCGGCCCCAAGCGCGCGCCATCCGGCAGGCGATTTTCGACCGCGTCATCTTCCAGATTCACGCCCTGTTCGGACCGACGCATCACGCTCTCAACATCCTTTTGTCCCAATTTAACGGGCCCGAGAACGTGTCGCGGCTGGCCACCTATCCGTGCGAGAACCTTTACCGCCTGGACTTCGATCTTTTCGTCTTCACGACGCAGGGCCAGCACCTGCTCGACGGGCTGCAATGTCCGCCAAACTACTACCGGCACGTCGAAACCGGCGCCGAGCCGCCGTTTCTCGGTTTCGAATGCGCGCGCTGGATGCGCGACCATCCGGGTTACGACCTTTATTGCTACCTCGAAGACGACATCATCCTGCGCGATCCGCTGTTTTTCGCCAAGATCGCGCATTTCAACCAGACGTTCGACGCGGACAATCGCGGCCTGCTGCTCATGCCGCAGCCCTACGAGGAGCCGATGAATGCCGGCGACCCGCAGGACATGTCGCGGATGACGCGTCTTTACGTCAACTACCAGTCGCAGGAGACGCCCAGTTTTTCAGGGGAAAATCTGGTCATGGATTTCGCCGGGCTGCGCGTGACCTTGGAGCCGGCCTTGAACCCGCACGGCTGCATGTATGTTCTGACTCCCGGCCAGGCGGCCCGGGTGGTGCGGCATCCCGACTTCCTGGACAAGACGAAGATCCACAGCGATCCCGGCGATACGGCCGGGAGCGGCTTCGTCATGCGCGCCCTCAAGATTTACAAGCCGGCGAAGAACTCGCTGTCCTTCCTGGAAGTCCAGCACGGCCACCAAAGCATCCTGCGCCTGCGCTTCGAATAACGAGGGCTCAGGGTTTCGCGTTGGGCGTCTTCGTCCGGTCCTTGGCCGGCCATTGTTCGGAGACCTCCGGCAGCGGCGTTTCCTTGCCGGTCATCCGCTCGACCGTGATCGCATATACCGTGACGTCGTCGATGCGCGGGAAGAAGCCTTTCGGCCGCTCGGGACCCGCCTTGCGGTACTTCGTCATCAAGGCTTCGAAAAAGCGCTGCTTCGCGGCACGTTCGGCGACGATGCGGATTTTTCCAAAGACGATCACGCTGCGATAGGCGACCGAGGAATCGCACTCGAACCGTCCGTAGTCGAAGACCTGGTCCGGCTCGTCGACTTCGAAGCAGACGCGCGGTTCATGCTCGACGTTGCTGCGCAGGTGACCTGTCGCGACGGTGTTGTGGACATAAATCTCGCCGTCGAGCATGACGTACAGCAGCGGCACGCAATAGGGATAGCCGTCGGCTCCGGTGGTGGCGAGCCGGCCGCAAAAGCCGCCGGCCAGCGTCGCGCGCGTGCGGTCCGCCGTCATGAGCTTGTCGGCGCGGCGCACTTGCGGTGCCACGCTCATCTTACGTCCCCCCTTCGCCGACCGGCCGCGTCATCTGCGCCAGCCAGGCCGCCGTCGCCGGGTCGACGAGCGGCGTCAATGTGTCGCGGACGCGGGCGTGGTAGCCGTCGAGCCGCTCGCGCTCGCGCGGCGTCAGCAGGGCCGGCTCGATCAAGGCACGGTCGAACGGCGCCAAGGTGAGCGTCTCGAACCCATAGATCGCGCCGCCGCCGTCCGATTTCTCGCCAAGCTCCTGCACGGCGATGAGGTTCTCAAGCCGGATGCCGTATTCGCCCGTCTTGTAGTAGCCCGGCTCGTTCGAGACGATCATGCCGGGCTCGAGCCCGACCGTGTTCGCCACCTTCGAGATCCGCTGCGGGCCCTCGTGGACCGCGAGATAGCTGCCGACCCCATGGCCGGTGCCGTGGTCATAGTCGAGCCCGACTTCCCACAAGGCGAGGCGTGCCAGCGCGTCGAGCTGCGAGCCCGAGGTGCCTTTGGGGAAGCGCGCCAGCGCCAGGGCGATATGGCCCTTGAGCACGCGCGTGAAGCGGTCGCGCTGCTGCGCCGACGGCGTGCCGACGGCGATGGTACGCGTCACGTCCGTCGTGCCGTCGAGATACTGCGCCCCGGAATCGAGCAGGAACAGCATGTCCGGCTCGATCTTGCGGCTGGTCGCCGGCACGGCCCGGTAGTGAACGACGGCGCCGTTCGGCCCGGCACCCGCGATCGTGTCGAAGCTCGTGTCACGGAAGCCGTCGCCGCCACGCCGGAATTCGAGCAGCCGGTCGGCGGCTTCGACTTCATGCAACCGTCCCTTCGGCGCCTCGCCGGCGAACCAGGCCAGGAAGCGGCTCAACGCGGCGCCGTCGCGGACATGCGCCGCGCGCGTGCCGGCAAGCTCGGTCGCGTTCTTCCGTGCTTTGGGCGCGGCGGCGATATCGGTGCTGCGCACCACCGCAGCCCCCCCGGCTTCGAGACGGCTGCTGATCCACGCCGAGGCGGTCGTGGAATCCGCCAGCACCCGCGGCTTCTTGCCGTTGCGCCCCGCCTTCCCGTTTCCGGATTGGCCCAGCGCTTCCAGGGCAGGCCCGAATTCCTCAGGCGGCGCGACGCGCACGCCGTTGCCGAGATGCGCCTGGGCGGCCGGCGTGAGCTTCCGCGGATCGATGAAGAGGTCGACGCCGGCATCGGCGCGCAAGATCGCGAACGACAGCGGCAGCGGCGTGTGCGGCACGTCGCCGCCGCGGATGTTCAGGAGCCAGGCGACCGACGCGGGATCGCTCAGCACCGCCGCCGCGTAGTCGTCCTTCTTCAGGCGTTCGACGAGATCGTTGCGCTTGTCGGCGCTGCTGCGGCCGGCGAAGCGCAGATCGTGCGGGACCACCGGCGAGATCGGCGGCGGCGGCTGGTTCGTCCACACCGCGTCGACCGGGTTGTCCTCCACCGGGACCAACGTGCCGCCCGCGCGCTCGGCGCCGGCGCGATAGCGCGTGACGTTGTCGGGCGTGAGAAGCCGCGGATCGTAGCCGACGCGCTCGCCCGTTTTCACCTGCGCGGCCAGCCAGTCACCGGCCGGCTGCTCGGTGATATGCCGGGTTTCGAACAGCGACGTGTCGACCTGGCTGCGCACCTGCAGGGTGTAGCGGCCGTCCGTGAAGACACAGGCGCGGTCGGCGAGCACGACGGCAAGCCCCGCCGAGCCGGTGAAGCCGGTCAGCCACGCCAGCCGCTCGGCCCGGGTGGCGACGTACTCGCCCTGGTGCTCGTCGCCGCGCGACAGGATGAACCCGGCAAGCCCCCGTTTTGCCAGCTCGGCCCGGAACGCCTCCAGGCGGACGGACGTCCATGGCGCCGACAGGCCGTCGTCGCGCCTGTCGGCCATCTCCGCCTTGAGCGCCCGCAACTGCGCCGCCAGGGCCGGGCTGGGGTCGGCGGCGACGAGCGCCAGCCAGGCCTCCGGCTCGACGGCGGATTCGGGCGCGGCCAAGATACCGGCCAGCAGGTCGCGCACGGCCGGCGGGTCGTAGCGCGAGCCGGCCTTGCGCAAAAGACCGGCCAGAGCGGCATCGCCCTGATACGTTTCGCGGCAAGACTGATCGTTCATAGCCATAGATATACGCCGCTTCGCGCCCCTTGGCAGCCCGGGTGACACTTTAAAGTCACGCCGGAAACGGCACCTCGGCAGTGGTCGAACGCCCCATATAAGCCGCCATGGCGGCCGACAACGGGCGGGTCCTGACAGGCAGCGAAAGGATCGCGGCAGCGCCCCTGCCCACGGCGAAGTCCCCCGAGCGGACGCATGAGAGCCGCACCTACCAGACCGACGTGCCGGCGCGGCTCGACCGGCTGCCGTGGAGCCGCTTCCACTGGCTGGTGATCGCGGCCCTCGGCATCACCTGGATTCTCGACGGGCTCGAGGTGACCCTGGTCGGCTCGCTCTCGGGGGCCATTGCGGCACCCGGCGCGCTCAATCTCACCAGCACCCAGATCGGGCTGACCGCCAGCGCCTACATCGCCGGCGCGGTCTGCGGCGCCTTGTTCTTCGGCGATCTCACCGACCGCCTCGGCCGCAAGAAGCTGTTCACCGTCACCGTCGCCGTCTACGCCGTAGCCACCGTCGCCAGCGGCCTGGCCTGGGACTTCTGGTCGTTCGTGGCGTTCCGGTTCTTCACCGGGGCCGGCATCGGCGGCGAATATTCGGCGATCAATTCGGCCATCCAGGAGCTGATCCCGGCGCGGCGCCGCGGCATCACCGACCTGTCGCTCAACGGCAGCTTCTGGGTGGGGGCCGCCCTCGGCGCGGTCGGCTCGCTGGTCGTGCTCGACCCGCATCTCGTACCGGCCGAATACGGCTGGCGCTCGGCTTTCGTCATCGGCGGCATCCTGGCCGTGGTCGTCATCACGCTCCGGAAGTGGCTTCCCGAAAGCCCGCGCTGGCTGATGACCCACGGCAGGGCCGAGGAGGCGGAGCGGATCGTCCATGAGATCGAGAGCCGCGTCGAGGCGCAGCACGGTGTGCGCCTGGTGGAAACGCCGGCGCCGACCATCCGCCTCAGGGCGCACGGCCACATGAACCTGCTGGAGGCGACACGCAAGCTGTTCGGCGGCTATCCGCGGCGCGCCGTGCTCGGGTTGTCGCTCATGGGCGCGCAGGCGTTCTGCTACAACGCCGTCTTCTTCACGTACGCCCTGATCCTGACCAAGTTCTACGACATCCCCGTCGCCGAGGTCGGCTGGTTCATGCTGCCGTTCGCCGCCGGCAACTTTCTCGGGCCCCTCGTACTCGGCCGGTTCTTTGACAGCATCGGCCGCAAGGCGATGATCGGTGGCACCTATGCGCTCTCGGGCGTGCTGATGCTCGTGGTCGGCTGGCTGTTCGCGCAAGGGCTGCTGGGGTCGGTCGGCCAGACCGTGCTGTGGCTGGTGATCTTCTTCTTCGCGTCGGCGGCGGCGAGCTCGGCCTACATGACGGTGGCGGAGAGTTTCCCGTTGGAACTGCGGGCGATCGCCATCGCCGTCTTCTATGCGATCGGCACCGGTCTCGGCGGCATCATCGGCCCCGCGGTCTTCGGCGCCTTGATCGACACCGGGTCGCGCCAGCAGATCTTCTGGGGCTATGCGCTCGCCGGCGCGCTGATGATCGGCGCCGCCGCGGTCGAGCTGTGGCTCGGGATCGCGGCCGAGGGCCGGCCTTTGGAAGAGGTCTGCGAGCCGCTCTCCAGCGCCGCCGACTAGGTCGGTTAACCGATAATAAAATTGCGCACCCTATTTAGCGGGCGATAATTCTGCTGTTAACCCGAGTCGTGAATTTTTGTGGAAATTTCGTGTAACACTATGGAAATAATACGATTAGTCCATGCATTTTTTGCATTGCTGCGGCGCAAAATGGCCTATACCGCAACCGCGAAAAAGACTTATCTTCAGGGCGTGCCGAGCGCACCGCCGTGATGGTCATGGCCCGCCGCCCGGCCGGGTGGACGCCGCAACTGGGCGGCGGACGCTGGATGAACGGTGGAGATGACTATGCCGTACGATGCAAACAAGGAATTCACCGCGCTGCCGAACGCCGGCTATCGGCTCACGGCGCGCGACAAGGCGCTGATGGCCCGGGGCGAAGCGATCGCCGAGGTGGTCGGCGGGGTCGCCCGTGTGATCGGCGCCGTGGTCGCCAAGCTCTATAAGCCGGTCGAGCGCTGGGCGATCGAGCGCGCCACGCGCGACGAGCTGATGGGCCTCGATGAGCGTACGCTGGCCGATATCGGACTCACCCGCGGGGACATCCCGCAGGTGGCAGCCGGACTGTGGGTGCCCGAGAACAGGTTGGCCCAGGTCCGCGCTGCGCAGCCGAAGCCGGCGAGCAACGTGAACAACAGACCGCAGGTCGCTGCCTAACCCTCCCCCTCCCGGGCAGCACCTGACGTAACGGCGGCCCTTGCGGCCGCCGTTTGCGTTTTAAGGGGGTGCAACGCGGTAGGCGACCCCCTATCTTCGGTAGGCCAAGCAACTCTCCTGCCGAGGGTCCCATGAGCACCACCGGGTGGATCGTCCTCGTCATCGTCGGCGCGGTCGTCTTGTTCGCGATCGGCGTCTACAACCGCCTGGTGGCGCTCCGCCAGACCACGAGGAACGCCTTCGCCGACATCGACGTGCAGCTCAAGCAGCGGCACGACCTCGTGCCCAATCTCGTCGAGACCGTCAAAGGCTACGCCGCACATGAAAGCGGCGTGCTGCAGAAGGTGACCGAAGCGCGGACCGCGGCCATGCGCGCCGGCTCCGTGCAGGAGCGCAGCAACGCCGAAGGCGCGCTCAGCGGCGCGCTGTCCCAGCTTTTCGCCGTCGCGGAAAACTATCCGCAGCTCAAGGCAAACGAGAACTTCCGCCAGCTGCAGTCGGATCTTTCCGACCTCGAGAACAAGATCGCCGCCGCGCGGCGGTTCTTCAACAACGCCGTCGCCGAGTACAACACCGCGATCCAGCAATTCCCGGCCGTGCTCTTCGCCGGCGCCATGGGCTTCACCGCGGCCGACATGTTCGCCCTCGATGCCGGAGAGAAGGCGGCGGCCAGCCAGCCGCCGAAGGTCTCGTTCGGCAGCTGACCGGCGCTCCCATGGCCGCAATCGGGCTTTCAACCTACCGCTGGAATAACAATCTCAAATCGTTATTCCTGCTCGCGGCGTTTCCGTTTCTTTTGCTCCTGCTGGTGGCCATCCTCGCCTGGCTTCTCGGCTGGTCGTACAGCGACGAGCGCGGCCTGATCAGCCCGTATGCCTTCCAGCAATTCGGCCTCGTACCGTCCGGCGGCTACGGCGCCGCCGATTTCGCCATGGCGGCCGTCGCCGCCTGGTGGCCCTATGTCGTCGGCGCCGCCGCGATCTGGGTCGGCATCGGCTATCTGTTCAACGACGCGATGATCCACGCCGCGACCGGCGCTGTGCCGGTGACGCGCGAGCAGGCGCCGCGCCTCTACAACATCCTCGAGACCCTGTGCATCTCGCGCGGCATGGCGATGCCGCCGCTCTACATCATGGACACCGACGCGATGAACGCGTTCGCCAGCGGCGTCGACCGGCGCAGCTATTCGGTGACCGTCACGCGCGGGCTGCTGGAGCGGCTGAACGACGCCGAACTGGAAGCCGTGCTCGCCCACGAGCTCACGCACATCATCAACCGCGACGTCCGGCTGATGGTCGTCACCATCGTCTTCGTCGGCATGATCTCGTTCCTGGCGCAGATGCTGTGGCGGACGATGTACTGGGGCGGCTACGGCACGCGCGGCGATTCACGGGAGCGCAACAAGGCCGCGCTGGTCCAGCTGCTTGCGGCGGTCATCGCCGCCGTCGGCTACCTGCTGGCGTTGATCCTGCGGTTTGCGATCTCGCGCAAACGCGAATACCTGGCCGATGCCGGCTCGCTCGAGATCACCAAGAACCCCGAGGCGCTGATCTCGGCGTTGCGCAAGATCTCCGCCAATCCCGACGTGCCGCATGTGCCAAGCGAGGTGCGGCAGATGTTCATCGAGAACCCGCCGCACATGGATTTCACCGAGCTGTTCGCCACCCATCCGCCGATCGAAGACCGCATCCGCGTGCTCGAGCAGCTCGGCGGCGTGCCGCCCGGCGAAACGCATCGGGGCGAGCCGCACGCGCCTCCGCACGCGGCCCCCGGAGAAGGCCCGTGGGGCCCGCATGACTCGCCGCCCGCACCCCCGCCGGGGCCGTGGGGGCCGCACTCTCATTGAGCCGCGATTGCGCACGATGCCGAAGCGACCAATACTAGGCCGACGACCGTTATAGAGGGGAAACGCAATGAAAATAGCGACGTCGCGGCTGGCCGCGATCACGATCTGCGCCGGGCTCCTGGCGGGCGCGGCAGCTGCAAAGGCACAGACCAAGGGCTCGGCGACAGCGGCCCCAGGCACGCGCCTCATAACCTTGGGCACGGCCGGCGGGCCGCTGCCGCGCAAGGACCGCACGCAGTCCGCAAACCTCCTGATCGTCAACGGCACCTTCTATGTGATCGACGTCGGCGACAACGTGACGCGCCGGATCGTCCAGACCGGCGAAGACTTCCGCAAAGTCGGCAAGATCTTCATCACCCATCCGCACAGCGATCACACCATGGGACTCGCCACCCTGCTGGTGACGCAATGGGAGTATCAGCGCCGCGAGCCGATCGATGTCTACGGCCCGCCCGGGACCGCGGCGCTCGTCGCCGGCGCCATCACCTATCTCACTCCCAACGCCGAAATCCGCTGGGCCGAAGGCAAGAAGGTGCCGATGGCGGATGTCTTCCACGGCCACGACACGGCGACCGGCCTCGTCTATCAGGACGCGAACGTCAAGGTGACCGCGGTCGAGAACACGCATTTTCACTTCGCGCCCGGGACGCCGCCGTACGGCAAGTACAAGTCCTATTCCTACCGCTTCGAAACGCCCGACCGCGTGATCGTGTTCACCGGCGACACCGGGCCGAGCGACGCGCTGATTGCCTTGGCCAAGGGCGCCGACGTGCTCGTGACCGAGACCACCTCGGTCGATGACGTCGTCAATCTCTACAAACGCAACGGCTCCTGGGCGACCAAGACACCCGAGGAACAGGAAGGCTTCGTCCGTCACATGAAAGACGAGCATGTCGAGCCGGCGGACATCGGCACCATCGCCAGCAAGGCCGGCGTCAAGACGGTGGTGATGACCCATCTCGCGCCGACCGGCGATCCCAACGAGACCTATCAGCGCTACGTCGACGAGGCGCGGAAATACTTTTCCGGGACCATCGTCGTGGCGAAAGACCTGATGGAGTTCTGACGGTCAGCGGCGGCGGAAGATCAAAGTCAACCAGCCGTCGATGGTGATCCGGCCGGTCAGTGCCAGGCGCTGGAAGCGATAGGCGGCGACGATGTCGGCGCCCTGGCTCGCCAGCAGGCCCGAGAGCACCAAGGTGCCGCCCGGGGAGACGGCGCGCGCCAGCCGCCGCGACAGTTTCCGCAAGGGCCGTGCCAGGATATTGGCGCAAACGAGATCGTAACGGCGCGGACGCATGGGCCGGCTGAGGCCGTCGCTCCAGCGCGCGCGCAGGCGGCGGATCGCGACGCCGTTGGTCCGCGCATTCTCCGCCGCAACGCGCACCGAAACGCGGTCGATATCGGCGGCATCGACGTGCACCTGCCAGGTTTTCGCGGCGGCAATGCCGAGGATTCCGGAGCCGCAGCCGTGGTCGAGCATCCGCCGTGCGTGCCGTCGGCGGCGCGCCAGGCGGTCCAAAGCCAACAGGCAGCCGCGGGTCGTCGCATGCTCGCCCGAGCCGAAAGCGATGCCGGCGTCGAGCTCGAGGCCGACCATGCCGGGGGGCACGGCACCCTCGTAATGCGAGCCGTAGACGAAATAGCGCCCGGCGCGCAGCGGCGGGAATGCCTTGCGGTTCTGCGACACCCAATCGATATCGGGTAGCCGCTCGATCTTCGCCTCGGGCGTCGGCAGGCCGAGGCCGGACGCGGCCAGCGCGAGTTGTGCGCGGATGGCCGCCGCGTCCGGCTCGTCCATGGTCAGCCCTTCGAGGCGCCAGGGCCCGCCGGGCGTCAGTTCGAAGGCCATCAACGCGTCGCAGTCGTCCTCGATCGCCTGCGCCAGCACCGGCTGCGCCGCCGCCGTGGTCATCACCTCGATCTTCCAGACGGGCTTGGCTTGCTTCATGCCGGCTGAACGAAGCTGTCCATGACCTTCTTGCGGCCCGCTTTGTCGAACTCGATGTCGAGCTTGCCGGCTTCGGCGGCGACGACGCGGCCGTAGCCGAACTTCTGATGGAACACCCGCGCCCCTTCGGCAAACGGCGTCGTCGGGCTGGGGCGTGCCGCATTGCTGAACGACAGCCCGGCGCGGGCGTTGATGACGCGCCCGCTTTGCCGATAGGGCGTCTCTGCCGGCTCGCTATAGGTCTCGGTATCGCCAAAGCCGCCGGTGCTGCCGCCCCACAGGCCGGAATCGGATTGGATCTCGATGTGGTCCTTCGGCAGCTCGCCGATGAACCGCGACGGCACGCTCGACTGCCACAGATTGTGAATACGGCGGTTGGCGGCGAACGAGATGAACGCGCGCTTGCGCGCGCGCGTGACCCCGACATGCGCGAGGCGCCGTTCCTCTTCGAGCCCCGCCTCACCCTTCTCTTCGAGGGCGCGCGGATGCGGCAGCAACCCCTCCTCCCAGCCCGGCAGGAACACGGTCTCGAATTCGAGGCCCTTGGCGCTGTGCAAAGTCATGACACTGACCATCTCGCCAGGCGAGGCTTCGGCGTTCTCCATCACCAGGCTGACGTGCTCGAGGAACGCCGGCAACGTGCCGAACTCCTCGATCGCCGCGATCAGCTCTTTGAGGTTCTCGAGCCGTCCCGGCGCGTCGGCCGAGCGCTCGGCCTGCCACATCGCCGTGTAGCCCGACTCGTCGAGAATGGTGCCGGCGAGATCGGCCGCTTCATGCTCGTCCGACAGCGCCGCCGACCAGCGGCTGAAATCGTCGAGCACGCGGCGCAGGGCCGAGCGCGCCTGCGGCTTCAGCTCGTCGGTCTCGATGACGCGATGCGCCGCGGCGGTCAGCGAGATCTGCTCCGCCCGCGCCAGACGATGCAGGGTCTGCAGCGTCGCGTCGCCGATGCCCCGCCGCGGCGTGTTGACGATGCGCTCGAAGGCGAGATCGTCGTCGGGCTGCACCGTCACCCGGAAATAGGCGATGGCGTCGCGGATCTCCTCGCGCTCGTAGAAGCGCGGGCCGCCGATGACGCGATACGGCATGCCGAGGGTCAGGAACCGTTCTTCGAACTCGCGGGTCTGGAAGCCGGCGCGCACCAGCACCGCGACCTGGCCGAGGCTCTGGCCTTTGCGCTGCAGCGCCTCGATCTCTTCGCCGACCCAGCGCGCCTCGGCTTCGCCGTCCCACAAGGCGCGCACCTGCACCTTGTCGCCGCCATCCATCGCGGTCCACAAGGTCTTGCCGAGCCGCCCGACATTGTGCGCGATCAGCCCCGCCGCCACCGCCAGGATCGGCTTGGTCGAGCGGTAGTTCTCCTCCAGCCGGATGACCTTGGCGCCGGGAAAGTCCTTCTCGAAGCGCAGGATGTTGCCGACCTCGGCGCCGCGCCAGCCGTAGATCGACTGGTCGTCGTCGCCGACGCAGCACAGGTTGCGCCGCTTCTGCGCCAGGAGGCGCAGCCACAGATACTGCGCGACGTTCGTGTCCTGGTATTCGTCGACCAGCACGTAACGGAAGCGCTCGTGATATTCGGCGAGCACGTCGGGCTGGCTTTGGAAGATCGTCAGGTTGTGCAGCAGCAGATCGCCGAAATCGACCGCGTTCAACGTCTTCAGCCGGTCCTGATATTGGCCGTAGATCGCCACCGCCTTGCCGGCCGCGACCTCGCCGCCGGCGTCGGCCGCGAGCTTGTCCGGCGTCAGCCCGCGGTCCTTCCAGCGCTCGATCATCGCCGACACGATACGTGCCGGCCATTTCTTGTCGTCGATCCGCTCGGCCTGCAGGAGCTGTTTGACCAGCCGCACCTGGTCGTCGGCGTCGAGGATCGTGAAGTTCGGCTTCAGGCCGACATGCTCGGCGTGGCGCCGCAAGATGCGCGCGGCCAGCGCATGGAACGTCCCGAGCCACCAGCCACCCTGCTCTTGCCCCGCGATGTCGCGTCCGACCAGGGCGCCGACTCGCTCGCGCATCTGCTGCGCCGCCTTGTTGGTGAACGTGACCGCGAGGATCTGCGACGGCCAGGCGCGTCGCGTGGCCAGGATGTGGACGAGGCGCGCCGTCAGCACGCGGGTCTTGCCGGTCCCGGCCCCGGCGAGCACGAGCAGCGGCCCGTCGAGCGTCTCGACGGCGGCGCGCTGCTGCGGGTTCAGGTCCTGAAGATAGGGCGGGAGCGGGATCGCCGAGTCGGTCGCTGCAGTCATTGGCGCTCTTATATCACGGCCCGGCCGGCGGCCATGGCGCCGTCAAGGCGCTGTAAAGCGCCACGAATACGTGACCGGCGGGCGGCTGGACCCTGTGCTAAACTGTTGCTTATATGGAGGTTACCGCGGCGCTGCGGAAGCCGCCGGGACAGAGGTGCCAGATGGCCAACGGTCGGCTCCAGGTTGCCGGTCTCTCGATACCGTCCTTGATCAAGATTCCCGCGGCGGCGGCGTTGGCGGTGATGGCCGCGGGCCAGGCCGCGGCGGCCGAGACGCCGTCGCTCGAAGACTTGCTGTCGGCCGTCATCCGCATCAAGACGTTCATCGCGCCCGATGCGCGCACCGCCGAAGGGCTAGGGCGCGAACGAGAAGGCTCCGGCATCGTCATCGACCAGAACGGCCTCATCCTTACCATCGGCTATCTGATGGTCGAGGCCTATGCGGCCGAAGTGATCACCAACACCGGCCGCACCGTGCCGGCGAACGTCGTCGGCTACGATCACGAAACCGGCTTCGGCCTTCTGCGCACGGTCGAACCGCTCAAGGTCCGGCCGCTCGCATTCGGCAAATCGGCGCAACTCAAGCAGCGCGATCCTGTCCTGGTCGCCAGCTTCGGCGGGCCCGACATGGCGGCGCCGGCCTTCGTCGTCTCCAAGCGCGCCTTCGCCGGCAACTGGGAGTACATGCTCGACGAAGCCATCTTCACCGCACCGCCGCATCCGGCGTGGAGCGGCGCCGCCCTGCTCAACCGCGAGGGCAAGCTGGTCGGCGTCGGCTCGCTGATCGTCGGCGATGCCGAAGGCGGCCAGATGCGCACCCCCGGCAACATGTTCGTGCCGATCGACAGGCTGCCGCCGATCCTCGGCGACCTGATCGTCGATGGCCGGACGTCCGGCCCCGCGCATCCCTGGCTCGGCGTCACCGCCGACGAGACGCGTGGCGGACGCCTCGTGGTCAGCCGTGTCGCCGCCGGCGGCCCGGCCGAGAAGGCGGGCTTGCAGACCGGCGACGTCATCATCGGCGTCAACGGCGCGAAGGCGACGACCTTGATCGACTTCTACAAGAAGATCTGGGCCGAAGGCCCGGCCGGCGCCACCGTCCGCCTCGACATCGTGCAGGACAACGACGTCAAGCACATCAACGTCAAGTCCGCCAACCGGCTGGACTATCTCAAGCTCAAAACAACGTTCTAGTTGTTCGCGTGGGCGGGGTCCCGCGCGGCGGCCCTTTTTCCGAAAGACAATCCGTCATGCCCGCACTTGTTGCGGGCATCCACGTCGTGCCGCATGATCGACGGCACGTCATTGCAGAGCCACGTGGATGGCCGGGATAAACCCGGCCATGACGGTGGGGATTGGGGGGACGCCATGCTGCGGTTTATGGTTTGCTTACTGGTCGTGATGAGCTTCAGCGTTGCGGGCCACGCACAGACCGCCGACCTGTTGCTGCTCAACGGCAAGGTGGTCACGGTCGACCCGTTCTTCACGATCGCCCAGGCCGTCGCCGTCAAAGGCGACCGCGTCGTCGCCACCGGCACCAACGAGCAGATCCGGGCGCTCGCCGCTCCCGGCGCCCGCGTCATCGATCTCGAGCGGCGGACCGCGATCCCTGGCCTCATCGACAACCACGGCCATTACGCCCGGGCCGCCCAGACCTGGGTCCGCGAGGCGCGGCTCGACGGCGTGCTGTCGCGCAGCGAGGCCATGGAGAAGCTCCGCGCCCGGGCGCGCAGCGTGAGGGCGGACGACTGGGTGCTGGTCATCGGCGGCTGGTCGGAAGGCCAGTTCCAGGACGAGCCCCGCGGCTTCACGAGGGACGAGCTCGACAGGCTGGTGCCGGACCATCCTGTCTACCTGCAGGTCAATTACAGCCACGCCTATGCCAACAGCCTGGCGTTGAAGGCTGCCGGCTTCGACGATCAGACGGCGGATCCCAAAGGCGGCAAGCTCGAGCGCGACGCCCAGGGCCATCTCGCCGGCCGCCTCAACGGCGCGCCGGCCTACCTGCCCGTCTTCCGCAAGATCCCCCCGCTGCCGGCCGACCAGGCGCTCGCCGGCGCCACCGCGCTGCTCAGCGATCTCAACAAGGTCGGCGTCACCGCGATCGGCGACGTCGGTGGCTACAACTTCTCGCTCGATTTCTATGCGCCGTTCGATGCCTTGCGCCGCCAGGACGAACTCACCGTCCGCGTCTACAACACGATCTGGGGCGACGTGCACAACCCGGCCGAGGTCACGGCCTGGCTGCCGAAGATCGCCGAGATCAAGCCGTTCCGCGGCGACGACCTGCGCGACACGGTCGGCTACGGCGAGACGATGTACGTGCCGCTGCACGAGGGCCCGATCGATTCGAAGGCGGCGCCGCCGGCCGAGGACCTCGCACAGTTCAAGCGCGTCGCCACGGCGGTCGCCGAGGCCGGCCTGTACGCGCACGTGCACGCGCACTTCCACGACCGCATGTCGTCGTTCCTCGACGTGTTCGAGGACATCAACAAGAACGTCCGGGCGCTGCGGCCGCTCCGCTGGAACATCGTCCATTCCGAAGGCGTCACCGCCCAGGACCTCGCGCGCATGAAGGCGATGGGGATGATGATCTCGGTCAACAACTGGCCGACCGTCGGCTACGAGGACCAGCAGGCGAACTACGGCGAGCGCATCTACACCGCACCGCCGCTGAAGCTGATCAAGGACAGCGGCATCCGCTGGGGCATCGGCACCGACGCCACCGTTGTCGCGCCGATCAACCCGTTCCTGGGGTTAGGCTGGCTCGTCACCGGCAAATCGTTGAGCGGCAAGGTCGCGACCAAGGACACGCTCAGCCGCGAAGAGGCCCTCATCGCGTGGACACAGTCGAACGCCTACTTCTTCTTCCGCGAGAACGACCTCGGCTCGATCCAGCCCGGCAAGCTCGCCGACATCGTCGTGCTCGACCGCGACTACATGACCGTGCCGGCCGACGACATCGCCAAGCTCAAGCCGGCCATGACCATCGTCGGCGGCAAGGTCGTCTACAGCGCACGCTAAGAGCGGAGCGTCCTACTCCTCTCGGCGTCCTGCCCGCAGTTGTTGCACGGCTGTCCGGTTCGAGTTCTCTGCGCGGCCGTCGCATCGACCTGCGTTTCCTGGTTTCCTGCTGTTTCTTGGAGCAGGAAACGACTATAGGCAGAATCGGCCGCGCGGTTCAGTGACTTGGCCTGCCGTTTCCGCGTTTCCTGGTTTTGCAGGGTATGGTCCAAAGGGAAGCGCG
>Ga0335070_10002568_pt1 | contig 21038 bp, 24 predicted proteins | sample Lox_Sample_13_FD_206722 | JGI IMG/M metagenome (GOLD analysis project Ga0335070, IMG submission 206722) | Soil microbial communities from Loxahatchee National Wildlife Refuge, Florida, United States - Lox_Sample_1.3 | ecosystem: Environmental > Terrestrial > Soil > Wetlands | place: USA...
GAGTTCGTCCGCGCTGAAACGATTGAGGAATTGCGAAACCTTGGTGCGAAATCGGTACACTTCACGCCGGACCCGTATTTCTCGCTTGATTGGAGGCGCACGCAAGTCATGGATAGAGCGATAGGTGCATTTGATGCGCTCCTTTATTGCAAGTCGTATGAGCGAAAGCAGTACGAGGCGCTCGGGAAGCCGCTGGTCTATATGCCGCTCGGATATTGTGATGAAATGCACCGTCCCTTGTCCTCGGACGATCCGCGATGGAGCTGTGCCGTCGGATTTCTTGGTGGCTGGGAACCACGACGTGAGCGCCTGCTTCACGCTATCGCCACTGCAGGTGTAGACCTCAAGATTTGGGGCGGATACTGGAATTTTCTGCACGATGGTAAGTGGACTCTCCGCCGGCACATAATTTTGCGCCGACTTGCCGGGGAAGATTCTTTCCGTTTTCATCGCGATGAGTACTTGGCGCGCGCCCATCAGGGAGGGGAAGTTTACGAGGATGATTACGCGCGGGCACTTACCGGCTCAAAGATTGGCCTGGGGTTTCTGCGAAAGACGTGGCCAGATCAGCACACCACGCGCAGCTTCGAAATCCCTGCTTGCGGCAGCATGCTGCTAGCTGACCGGACAGAGGAGCACCAGGAATTCTTTGAGGAAGGCAAAGAGGCTGAATTCTTTGATTCTAGCGAGGAATTGCTCGATAAAATCAGGTTTTATTGCAGTAATGAGTCTGCCAGAAAGAGACTCGCACAGGGAGGCTACAAGCGCTGCTCGGAAGGGAAGTATGCCTATGTGCATCGTCTCAGGACTGCCTTTGACGCCCTGGAACGAATCTGAGCTCGGACCAACCAGCAGACTTACAGTTACTCTGATACTTGCCCCAGATCCTGTCAGCCAATGAATAAATATGAGAATCTTGGCGATTAATCAGTTTTTTGGGCCGGATACTGCCACGACCGCAAAGTTGCTAAAGGATCTGTGTGAGAGCGTCAATCGGAATGTCCATTACGTGACGGTCATATGCCGATCTACTTTTCACGGACGCCCCGATACCGCAATTTCAGCAGGCATCAACATCATGCACGCAGCTCGATCCGAATTTCAAACCGCTTGGTACGGTGCAATACAAAGCAGTGGCCGCTTTGTTCGGCCTGCGGGCGGCTGAATTTTTTGCCAAGCGGACGCACTAATGGCGCGGGACGGTCGTAAGGCGCCAATGACTCCGGTCTGGAATCAGAAATAGAAAATGTCTCGGTGCTTGAAAAGTGGAGGGCGGCCGCGGCCGGTCGCCTGTCTTGTGATGCGGTCGGTGCTTTCCCGCTATCCATCGTCCGCTTTCCAGGCCGCGATACTTGAAGAGAACGGCTTTCAAGTCGTGGTCTGCGATATCGACGACGGCGGTTACGATACGAAATTGATACCGTCCGGTGCCGAGCGACGGGTATTGGAACGCGTGAGCGACCTTTTCGCCGGCAATCGCGCGTCCAGTCTGAAAAAGATATTGGGGCGACAAAGATTCCACTCGCGGCTGAAAGCCGTGTTAGACGAGCTTCGGCCCCATCTGGTCATCAGCTACGACCCACCTGCCTTCGCCACCATGACGCGGATCATCAAGTCTGGTCGAGTGCCGAAATTCATGCACATCTGGCACTGTCACGAATTGGCGGAGATATCCGACGATATGGGCTGGGGCACGCGGCGCGATCATCTGCGGACCAAGGTGGCGGCTGATCTGGCCGACTTGGCAGTCATTCCCGACCGGGAGCGAGCCGCGGCATATTTCTCCGAATATGCGTTCAAGGAGCCGCCTTATATCGTCATGAATTGTCCAAGACGATTGGACAAGCCGCCGGCCTCCACAATGGCGGAATTGCTCAAGGGCACTTCGGCGCCATACGAGGAGACGCAAACCGTCCTTTACCTGGGCAGCGTCGGCGAGGGGCATGGCCTCGAGTCGGCTGTCGCCGGCATGAAGTACTGGCCACGCGAGAGCTGCTTCGTGATTGTGGGGCCCTATCCGGAAGCCTATCGCGCCAAGCTTCTCGCCTTGGCGAAGAGCGTCGGCGTGCAGGATCGGGTGATACTGACCGGCCCCGTCGATGCGGGGCAGGCTTGGGGAATCAGGGTGGGGGCGACGATCGCTCTCACGCTGATGGATATCACCCAACCGGCTTACCGATATTGCGCGGGCGCCTCCAATAAGCGCTTTGAGGCCATGGCCGCCGGCGTTGCCCAGGTCACCAACGAAGGACCGGGGATCGACGAGATTTTCGTGCAGCCGGGCGTTGCGCTTGCAGTGCCCTATGACGACCCCGATGCGATGGGTCGTGCTGTTGCGTCTCTGTTGGGAAATCCGCAGCAGCGGCACGCGATGGCGCGCCGGGCCCGGTCGCTTCATTTGGAAAAATATTATTATGAATTGGAGTTCAAACCGGTCCTCGCGAGGATAATGGATTTTGTGCGGTCGAAAGCACCCGGGGGCTGTTGAGCACCTTACGGTAAGTATTTCCTTCAAGATCCGATCTTCAGAATAACTTGAGCCGAGCTGGTGACGATGGCTTTTAGGGCAGAGAATCGTTATTGCCGTCGCCCTGCCGGCAAATGATTCTTGTTTAGACGAGCGGAATTGATCATGTCAGAAAAAAAACGACGCAAGAACCTTCTGCTCTATTCGGAGACGTTCTGTGCTGTTTCCGAGACATTCGTCTACCGTATGGCGACCGGCATCCAGTCGCATCAGGTGACGGTGTTAACGCACGAGCGCGTCAATGCAGCGGAATTTCCAGATGCGAACCTGAACATCGTCGTTTGGCCGCGGGAATCGGCGGGACGTGTCGGGCGGGCGTTCGCTACCCTCAAGAATTGGCTGCGATGGGGGCTTCCCACCTCAGAGTTGCTTAAAGACCGGGGAATCGTCTCGAACGGAAGAATAGAAGCTCCCGAAATCATGTTGGCAAGTTTCGCTACCTGCGGCGTCCGGCTGTTGCCGTGGGCGATGTCGCTTAAAGTCCCGCTGGCGACCTATTTGCACGGCTGCGACATCGGGAGCTGGCTCAAGTTCCGCGGTTACCCCAAATGCCTGGAGACGCTGTTCTCGCGCGGCAGCGCGTTCATCGTTGCGACCGAGTTCATGCGGCAAAGAGCGATTGCGCTGGGTTGCCCGCCCGAGAAGATCCACAAGATTCCATACTCGATTCCGCTGTTGCCAGCCGTACCCGATAGGCCCGGGCCAAAAGAGTCCGGTGGTCGCTTCCGCTTCTTGCATGTCGGTCGGTTACATGAACAGAAAGGAATCTTGTTCACGATCAGGGCATTCGCGGAGGTGTGTAAATCGTATCCTGCTGCCGAGCTGGCCATTGTCGGCGATGGGCCGCAACGGCAAGAGGCGGAGCGACTGGCGCAATCGCTCGGTTTGACGGGGAAGATTGAATTCAAGGGGGCGCTGCCATTCACTCAGGTCCTGCCGGAATTCGCGAAGGCCGACACTTATGTGATCCACAGTATAAGCACCGCGGTTGGCGACACCGAGGGCTTTGGGGTTTCATTGGCGGAAGCGTCGATGACTGAATTGCCGATTGTGGCGACCCGGCACAACGGATTTCCGGAAGTTGTCCTGGATGGAAAGACCGGCTTCCTCGTCGAGGAGCGGAACGTTCGCGGCATGGCCGACGCTATGCTCAAATTGGCGTCGGAACCAGACTTGCGCGCCCGGATGGGCGTGGCGGGCCGGGTGCACGTGCGGAACTCATTTGCGCCAGAAAAAGTGATGGCGGAATACACGGAACTGTTTTCATCGCTTATGGCCGAATCGCCCGCGAGATGATGCGTCCTCGTCCAAACGACTTGTGGCAGTCTCTGTCTGAGCTTCCTACGCCATGATGCTCAGACAGGTTGGAATTGGGCTAACGTGCGCGATTATGTCTGCGATTCCGAACCGCATCCCAGGTAAGATGCGCGTCGCCCGCACATTGCTGGATCTCGTGGCCGGCGATGGCGAAGCAGTGATCAGGCGAGCGGGTCTGCAATATCGTGTGCCGTCGCTGCGGGAACCCATTGCCGTCGGTATTGTTGCTCGCGGCGTTTATGAGCTGGAAACTATCGATTTCGTGCTGCGCGAACTTCCGGACGACGGGTTGTTCGTAGATGTCGGGGCAAACATCGGAGCAATTACGTTGCCCGTTGCCAACGCTAAGCCGCGCGCCCGGATCCTGGCGGTGGAGGCGTCGGACCGAGTTTTCGCAGCCTTGACGTGGAATATACGTGCGAACGGGTTGAACAATATTGTGCCCGTCTGTGCGTTCGCGGGAGAGAACGACTTTGGTGAGGTGCCTTTCTATGAGCCCCCAGCTCGAAAGTTTGGCATGGGCTCTATCGGTCCCCAGTTTCATGATGCGCCCAAACGGGTTTCGAAGCGCGCCATCGACGCGCTTCTCGTTGAGTACGATCTGCCCACACCCGATGTGGTGAAGATCGATATCGAGGGCGCTGAAGCGATGGCACTCCGAGGCATGGAGCGCGCGCTGACACATGGACAGAAGGGTCCGGTAGTACTCTTCGAATTCAGTAATTGGGCCGAGGACCGAATCCCTGGGCAAAACGCCGGAGACAGTCAGCGCTTCCTCCTGGAGCACGGCTATAAGCTGACGCGAGCAGACGTTCCAGAGGCCGATATACCAATTCCCCAGACGTATAGCGATTGCATGATCATTGCGCGTCGGGGCTCATAAATATGGCATCGATCGAAGCGCTACCGTAGATCTAATCGATAGCCAGTTTGAGAAAAATTTGGTGCGCGCAGTGAGTAAGCTGAGGGCTTTGGTCGTCGAGCCGGCCGGGCAGCTTTGGGGATCGGAACGGGCGCTGCTCGATTTCATCGATTCCGCGCCGATGCTGAGGTTTTCGGTCTGCTGTCCTCCGGCTACGCCGATCATAGAGTTGCTGGCGCGACGCGGCGTTAGGACTTTTCCCTGGATCGAAGCCAATCTGCATCAGAAGTCCCGCCTGCATCGGCTGCGCGCAGCCTTTGGCATCTTTCGCGCCTGCCGGGCGGCAAGGCCTGACGTCATTCATCTCAATCAGAGTGGCGCGTTCAGGATCGCACGCCCCGCCGCCAAGCTGCTACATATCCCGATCCTCGCGCATGTGCGTATTTACGAGGATGCGGCCTATCTTGCTTCCTGCGCGCCGGATCTATCAGTGCTCAAAGGCATCGTGGCTATTAGCGATTCAATCGCCTCGGAGGCTCGGATTTTTCCGTCTTTGGCGAAGATAGAGACGCGCCGGATTTACGACGCCTATGCGACGGTGGGCGGAGACGGAGCTGAGGAGCGGCCGCGACGTATTGCCTGCGTTGGACGAGTTGCCCCGATCAAAGGACAAGAGCTGCTGCTCGATTCCATGCGTCAGCTTGGTCGCGCGTGGCCAGATGTCGAATGCGTGATTCTTGGCGGTGGAGACTCGGCCTACGTCGAGCAGTTGCGGCAGGCATCCCCGACGAACGTCAAATGGGCGGGCGTCGTGCGCGAGGTGATGCCGGTCTTGCGCGCCTGCTCGGTATTGGTTCTGCCCTCGCAGCGCGAGCCGCTCGGCCGTGTGATCTTCGAGGCGTGGGATGCGGGTGCCGTGCCGGTCGTATTTGCGGGTTCCGGAGGAGCGGCTGAAGTGGTTGAGGCGGCAAATGGTGGATTCATGTACCAGGAGCAGACGCCCGGCTCTTTGAGCGAGGTGCTAGACCGCGCGCTCGCCATGGACGCAACCGATCGGGGGAAGCTGGTGAGCAATGGCCGGGCCTGGATGCGGCAGAACAATAGTTTGCCATCCTATAGCGCCCACATGTCCGAGCTCATCCGCTCCGTTACCAACAGATGAAGATTCTCTTCATCGGCGAAATAGGTCCCGGCCAAACCGCGCTCATACGTATGCGCGCGCTTGCCCGACTCGGCAATGAAGTGCGCGGCGTGCACACGATCGAACCCTGGCAACGGGCATCATGGGTACAGCGGCAGGTGCAGCGTCGTCTCGGGCGCGGTGCAGTGGTGGATGAGATCAACGACAAAGTCATATCATAACCCCGGCCCGCGAATTTCGCCCCGATCTCGTCAGTTTGCCGGAGCTGAACGCGTGCGTTTCCATAGGGATCCGCTGCTCGCCGCCCGTCATCAGGGAGCCGAGGTCTATGCAGAGGATTACGCGCGCGCCGTTACGGGCGCAAAGATCGGGCTCGGCCTCCTGCGCGGGGTCTGTCCGGACCAGCACACCACGCGCACCTTCGAAATCCCTGCTTGCGGCAGCATGCTGCTGCCGACCGGACTGAAGAGCATCGAGAATTCTTTGACGAGGGAAGAGAGGCGGAGTTTCTTGATACACAGGAAGAGTTGATGGAGAAGGCGAAATTCTACAGCATCCGCGAATCTGCCCGCCGTAAAATTGCACAAGCGGGGCGCGAACGTTGCAGCCGCAGCGTTTAGGCTTACGTCCGTCGTCTCAAGGCGGCCCTTGAGTTTGTTCAACGTCTCTGAAGCGTGTTTATGGAAATCAACTGGTCAAGAAGCCCCAATGTCACTTGCCCGGCTACGGGGGCAATTCGGCTGCTTAGTGAAAGTGATTACTTACTTGCCAAACCGGCAAGTACCCTCCGCTGGTTTGCGGCAGGGGGATTGGTTGCGCTCCCTGAGCGACGTGGTTGCGCGCCCGGTTGAGAACTGACCGTCGCAGGACATGACCTAGCCATTCAGAAAGTTTCGGGATGGTTGTCGCTGAAGCGTTGGCACATGGGATTCCGGTTGTTACCACCACAAGCGTCCCATGGCCGGAGTTGATCGAGAGGGGATGCGGTTGGCGAGTATCCCCTACCGCCGAAGGTTTGGTGCACGCCCTTTCCGACGCAACTCGGCAGAGTTACGCGACCTTGAGAGCGATGGGCTTAAGGGGACGCACATGGGTGACGAAACGATTCGGCTGGACCGCTGCTGGGCCGAGATCGCCGTGCAATTTCTTGAGAGCTATGTGAAGCTAAAGAGAAGGTAAAATGCAGAGGCGAGCTATCTTCACCCTCGGTGCCGCGGCTTTGTCCGGGGCAGCACTGCGGCCGCTTGCCGCGTCGGCTGAAACTCGGTCTGAGTGGGCCGACCTTGGCTTCGTCAGCGTAAAGGACCCGCGCTTCGGTGCACGAGGTGATTTTCATTCTGACGATACAGCGGCTATCCAAGCCGCCGTCGACTACTGCTTTGGATCTCGCTCATCACCGCACGGAACGGCGCAGGTCAATTCAAACCAAATTTTGTTATTCCCCCCCGGCAATTACCGGATCTCAGCCCCTATTCATTTCGAAAAGCTGCATGGAGGCCGTGTTCTCGGTTTTGGACGCTTCGTAACCAAGGTAACAAACAGTAAAGGAGGAAGCGTCTTTGTCGCGAATGGCTGCGGGTATTCTCATTTTGAGGGGCTGTATCTGCACTCGGAGGGCCGGACCGCTGCTGTCTTTAATCTGGATTGGGATGGTACTGCCGGGGGTGCCGCATTGCAGTCGAATGCTTTTATCGATGTTCTCTTCGATGGTGGTTCCTTCGGGATCGATATCGGGACGGACGGTTATATGGGCTCGGAGAATATTTTTGTTAATTGCTATTGGATCTACAGCGCGGTCGCTGGGCTGAAGACATCCAATTTCAATGCCCTTCAAAATACAGTTATTGGGGGGAACATGCAGTCTTGTAATATAGGCATATGGATTGAAAGAGGGTCAGTTTGTGTCATTGAAGGCGTCGGCTTTCAGCAATCCAGGTATTGGGACGTCCGGGTGGATAATTCTGCCAATGATACGATCAATATCATCGGATGTCGTACCGAAAGCTCGAATTTCGTCCAGCTCAGAAACTCGGTGCATGCGTGTATTGTCGGTTGCACGCAGACCGAAGCCGGCCAGCCTGGGATATTTCTTCAGCCCAATGGCTCCCCTGTCACTGTCGAAAGGTCCGTGTCGCTTAAAGGACAGGTCCAATTGTCGTCCGCTCCGCGACTCACCGTGCGTGGTTGCTCTTTCGGGCGGAAGGATTGGTTACAGTATGGGGATATTCGACCAGGGCATGCGGTCGAGTTGGAAGATGTGCAGTACGGGGGAGCCCCAAACAGTAGTGCGGCCCGCTCGGCCTCGAAAATTGCTCGTCAGCGCATAACGTCCGACGGCATCCGCGAATACGTTACGGCCTTAGCTACAAAATGACCTGAAGGCCGACCAGTATGCTCATTCTGGCCTCAACGCCTATTACGGTGACAGCGCGGCTGCGATCCTCCGGGACGGCAGGATCGTCGCTGCTGCCGAGGAGGAATGGTTTCGCCGAATCAAGCATTGGGCCGGGTTCCCAAGCGAGGCGATCCGATACTGTCTTGATGAAGCTCGCGTATCGCTCGGCAACGTCGATATCGTCGTTGTCAATTCCAATCCGCGCGCAAGCTTACTGAAGAAAATTGAGTTCACGGTGCGCTCAAGCGCGGACGCAGCCAGACCATGACGCACGACTACAAACGCAATGGCACCGCCACTCTTTTTGCCGCTCTCAATGCGGCCAACGGTGAGGTCTACGGATTTTGTCAGGAACGGCATCGCCATCAGGAATGGCTCAAGTTTCTCCGCCTGCTCGACCAAGCCATGCCTGAGCACCTCGACTTACGCCTAATCGCCGACAACTACGCCACCCACAAACACCCCAGGGTCCAGCGCTGGCTCCAACGGCACCAACGTTTTCATCTACACTTCACGCCGACCAGCGCCTCGTGGCTCAACATGGTGGAACGTTTCTTCCGCGATCTCACGCAAAACCGGTTGCGCCGCGGAGTGTTTCGCGATCTCGAAGAACTCATTATGGCCATCGGAGACTACATCGACCGCCACAACGAAAACCCCAAGCCCTTCATCTGGACCGCCCGCGCCTCCGATATCCTGGAAAAGGTCAAGCGCGCTCGCGGCGCGTTGGATAAACGTCAATCTGCATGACGCACTACACTAGCTCGTAGCGAGGTCCCTTAACAACCTCGATGACATTCTTGATTTTTCTCTGCTTTGTGGCATTTCTTTGGTTGTTGTGGCTTCTCCGGAGGGACAGGATCTCGCTGGGGCTTCCGATCGCCTACTTGGGTTCATTGTTGTTGATTCACGTCCCCGGAGCGTTTGCCCATATCGTTGGCCGCGATTTCCTTCCCAACTCGGACCTGATCGAGATTGGCATGCGTTTCACGGCGCTCGGATCGATCTGCTTTGTCGCGGGGGTGTGGTTGGCCCGTTCCTCGACCCCAAGAATGTCACTTCGTCGGGAGGCCGATCACCATCGCTTCTGGTGGTTTTGTTTGTTTGGGGGGTGGTTTCTCATATACGGCCTCAGTCCGCTCTACGAGATTCCCAGTGTCAGCGCTGCCGTTGAAAAGGGCGGAGGGATTTGGATGCTGGGCGTGCTGCTGGGCCTGCGAGCAGCCGTTCAGCGGGGCGATCACAAACGGATGGGAATCTGGCTCGGCGCGCTCCTGGTCTACCCCATTCTGATGCTTCTGCTGGGAGGCTTCTTGGGCTACGGAGCGATGGCCATCATTATTGTCTGTTCTGTGCTGACTATATCGACGAGAAGCTACTGGCGGGTGGCAGTTGGCGTTACCGTCTTTATATTCTTAAGTTTGAGCATCTTTGTAAACTACTTTCAGCACCGCAGCGACATCCGTAACCAAGTGTGGGGTGGAGCACCTCTTGAGGCACGAATCAATTCCGTTGTTGAAACGGTTAGGGACTTTGAATGGCTTGACCCCACCAACCGGATGCAACTGAGAGCGCTTGACGAAAGGCTCAATCAAAACTATTTCGTTGGGCTCGCCGCTCGACGAATTCAGCAAGGCCAAGTGGACTACCTCAAAGGCGAATCCGTCTGGGAGGGAATCCTATCCCTGGTTCCGCGCGTTCTATGGCCCGAAAAGCCGGTATTTGCAGGTAGTCCGCGCATCGTTTCGAAGATGACCGGACTTCGACTTTCGCCCACGACATCGTTTGGCGTGGGCAATGTAATGGAGTTTCAGATCAATTTTGGGATTCCGGGAGTCATCATTGGCTTTTTCATCCTTGGCTGGCTCATTGGTGCGCTGGACCTCAAGGCAGCTGTTACAGAAGCTCAAGGCGACCTGGGTGGGGTGATTCTTTTCTTTTTGCCCTGTGTGGCTCTGATTCAGCCGAACGGGTCCCTTGTAGAATTATTCAGCGGCTCGGCTGCGGCCCTAGTTGGGGCGTTGGCTTGGAACCTAGCATGGAAACGATTTGTAGCGAGAAGGCCGGTGGTTCCACATCGGGCAGCCGGTCGGCGTGGAAACCTGCGTGAAAGTCCTCCTTACGGGCACGAGTCTACTACCTGATTACGGTGGTCCGGCGTTTTCGGTCACAAGATTGGCGGCGGCTTTGGTTGAGGCCGGGGCTGAAGTTGGTCTTTGGGCTCCCGATCAGTCCGCAGCGGCTACGCGCTTGTTATCCTCCGGATCTTCCGTGCGACGCCTTGCCGGCACAGAAGCTGAAGCTCTGGAGCGCTTCGGCCAACCTGATATTCTGCATGATAACGGCATCTGGTTGGCGCATAACCACCGCCTCGCGGTGCTGGCCAACGCGCTTGGCATCCCGCGGGTAGTCAGCACGAGGGGCATGCTCGAGCCCTGGGCTCTCAGACACAAGCGATTCAAGAAGCGCCTTGCCTGGAGGCTATACCAACAACGTGATTTGAAACGGGCGCGGTGCCATCATACAACCGCCGAAGTGGAAGCTCGAAACTTGGAGAAGCTTCAGCTTGGAGTCCCCGTCGTAGCAGTTCCGAACGGCGTCGACGTGCCGGAGGAAGGGCCGGCAAGCTCGGAGTTTGAGAAAGCGGTTCGAGGCGGGCCAACGAGAACGGCACTATTCCTCGGTCGCATCTATCCCGTCAAGGGATTGCCAATGCTGATAGAGGCGTGGGCACGAGTCCGACCGCATCGTTGGCGCTTGCGAATCGCCGGACCTGATGAAGCCGGCCATCAGAAGCAGGTGGAGAAAGCAGTATTCGCTGCTGGCTTGGGTGATGTGATTTCCTTCACAGGTCCGATCGCGTATCAAATGAAGACGTCGACTTTCTTGAATGCGGACCTTTTTGTGCTCCCGACCCATTCCGAGAGCTTTGGTATCGTCGTCGCAGAGGCTCTGGCTCACGGCGTGCCCGTTCTAACAACTAAGGGGGCACCCTGGTCACTTCTTCCTGAGGTTGGTTGCGGCTGGTGGGTCGATGCCAATGTTGATGGCATCGCTGAAGGACTACGCCGAGCAACCAGTCTCGACCCGGAAGAGCTCCGGGAGATGGGCGCGAAAGGCCGCTCGTTAGTCATCACGAAGTTTGGCTGGAAGCGCGTCGCAGATCGTATTCTGTCGATGTATGGAGAAGTACTAGCCACTGCCGGGGGGATGTAGCCCATCTGGTTTGCTAAAGTTCTCGAGGGATCCCGGTGATCTTATTTCCGGTCAGGGGCATCAGAATTATCGGCAGTGTTGAAGGAGTAAGAAGCCAGTCGCAACAGGCCCCGGCAGCGGTGCTCAGAGCATTTACGTTCGACTGCGTTCCGAAATTTCCGACATTGCTGAGAAAGGTGTGATCCCCGCCTTCGAGAAGCCGGCGGGCGAATTGAAAAGGAAATGAACATTCTCGGCCTTAATGCGTTTCATGGTGATGCGTCCGCGGCGATGCTGCGGGATGGGAAACTGGTGGCAGCCCTCGAGGAAGAGCGACTGAATCGCATCAAACACTGGGCGGGGCTGCCCCTGCTTGCTGCGAAGGCATGTCTCCAAGGAGAACGACCAGACCACGTCGCGATCTCGCGCAATCCCAAGGCGCATCTCAAGGACAAACTGTTGCGGGTCGCATTGCGACCACACCGCTGGGCGAGCCTCAAATCCCGCGTGGCCAACAGCGCCCGGATTACACAAGTAGGTCAGGCGCTTGCTGCCCAGGGAATTGCGGCTCGCGAGAAGGGACAAGTTCACTTCGTCGAACATCATCGTGCACATCTCGCCAGCGCCTTCTTCGCATCGCCTTTTGAGGAGGCAGCCGTCATCTCCATCGACGGCTTCGGCGATTTCAGCAGTGTGATGTGGGGAGTTGGGCGCGGCAACCAGTTGGAGGTGCGGGGGGCTGTTTCTTTCCCACACTCTCTGGGCATTTTCTATACCGCGTTCACGCAGTTCCTCGGCTTCCCTAAGTATGGCGACGAGTACAAGATGATGGGCCTCTCAGCCTATGGCGAGCCTCGCTTTGCCGAACAATTGCGGAACGTGGTCCGTACCGAGGACGATCAGTGCCGGCTGAATCTGGATTACTTCACCCATCACAGCAAGGGGGTGGACATGACTTGGTACGGCGGGGAACCGGTGCTGGGCACAGTCTTTTCTCCGAGGATGGTCGAAGAGTTCGGGGAGCCGCGCGTGCCGCGGTCCGAGATCCGGCAACGGGACAAGGACCTCGCGGCCTCCGTACAAGTATTGCTCGAGGAGAACTACTTCGCCTTGCTGAATTTTGTTCAGCAGCGAACTGGGGCAACCGCTGTTTGCTTGGCAGGCGGTGTGGCCCTGAATTGTGTGGCTAACGGCATGATCTTGGAGCGCACGAACTTCCGAGACGTGTACGTGCAACCGGCCGCGCACGACGCTGGAACTTCGGTCGGCGCGGCGTTGTATGTCCAGCATCAAGAGTTAAACCGACCACGGTGCTTTCAAATGCGCCATGTCTATTACGGGCCCGAGTATTCGGACGCCGAGATCGTTCGCGATTTGGATGCCGCTGGGTGCAAGTATCACAAGCTCGCGGAGGCGGACCTGATTGGGCGCACCGTTGAGGCGATTGCCCAGGGGAAGATCGTGGGGTGGTTTCAGGGACGCATGGAGTTCGGTCCGCGCGCGCTCGGTAATAGAAGCATTCTCGCGGACCCGCGCCGCAAAGATATGAAGGAAATTCTCAACAGCCGGATCAAGTACCGCGAGCCGTTCCGGCCTTTCTGCCCATCGATTTTAACGGAGAGAGTTGGGGAATATTTCGAGACGGACTACCCATCGCCGTTTATGGTCATGGCGTACAAAATCAAACCCGAACTACGTGATCGGATACCGGCGGTTACGCATGGAGACGGGACGGGGAGGCTCCAGACAGTCGAGCGTGAAGTGAATGCACTGTATTGGAAGCTAATTCACAGATTCGATGAAGTGACGGGCGTACCTGTTCTGCTGAATACGTCCTTCAATGAGAATGAACCCATCGTTCAAACGCCGACCCAGGCAATCGACTGCTTCCTTCGGACACGGATGGACATCCTGTCGATTGGTAGCTTCTTCCTCGAGAAGGAAGAAAATACGAGTCCGAGCGAAAATCGAGCGGCGTTTGCTGAGTTGCAGACGAGGTGAGTTGGCAGTTCGAGCTGGTATGCGCGCGGGGCGTTTAATAGCAATCGATTGTCGATGACCACTTCCACGCAGAGTTCGAAGGACGTCTTGCTCATTAATCAGTTTTTCTGGCCCGACACGGCTGCGACGGGCCAGTTGCTGACCGACGTTGCCCGGGAAATTGATTCCAAGGTCTACTTGGTGACGGTGTTGTGTGGTACGTCAGTTTACGGTGCCGTGGACACAACTTGCCCACCTGGAGTTAACATTGTGCAATTCCGCGGCACAACCTTCTCAAGAAGGAAGATCGGCCGTGTCGCCTCCTATGCGTCCTTTCTTGCGAGAGCGGCGTCGCGTGGAGTTCGGGGACCGAAGCCTGCGCTAGTAGTTACACTGACGACGCCCCCGCTCATTTCGCTATTGGGCACATTATTGAAGATACTGCGCGGCTCGCGGCACTTTATCTGGGAAATGGACTTGTACCCGGATATTGCAGTGGATCTGAATGTTCTGAAAGCCCAATCCGTCGTAACGCGGCTGATCGGGAACATAGCAGACTTCTCGCGGAAGAAAGCCGACGGAATCATCGCATTGGGCGACGATATGAAGGCACGCTTGGTCTCGCGGGGGATTCCTGAGCACAAGATTCATGTGGCAGAAAACTGGGCCGACGGACGCGAGATTGTGCCCGCTCCGTTCCAGGAAGGACCGCTGGTGGTGCATTATTCTGGTACGTTTGGTTTGGCGCATGAGGAACATACCATTGCTCAAGCAATGCGATTGCTCCGCGACGACCGCCGCTTCCGGTTTGTCTTCACGGGTGGCGGGGCGCGGCGCGAGTGGTTGGAAGAGTTCTGTCGGGTGGAAGGCATCGGTACAGCCGAGTTCCGGCCCTACGCATCCCGATATGAACTAGGCCGGAGTTTGGCCGAGGGGCACGTAGGGCTGGTGACGCAGATCCCCGAGACCGCAGGGGCGGTCGTGCCGAGCAAGACATACGGAATCATGGCAGCTGGACGGCCGATGCTCTATGTCGGGCCCCGGAGGGCAACCCCAGCGCTCGTCATTGAACGGCATAAATGCGGTTGGAGAATCGAACCAGGAGACGCAGCGGGTATGGTCTGCCTTCTTAAGCAACTGGAACAGGATCGGAATTTGGTGAGGGAGGCAGGGGCTCGAGCCCGGTGCGCGTTTGAGGAGTACTACGACAGGCCAATCGGAGTGACGAGGATCTTATCGATCCTTGGCCTTTCGGCAGGCTCCAGGCCCGCTGCTGCCCCTGCTGTCGCCACCTGAGCGCTGTAGTTTTTCTTCTTGGGTTGTAGTAGCGTGGAATTCATTTTGTCGTCTGCGAAAGAAGTTGTCTGGAGCCGACTCGCCACGCACTTTTCGCGTTGTCGGCAAAGCGACTAAAACACATCGATTGGAGTAACGCGGCTCGCTATGGTCTCAAAGGGGAAGCCCCGGAAGGCCTTCATTTCCGGAATCACAGGGCAGGATGGATCCTACCTGGCGGAATTCCTTCTCGCCAGGGGTTATGAAGTACACGGCATTATCCGCCGGGCCTCCAACTTCAATACCGATCGTTTGGATCACATCTACGCGGATCCGCACGAACGAGAGGCCCGCCTCCACTTGCACTATGGCGACCTGGCAAACGCCGCTCACCTGAATCGCCTGCTCAACCAGATCCAGCCTGATGAGGTTTACAATCTCGGCGCGCAATCCCACGTACGAGTGAGCTTTGATCAGGCTGAGTATACGGCAGACGTTGTGGCAACAGGCACCCTGCGCTTGCTGGAAGCGTTTCGGGACTATGCGCGTGAAACCGGTCGGGAGCCCCGGTTCTACCAAGCTGGATCCTCGGAAATGTTCGGGGCTTCGCTGCCCCCGCAGAACGAAAAGACTCCGTTCTACCCTCGGAGTCCTTATGGCGTAAGCAAAGTAGCAGCTCATTGGTACGCCGTCAACCAACGGGAGGCATACAACCTATTCATTTGTAACGGAATTCTCTTCAATCACGAATCGCCGCGCCGTGGCGAAACATTCGTCACGCGCAAGATTACGCGCGCACTGGGCCGAATCAAGTTTGGTCTGCAGGAGAAACTCTACCTCGGCAATCTTGATGCACGGCGAGATTGGGGCCATGCAGCTGATTACGTTCGCGCGATGTGGCTGATGTTGCAACAGGCTTCACCCGATGACTATGTCGTCGCGACGGGCGAAAGTCGCTCGGTGCGCGAGTTCTTGGACCTCGCGGCCGGCTTTGCCGGGGTCAACTGGAAGAGTTGTGTCGAAAAGGATCCTCGCTATTGTCGCCCGACAGAAGTCGATTTTCTCCAGGGAGATGCAACTAAGGCCCGGCGAACACTGGGATGGCAGCCCGAAATCAGTTTCGAGGAGCTGGTACGCTCCATGGTGGAACATGACTTGGAATTGGCACGCCAGGAGCAGACTCTGCTGGAGGCAGGGCACCAAGTCATTCCACGGGGCAGGGTCCATGGCTGAATATCTTCCATTATCGCGGTCCTCGAGAGTCTTCGTGGCCGGACACCGAGGACTGGTGGGTTCCGCAATCGTCCGTCGACTGGAGGCGCTAGGTTGCCGCAACTTGCTGGTTCGCAGTCACTCCGAGCTTGATCTCTGTGAGCAAGTGCTAGTAGACGAGTTTTTCCGGGAACATCGCCCGGAATTTGTCTTCTTATCGGCAGCAAAAGTCGGCGGCATCCTGGCAAATGCGACTCGCCCAGCCGAATTCCTGCACGATAATCTCGTGATTCAAACTAATGTGATTCACGCAGCATGGAAACACGGTGTCCGGAAACTCTTGTTTCTTGGATCATCCTGCATTTATCCGAGGTTGGCACCGCAGCCAATCAAAGAGGAATATTTGCTGACAGGTCCCCTGGAATCGACCAACGAAAGCTACGCGATCGCGAAGATCGCGGGACTCAAACTGGCGGCTGCCTATCGTGCACAGTATGGATTCTCCGCGATCAGTATCATGCCGACAAACCTCTACGGTCCTGGGGACAACTTCGACCTGGAATCCTCGCACGTCCTTCCCGCGATGATTCGCCGGTTTCATGAAGCCAGGACTTCGGGCGCACCCGCAGTGACCCTCTGGGGAACTGGCGCGCCACGCCGAGAGTTCCTTCACGTCGATGATCTTGCCAACGCGGCCTGTTTCCTGATGGAGAACTATGATGCGCCCGAGTTGGTGAACGTCGGCGTCGGTGAGGATACTACGATTGCGGACCTGGCCGCGCTTGTTGCTCGCATTGTCGGCTACACCGGACGCATTGTTTTCGACCGGTCACATCCGGACGGAACTCCTCGCAAGTTGCTCGACGTCTCCCGCATCCGAGCCCTCGGGTGGCATGCCCAGATCCCACTGGAGCAGGGAATAGCTTCCACGTATGACTGGTACGTGATGCACGCATCAGAAGGTGTGCGCATGTAGGGCATTTGTATTTGGGGGGCGCCGCGGTTAGTTCTCCGTGCCAAGCGCATTACGGAATGCGCCCTATCGAAGCGCTGTTACTGTAGCTTGGCGAAAATCGCTCCTGCCCATTCACCGGCCGCAAGATTCCCTTTAGCGCGCGGTTCCCGCCCATCTATAGCTCCGCCAACAGCTTCAGCTGGAAATTTGCATCTTCCACCTCCCCCCAGCCCTTTCCAGCTTCTTGCCATGTCCCCGTGGGTGGGGCTAGCCTCAGTTGCTTCTGTTGTGGGCGAAGAGGGGAAGAAGCGATGACCGTTACGGAATCCGATACAACGCCACGGTTCCGAGCGAGGTCACAAGGGCGCCAGCATTCAAAACAGTCTTCACGCGGCTGCTAGGCACGTAGATTATGTCGTTGGCCTGCACCGGTACATCCGGGCCTTTGGCGCGCATAATGCTTTTCAAGTGTATCTGTACTTCCTCCAGCCCCTTCGGTGAGCGACGAATCATTCTGGTGCCGCCAATGCCTGCCATGCGCGTCGGCCCTCCCGCCGCAGCTATGACCCGCAGCACCGTCACGCCATTTGTAGAGTTGAGGACGTAGCCTCCTGGTTTATTAACCTCCTCGAGCACATAGACAATGGGAGCACTAGGCACAACTACCGTGTCACCAGGGAGGATATCCACATTGCTCCGCACCAATTCCGCGGGGTCTTTCGGAAGCTCAACCGTGACTGGATTGTCGTTGTTTCGATGGGAGATGACTACCCTATTGGCAGCTTTCTCGGTAAGCCCACCAGCGGCTTGCAGCACGTCAAAGAGGCGGTGCGGGCCGAGAGCAGAATAGGCCCCTGGCTTAGCGACTTCGCCGGCCACGGAAATGCTACCGGTCGTGTAGTCCTTCACGTATAGCGAGACTTGAGGATCTTTAAGAATATTTTGCTGGCGCAATTGCGCCTCGATCGCTTCAGCCTCGCTACTCGTAACATTAGGGCGGCAAGGCCCCTGCGGCAAGGCGGCATGAGCTAGCCTTCCTGCAACTTCATCTGGCGGCCACGATGCGAGTTTGCGTGGCAGGTTGAGCACAGCGTGATCAAGTTCTCCTCTGAATCATTGCCCGCACGGCTGCGGAACCGCTGGTGGTGCACCTCAAGGTTCGACCTCGCGCCACAAAACTGACATCCCCACCCGTCCCGCTCCAATACTTCCCGCCAAAGCCGCTCGTAGGATTGAGCATCCAGCCGCAGGCGTGGCTGCTTGGGTCGAATCCGATTCATGACGCCTTCTCATTCACTTGAGCCAGGAACGCTTGCCTCTGCTCGCCGGGCAAGAACCTGTAATAGCGCGAGATCGAACTGAGCAGGATCTCCGGATTGCCGTTGTCCAAATGCGCGCCTGCCAGAAAATCGGCGCAGATCATCTCCAGGCAATAGCCGCGCGATCTGTCTGAGCCCAACATCCGTGCCGCCGTCTCGATTGCCTGCTCGATCACCGGAATCTGACTCTTGTAGACCTTGAAGTAGATCAGTTCCCAGGGCTCTTCTTCCTTTCCCGTCAGTTCCTTCTCCACTTCCCGCCTAAAATTCTCGGTCGGCATCACGCGGGCTTTGTGCACCCAGAGTGCACAATCGAGGTGCTGACTGTCCCTCCGCGCTAACTTCGCCAACTCTCGCCCTTTCGTCCACCCGATTTCCTTCAGGTGTCTCCGTGCCTGGGGCGGCAGGTGCTCGTGGATCGACATCAGGTAGTACGCTTTCCTTCGTGATTCTGGAAACCGTCTTTCCAGAAATTCGTCAAACGATTTCAGTTTCTCCAGCCGCCAGTACTGTCCCGCGCGAACCTCGCACAGGTAGCGGCCGAGTTCTACGAACTTGGTGTCGCGCTCGTTTTCCTTGCGCTGCTCCCAGGCCAAGATTTCGTCGATTTTGCCCAGCACGAACAGGGCACGCTCGCGATTGAGTTTCGGTGCCATGGGTGGATCGCTAGTAAGTAAGCTCGTCAAGCCAACCAAAGGCTTCGGCTCCTGGCCGCCGTGTCAGGGCGGCATCTGCCATGTCTTGCCGTCTAAGGCAAAGGCCCACGTACGGGCAGCTGCTGCAGGGATTCTGCGGGAAACGGATGCCGCTGTGTGGCAGGAACTCGGCGGATTCGATTCTCCGGATCGTATCCTCAACCACGTGGCCGAACTCCTGGCGCTGCTGGTCGGTGATTGTGGTGCGTAAATATTGGACTTCAACGAGCCGTTTGCGGACGAACACGATCTGAGCCACTTCGGGAATACCGGTCACCCATGAGTAGCAGACCAACTGCGGATCGAGTGCCAGCAGACCCTCTGGTTCTTCCGAGTAGCGGCTTGATGACGTCTTCCATTCCAGCAGGCAGCGGCTCCCGTCCAGTGCTCCGATCCCGTCGATGTAGGCGACGAACTCATTCTTACCAACTGCCCGTGTGAACTTGATTTGCAGATTGCGGCGCGGTTGCCTGATCTGGACCCGATTGTCCTGGCAGAAGCGGGTTAGGAGCATGATACCCTGCTCAAGCATCCGATCCCACGTGTCATTGTTCGAGAACTGCAAATCTTGAGCTTTGCAAATGGACCATTCGCGAAAGAGGACTTCTCCGGGATCTTCCCGGCGAAAGTAGGCTCCCAGAGCCAGTTCAAACGTGCGGCCGAACAGCATCGCCGCTCGCGTGTCCTTTTCCCTCCAGCCATCGAGGTAGCGATGGCGATAACGACGAGGGCAGGCCAAGTATTGGCTGATCTGGGTGTAGCTGTAGGTCATCAGGATGCCTGCACATCCAAGTTGGCTGGTGAAAGCTCCTCCCATCGGCTGGCAGGAGCAAACCCATCGAAGCGGACCAACGGAATTCCGTCATAAACTACATGGCTTACTTTGACCACTCCCTGGAGGCCTACAAGCCGGCGTTCGTCCACCTCATCACGGTCCAGCAACTCGACGTCATAGCCAAAGTCACGCAGAAACCAGCTCAGTTTCCAGAGTGCTTTCGGATTGCAGTAGACGCGGCTGGACAGGACGTTGCCGGCAAACCGGCACGGCTCAACAACAGTCAGCGCGACGATGTAGTAAGGCTTCGGCACATACCGACGAAACTGAACGCGCTGCACACGAACCAGGAAGACCCCGTCCGGAGTCCGGTCGACGACTGAGCGATCCGCGGCGCGGAGGCCGGCGATTTGACGCTTCATGCGGCACCGTCTTTCTGACCGAGGTAACTGTTCAGTTGGCAGAGCAGGGCATTCCGGTCCTTCTCAGCCCAGTCGGCCAGGTGAGCGATGAAGTTCTCGACTTGTTCCCGTGTCGCCTCCCGCAGCGTCTTTACGCCGCAAAAGTCGGTGGCATAGGACTTGACCAGGTTCGGATCGAGCTGATGCTGGCGAATGACTTGGCAGAGTCGATCGCGGACTGTTCGGCTGCCACCATTTCCGTTGGCGGATTGCGGCGGCAGTTTCTTCGATTCTTGAGATGGCTGGGGAGGCTCGACGATAGCCCCGATCTCATCCACTGAACAGATGCCGATGCCGTAGGCTTTCCGGAGGGCACGGTTGACGGCTCGGGTTTCGGCGATTCGCATCTCGGCGCCGTGGACCAACGGAGAGACGTTGGACGGATCAGCGTCGCCGTATCCGACGAAGCCCCGACAGGTGCGGGACTTGTAGACGGTTGCTGCGAAGGTCCAGCGCCGGGATGAAGCGTCAGAGAATTCCAGTACCGGGCGAACGTGGATACTTGCACACCTGCTGCGGCGTGCCAGGCGTACGAGACCCGTATGAGTGACATACCATCGGCCATCTAGCAAGACGACGTCGCCCATTGCGACCGAGAATTCACACTGCCGCGAGAGCTCGCCGAGCGTTGACAGATGGGCTTCCGTGAGCAAAGTCCCCCAACGCCTTTTTGCTAGTCTGCGGTTTAGAGCGACGAGCTTCCGAAGGGGCCGACCTTGACGTTTCATTTTGCGGGGATCCTCTATATAAACAACTAGCATAATGGTACCATAACGGTACCGTACTTGAAAGAAAAAAAACTTAGTTCTTTCTTGGGGGCCGTCTGACGATACGCTCGGCTGCCTCTACTGCGGCATTAGCTATAAAGCTGCTAACGCTTCTTCGTTCTGAAGCCGCAGCTTCGTCCACAAGTCTCCGTTCCTCCTCGG
>Ga0335070_10002569_pt1 | contig 21036 bp, 14 predicted proteins | sample Lox_Sample_13_FD_206722 | JGI IMG/M metagenome (GOLD analysis project Ga0335070, IMG submission 206722) | Soil microbial communities from Loxahatchee National Wildlife Refuge, Florida, United States - Lox_Sample_1.3 | ecosystem: Environmental > Terrestrial > Soil > Wetlands | place: USA...
CTGCCAGCAAAGTCATGAAGAGCGTGGTGCCTTCACGTTGGCTGAGAGATCTCAACGACGAGCCGACAGCGGGATCAAGTGCGAGTGATTCATTTGCGCCGCGGAAAGTCTGGGCTGCCGGACGCGGTCGATCGGTCGGCAATTCCAGAACCGAGGGAGCTCCCTTGAGACGCGCGCGCCAATGGCTAAGTTCCTGCTCCAGAGAAGCGTTCTTCATCCACGAGCGCTGCCAGGCGGCATAGTCCGCATACTGGAGCTTGAGTTCAGGCAGCGGAGAAGCCTTGCCCTGAGCAAACGCTTCGTAGAGCGCGACCAGTTCGCGGACAATAATCTCGCGCGAGACTTCGTCACTGGCGATGTGATGAACGTTCAGCAGCAAGACATGCTCGTTCGCAGCAAGACGAAGAAGGTTGGCTCGAATCAACGGGCCGGCGCCGAGGTTAAAACTGCGCGTAGCCTCTTCGCGGGCAAGCTTTTCCGCCTTCGCATTGCGGTCGGATTGCGACAACCGGGCTAAATCGGTAATAGGCAACGGAATGGTTAGCGATGGAGCGATTAGTTGGACAGGTTGTCCAGCATTCGTCGCGAATCGCGTCCGCAGAATCTCGTGGCGGCGGATGATCTCGTTGATGCTGCGCTCGAGTGCGTTGACGTTGAGTGTTCCATGAATGCTCACTGCGCACGGAACGTTGTAGAGCGGATTCCCGGGTTCGAGTTGATCGAGGAACCAGAGACGCTCCTGGGCAAACGACATGGGCGGATCGGTATCGCGACTTACCTTGGCGATGGCGAGAGCCAGAGACGCCGAACGCTTGGCGCGTGAACGCTCGATCTGTCGGGCAAGCCCTTCGACCGTCGGGTGCTCAAAAATCGTCCGCAGCGGCAGTTCCACATCGAGAGACTGAAGAATTCGCGCGACCACTTTCGCGGCCAAGAGCGAGTGCCCTCCCAATGCGAAGAAGTCATCGCGAACGCTGAGATGATCGCACTTCAACACCTGCTGCCAAATTCCGGCGACCACTTCCTCGACCGGCGTACGCGGTGCCACAGGACCGGAACTGATCTCGACCGTGGCTTCGGGCGACGGCAGCTTGCGGAAATCGACCTTGCCATTCGGCAATTCCGGAATGGCGTCAAGAGTGACAAATACTGAGGGAATCGCATGAGCGGGCAACCGGCTGGCAAGGTAGGTGCGCAACTCCTCGGCAGTGAGATGTGCCGCTCGCGGCACGATATAGGCAATGAGCCGCGGGTTGGAAAGCTGATCTTCTCGAACTTGCACGACCGTACGCTGCACGCCGGCGTGGGCGCTGAGAGCGGTTTCGATTTCTCCGAGTTCGATGCGGAACCCGCGGAGCTTGACTTGCCGATCTGTTCGTCCGAGCCACTCAAGATTTCCATCGGCCACATAGCGGACCCGGTCTCCTGTGCGATAGATTGACCCGGGGTCCAGAGGATTAGGAACAAACTTTTCCGCGGTGATCTGGGGACGATTGATATATCCGGCAGACAGACCTACGCCCGTGATGCACAATTCGCCGGCGACTCCGACCGGGACGGGTTGCATATGAGTATCGAGGACGTGAAGGCGGGTGTTCGCGATGGGCTTGCCGATCGGAATCCGTTGCAAACTAGCGCCGGGCTCGCATTGATAGACTGAGCACCAAACGGTCGCTTCGGTAGGGCCGTACTCGTTGTAAAGCGAAGCCTGTGGCACCTGTGTGAAATGTTGCTCTACGAGGTCGGTTGGGCACGCCTCGCCGGCAACAATCGCAACTTGCAGGGAAGCCAGAGTTTTTTGCGTTCCATTCTCGAGAAGCGACTTATAGAGCGAAGGCACGCACAACAGATGCGAGACATGCTCCGTTTCGATTAACGCTGGCAGTGCATTCACGTCCCACCGGGATGCATCTGGCGGCAACACCAACGTTCCCGCGCTCGCCAGCGTCCAAAAGATTCCGGCGAGCGAACTGTCGAACGCAAACGATGACAGCAATAGGAAACTCTTTGGCTGTTGCCTGTAATACGTAGTTCGAGCCAGAGTGGAATTGACGAGACCTCGGTGCGTCACGCGAACGCCCTTTGGAGTTCCCGTCGATCCAGAAGTGTAAATGATGTAGGCCGACTGATCTGGATTGACCGAGTAGTTCGAGCCTCCGTCAGAAGCGGACGGGGCGATGGAATCGAGGCACACCACACGGGCATTGTGTTTTGGGAGTTGACCGAGGAAACGCGAGTCCGTGAGCAATACTGGAGCTTGTGTTTCCTCCAACATGAAAGACAACCGGTCGGCGGGATAGCTTGGATCCAGCGGGAGACAGGCGGCTCCAGCCTTCAGCACACTCAGAATCCCCACAACCATCTCGATGGAACGTTCGAAGTACAGGCCCACCGTCGTCTCGGCGCCGATTCCTGCGGCACGGAGTTGAGCAGCGACCTGACCACTCCGGCTTTGCAGTTCCCGATACGTGACTGTGTCAGGACCAAAAGCTATAGCGATCGACTCTGGCGAGCGCCGCGCGGCCACATCGACCAGATCGTGCAGACCTGCTTCCGAGGGATACTCGACCGTGGTCTGGTTCCACGCTGTCAGGAGTTGCCGCTCCTCCTCATGGATCAAGCCGAGTTTGCCCACGGTCTGACCCGGATCGCTGGTCACGCTTTCCAGCAGGGTCGTGAAATTCGCGCCCAGACGTTCGATGGTGTCCGTGCGGAAGAGGTCGGTCCGGTACATGAAGCGGGCGGTCAGGCCGTCGGCTTCGTCTTCCATCTCGAGGTAAAGATCAAACTTGGCTGCGCCGGTCTCGACGTCCCACTGTCCTGCGCTCCAGCCAGAACCAGGCGTGATGACCTGCGGAACCAGAGTGAAGGCCACTTGAGCCAGCGGGTTTCGACTCAAATCGCGCTCAGTATGCAATTCCTTGACGACCAACTCAAAAGGTACTTCGTCGTGCTGAAGAGCACCGAGCGTGGTTTCGCGGGTTCGCGAAAGAATTTGGCGGAAGGTGGGCTCGTTGCTGAAATCACTGCGCACGACCACAGGGTTCTGGAAACATCCCAAAAGATTTTCGAACTCAGAACGCTTTCGCGCCGCAGCAAGCGTGCCGATCACGATATCTTCCTGACCGGTGTACCGGTAGAGCAAAGTCTTGAACGCCGCCAGCAACGTGATAAATAACGTGGAGTTTTCCTGCTTACTGAGCACCTTCAGTTTCTGCGTCAGTTCTTTTGACAGAGACAGCGTCTGGATTGCACCCCGGAAGGTTTGCACGGCTGGGCGCGCAAAGTCGGTGGGAAGATCGAGGACCGGCAATTCCCCACCCAGCTTTTCACGCCAGTATTGCAAGTGCCTGGCAAGGACCCCGTTGCGCAAATAGTCCCGCTGCCATTGCGAAAAGTCCGCATATTGAATAGGGAGTTCCGGCAGCGGGGATTTCTCTCCGCGCGAAAACGCCGTGTACAGCGCGGCCAACTCCGGCAGAAAAACACGGTAGATCGAGAGCCCGTCGAAGATCAGATGATGCAGCGTGATGTAGATGCGGTATTCTTCGTCGGCCAGGCGGACGACCAGCGCGCGCAGAAGCGGGCATTGTTTAAGGTCAAAGGACCGGCGGGCATCTTCGGTGGCGATCCGCAATGCGGCGGCATCACGTTCGGCGGCGGGTAGATGGCAGAGATCGTGGAGCGGCAGTTCGATGTCCGGAACAGGATTGACGATCTGAACCGGCTCGCCATTCACTACATCGAAAGTCGTGCGCCATGCCTCGTGGCGGCGCAGAACCTCGGCAAAGCACTTCTTCAGAATTACAACATCGAGAGGGCCGTCGCGATAGATCGTGATGGGCTCGTTGTAGACCGGCACCTCCGGAGCTATCTGGGAATGCAACCAGATCTGCTGCTGCGGAAACGAGAGCGGGGCGGGTCCCGAACTACCGCGCTTGGGAATGCGGCTCTGCGGCGCTTGCTGGCTGAGATACTTTTCGAGCAGGCTATTTTTGGTCGCTATATCCGACGCCGCGGGCAATGGCGCGGCATTGACGTCAGACTTCGACTGCGAGGCCGCACTGACTGAATGTCTCTTGTCTCCAGAATGGCCATTCGACTTTGAACTATCGAAGGCGACTTTCAATGACACCAGTCCACGCAGTCCGAGATTGGTCCGCCACTTCAGTTGTTGCGGCTCCATGCGCAAATTGCGGAGACGGCTCAGCAGACGCTCGAAGGCGATCTGTCCTTCCGCCCGTGCCAGAGGTGCACCAAAGCAGAAATGCGCCGCGTAGCCGAATGCGAGGTGGCGATTGTCAGCCCGCGAGATATCGAAACGGTCTGGATCCGGGAAGCGCTGCGGGTCGCGATTCGCGGCAGCCATCACGGCGATCACTGCCTGGCGCTTCTGAATGTGTTTACCGCCCAACTCGCGATCACTGGGACATAAACGAGCGGTGTGCTGGCTGGGACTCTCGTAGCGCAGCATCTCCTCGACGGCAGAAAGGATCAGAGAGAGGTCTGCACTCAGTCTCTGCAGTTCCGCCGGATTTCGCAGTAACGTCAGAAGGCCGTTCCCGATCAGATTCGTGGTTGTCTCTTGCCCGCCAACCATGGTCACGATGGAGTTGGCGATCACTTCCTCTTCGGTCAGGCGGTCGCCGTCGACCTCGGCAGTAATCAGGGAATGGATCAGGCCCTCGCGTGGATGGACCGAAATCTCACGCACAGCGTCGCGGAAATAGGTCGTCATTTCCTCGACAGTTTTGAGCATGATCGGCGCGTGCTCGGGATTGTGCTGGAAATTGCCCAGCATCTCGGCAAAGTTCGCCGACCAAGCTTTGAGGCGCTGCCAGTCGGATGTGGGCACGCCCAGGAGTTCAGCTGTCACGATGGCCGGCAGCGGCTCGGCGAACTCGGCAATCACGTCCATGCTGCCCTTGGGTTCGATTTCATCAAGCAACCGATCCACGATTTCGCGAATGTGATCGCGTAACTGCTCCACTCGCGCCGGCGTGAATGCTTTGGAGGCCAAACCCCGGAGACGCGTGTGGGCCGAGGCATCCATGAAGAGCATCTGCTTCACCATGAGCTGAGCAATTGGATTCAACTGCTCGAGCCCCATGGCGGAAAGCTGTTCGGGCGTCGGTGTGCGGTCGGCTGAATATGTGTGCAGAACTTCCATCACATCGTTGTAGCGGGTAACAATCCAGGCGTGCAGGAACGGATCCCAGTGCACGGGATCTTCGTTGCGCAGGCGAGCAAACAGCGGATAGGGATTCGCCAACACCTCCGGATCAAGGAGGTGATACAGGCTCAAGGCGGAATCCGAGCGCTCCACTCTGGATGGAATCGAACTGGAAGGCACTACCGGTAGTCTCCTGCGGGTTGGGAAGCAATAGGAGCTTCGATTTTGGCGAGAATGAGCTTCTCGATCTCTCCTGACATCTCCGCGAGGGTGGGGTGGTCGAAAATGGTCAGCAAGGAGAGCTCAACTCCGAATGTTTCGCTGATGCGGGTGAGCAATTGTGTGCCGAGGAGGGAGTGCCCACCCAGAAGAAAGAAATTGTCGTTCACGCCCACGCGCTCTACGCGGAGTAGTGGTGCGATGAGTTCAGCCAGTCTCAGTTCCACGGGAGACCTTGGCGCCACGTATTCCTGTTCGGGAAGTGTATTCCCGTTCGGAGTCGGGAGCGCCGCGCGATCCACCTTGCCGTTATTGGTCAATGGAAGGGCGGGCAGCCGGACAAACATCGCCGGGATCATATAGTCGGGGATCCGGCTCTGCAGAAATTCGCGGAATGTGGTGGCATTTGGTTGCGATTCCGGGATGAGTACCAGATAAGCAACTAACTTCTTTTCATCGTCGAATTCGGCGACGGTAACCGCGCTGGCCCTGACCTCCGGATGAGAATCGAGCACACTGCTGATTTCATCGAGTTCTACGCGGTAACCACGAATCTTGATTTGATCGTCGAGGCGTCCGAGGAATTCGATTTCGCCGTTGGGCAGAACCCGCGCGCGATCCCCGGTTCGATACAGCAAGGCGGAGCCGGTGCCGTTGACGAAGGGATTCGGCACAAACTTTTCCGCGGTCAACTCGGGTCGGTTACGATATCCGCGCGCCAAGCTCACGCCGCCGATGTACAACTCACCGGCCGTGCCGTGCGGCACTTGATTCTTCTCCCCGTCGAGAATGTAGATCTGTGTGTTCTCGATCGCCCTGCCAATGGACGGCTGGCGGGTTTCACCTCCGGCTGGAGCGACCGCGCCTGATGTCGCTACGACAGTGCATTCGGTGGGACCATAGTTGTTGACGAGAGCGAATGGCAATCCTTGCGGTGGGCGGCGATGTAAAGTGTCAGCACCCGTGAGTAGGGTGCGCAACGCTGTTGACGAGGGCCACGCGGCTTGAATCAGTAACTCAGCCAGCGGTGTGGCTACGAACGAGATCGTAATCTTCTCGTCGACCAACCAATCACGCAGCAACTCCACGTCGGTACGCGCGGCATCGGGCGGAATGTGTACGCTGGCGCCCGCTGCCAGATAAGGCCACAGTTCCCAGACGGCTGCGTCAAATCCGACGGAAGCGAGCAAGCTGGCGCGGTCCGCAGATGAAACTTGGAATGCCCTTAGGTGCCACTGCACGAGGTTTTCGAGTCCCGCGCGGGTAATCTCTACACCTTTCGGTTGTCCCGTAGAGCCTGAGGTGTAGATGACGTACGCTAGATGATTGGCGTTGGCCTCGGTGTCGAAAACCTGCCCAGGATAGCTCGCAATCTTTTCGCGGTCGGCGTCAACTTGGACAACGTTCCACGATCCGGCACCTAATTTTTCAGCGAGCCCCTCCCGAGTGATAACAGCTGACACTTCAGAATCCCGCAACATGAAAGCCAAGCGGTCAGCTGGAACAGCCGGATCCAGCGGTAAATAGGCAGATCCGGACTTTAACACGGCAAGGGAGGCAACGACGGAAACGAGAGAGCGCTCCAGGAAAATTCCGATCAGCGAGTCGGGACCAGCTCCAAGAGAACGCAGGTATTCGGCCAACTGATTCGAGCGCAGTTCCAACTCTGCGTAAGTCAGGCATTCGCTGCCCAACCGCACGGCTAGTGCGTTCGGAGTAGACGCCGCGTGCTCCGCAACGCGCTGCGCCACTGAGAAAAGTTCAAGATTGCTAAGACGAATAGGCATGGGAACGCCGGGCTCCTGGCTTACCTGAACTACTGGGGGAGATCACGCTGTCATAGATCTCGGTAAGCATTGCGAAATTTCTTTCGGCGCTGTACTTCGCTTCGAATTCGGACCGGGCGCGAAAACCCATGGTGCTGGTCTCTTCTGGATGGGACCATGCCCACTGGACTTTCTCCGCCATGTCCGCCGGATCGCCTGGAGCAAAATGCAGGCCCGTACTTCCGTCTTCCACAATTTCCTGCATTCCGCCCAGGCGCGAACAGAGCACAGGAACACCGCACGCAAAGGACTCGGCGATAGTCACCGGAAAGCCTTCGTACCACTCACTCGGGAACATTAGAAAACGAGCGCCTTTCATGGCGGCCAGAGTATCTTGCCGTGAAAGGCGTCCGCGATAGTCAATATTTTGTAATTTCAGCTCGGAAATCAGCTTTTCCATTTCCGGTCGGAAGGGACCGTCACCGGCGATGACCAGCGGAATGGATGCTGGCAGCTTGCTCCAGGCTTTGATAAGTGTGCCAACGCCTTTGAGGTCCACAAGGCGACCAACGAATAAGGCGTAGTCGCCGTTTCCTTCGCGCGGCCCTGGATCCGGAAGAACGAAATTTGGCTTGACCCGGATCTTCTCCGCGGGTAAGCCAGCCTGGATCATTTTGTCGCGGGCAAATTCGGTGAGGGCGATGTAGCAATCGACCATCTCGGTCCAAGTCTTTTTCTTGCGATGGACTTCGATCATGGCCGCCAAAGTCGCCGTCCCAAGCTTCGACTCGCGATAGCAACCGTACTTTACGGCATGAAACGGGCCACTCTCGATGCACTCTTCGCAAATCTTGCCGTCGCGATAGAAACTCGCCGCGGGACAAGCCAGCCGATAGTTATGCAACGTCTGGACGACCGGCACGCCCTCTTCTTTACAGGCGTAATAGATCGAGGGCGACATTACCGAGAAGAAGTTATGAATGTGCACGACATCCGGCCGAACCCGGCGCAGGATCGATTTAAATTCCTGATGCCAGCTGCGTGACCAGACGCAATCCACGGCAGCGCTGATTTTACGAACCAGGCCGCTGGGGTAGGTGGTCTGCTCTTCGACTTTTTCGACCCGAACGCCATTCTCGGCGAGCAACTGCGATTCCGATTCAAAGACCTGGTCTTCTCCACCCGGCTGGATGTAGCGATTGTGCACGCACAACACGCTGAGACTTGCCGCCGCAGCGGCGACCGGGACCGTCAGAGTAGCCATAGTCAGGAAAGAGGCGCGGCGGGGGAGGAGATGGCGGCGCCTTCGTTTCGTCGAGCTTAGTTCTTTTCGATGATGAAGTTCTCTAAAACGAGAGCATCCATCTCGCTCTTGGAGAATGTATTGTACGCGTTTGCCGGGGTATTGACGATAGGCTCACCCTTGAGGTTGAACGAGGTGTTCATCACTACGGGCACGCCGGTCGCTTGGCCAAACTTCTCAATCATCTTGTAGTAGCGCGGGCTCTGGTCCTTGAACACGGTCTGCATACGACCTGTCCCATCGACGTGCGTGATGGCGGGCAGGATCGGCTGTGCTTCCGGTTTCACAGGAACCACGTACTGCATGTAGCGCGCCGGCGCATGTTTCATGGCGTTGGGAAGATCGAAGTACTTCTCCGCACTCTCCGCGAGTACCGATGGAGCAAACGGGCGATAAGGCTCGCGGAACTTGATCTTCGTGTTTACGATGTCCTTCATGTTCGGATTGCGCGGATCGGCCAGAATCGACCGGCTGCCGAGCGCGCGCGGGCCCCACTCGAAGCGGTCTTGCGCCCACCCGATCACACTCGCATTCGTCAGGTGATTGACGACAGAATCGAGCAGTTTGTCTTCATCGTCGTAGCGCGTGTGCTTGATGTTGTTTCTGGTCAGGAAGTCGGCGATTTCCGCGTCCGAGTTCGCCCGGCCCCAGAAAGCGTGCTCCATCTTGAAATTGCGCGGCTTGCCCAGCAGAGTGTTGTAGGCCCAAAGTGCTGCGCCCAGAGCGCCACCGCCGTCACCTGCGGCCGGCTGTACGTACAGCTGATCGAATCCAGACTCATGCAGAATGCGGGTGTTGGCCACGCAGTTCAGCGCGACGCCGCCCGCCATGCACAGATTCTTCATGCCGGTCGTGCGATGCAACGACTTCGCCATGTTGACCAGCACATCTTCGGTCACCTTCTGAATGCTGGCGGCGATGTCGGCATAGTGCTTGTTCATCTTCGACAGTTCCGCCATATTTCCCGGAGGCGCGCCAAAGTACTTCGGGAAGCCGGTCTCTTCGGTGAAGAACAGCATTTTCTCCGGACGCGGCGTACCGAACAGGTCGGCGAACTTCTGGTTGTAGGTGTGCTCGGTCGAGTGATGGAAGCTGAAATAGCTCATGTCGAGCGAGAACGAGCCGTCGCTGTTCTGCTGGATCACCTTCCAGACTTTGTCGACATACTTCGGTTCGCCATAGGGCGCCATGCCCATGACTTTGTATTCACCCTCGTTCACTTCGAAACCGAGGAACGCTGTGAAGGCGGAATAGAGCAAGCCGAGCGAGTGTGGAAAGTGGATTTCCTTCTGAATCTTGATGTCGTTGCCGCGGCCCACGCCATAGGTCGAAGTGACCCACTCGCCGACGCCGTCAACCGTCAGGATGGCCGACTCTTCGAAGGGCGAGCAGAAGTAGGCGCTGGCCGCATGCGACAGGTGATGCTCGCTGAACAGAATCTTGTCGCGGTCGATGCCGATCTCATTTTCGATCTTTGACGAAACCCAGAGTTTGTCGACCATCCATGTGATCATCGACTCACGGAAGACCTTGTAGGACTGCGGATAGGTCTGCAGCGTCATCATCAGGATGCGGTCGAGCTTGCGGAACGGCTTCTCGAAGAAGACAACGTAGTCGAGATCCTTGCCGGTAATACCAGCCTGATCGAGGCAGAACTGGATGGCCTGCTTCGGAAAATCGAAGTCGTGCTTCTTGCGCGTAAAACGCTCTTCTTCCGCGGCCGCGACCAAGACACCGTCGTTGAGCAGCACAGCGGCTGCGTCGTGGTAGTAACAACTGATCCCTAGTATGTACATGACTCTCCTATTGCCTTCTCGCCCACTCTAAGTCGTAGGCCTCATTGGGATGGTCCAGCCACTGCTCGGGGCGCTTCTTGATACGCAGCGGATCGCTGAAGAGGCGCGCTGCCAGCCCGAAGGGGAGTACCAGAATTGCGTAGAAAACAGAAAGAATGACCCGCGCCTGGAAGTTGCCGATTTTGTGCGCGAGATCTTTCCAGCCTTGCCAGGCCCGCTTGTAGAGGCTCCATGTCTCGGCAGGGCCCTTGAAGATCGACAGGATGGCAAAAATCACCAGTCCGACTGTGGCGAGGATCGCCAGCAGTTCGATCACATGTTTCAAAAAGTTCACCAAATGCACCATCGCTAGATCTCTCCTGAGTAATTTTCTAGTGCGCCGTCTGACCGGTGGGAGTGGCGGCCGGATTCGTAGAGTTGGCTACATTGACGGCTTGCTGACACGCGGTCGTATAGACGGGGAGGCCGCGGATTACGCTGTACAACTGCTCGGCGATGAATTGGTGTCCAACCGCCGTGGGGTGTACTGGATCCATGTAGAAGTTTGCCTGCGGATTTTTCGCCAGCACGTCAACCATGTTGATGACGGGAATCTGATTGGCGGCGGCGAAGTCTAGCATCGCCTTCTGGAACGGATGCAGATCGTTCGCCTTCTGATCTTTGCTGGCCAGAACGAGGAACACCAATTGCGCGTGATGCGCGCGAGTTTCGTCCAGGCTCTCCTGGAAGCTGGCCGTCACGGCATTCACATCGAGATTGTCCATGCCGCCCAGAGTGTCGAGCGTCCCAGCCATCAGAACGTGCCGCATTTTGTAATAGACCACGCGGCGGAGCAGGTCCTCGATCACGAAGTTATAGATCGCGCTGCGGCGGATGATCGATTTCATCTCAACCTGGCGCAGGAACTTCTCGCGGGCCGCGCCTTGCAGCTTGGGGAGACGCTCGAAGTTGCTGTTGAAGCTGTAGGCGCGGATGACGATGTCCGGTTGGAAGGTCGGGTCTTCTTCCACTTCCCTCAGCTTCTCACCGACCAGAGCGTTCGGATAAGCGTTCACACCGGCGGAGACCGAAAGAAAGTGCTCGCCGGGGCAACTGGTCTGGTTTAGCTTCTGTCCGAGGTAAGCGGCATAGGTTGAGTTATCGTCCACGCCCCAACCCTGCGTAGCCGAGTCGCCAAACGCCATGATACGGAACTCACCCTTCGGCTTCGATGTCAAGTCGCTCGCGTAGCGAAGTCCCTGGTGGTTGATGGTGATCGGCAGATGATTATCAACCGTCACCGTACGTCCAGGAACCGGAACCCAGAGCAACTTCTCATCCGGACGATAGATCGTGTAATTGCCGTATCCGAAAAGACGAAGCACCAGTTCAAAGACCACGCAGACGGCGATAAACCATCCGAGAAGCCGCCAGAACTTGCCCTTCTTTTTGCCTTCACTCGCCATGAAAATTGCGATTCCCTTCTGCTAAGGATTGTCCACACGCGCTTGGCTTTGCCGCCGCGGGACGGGCGCCTCGCCCGTCTCCCTATGGCTATTTCCAAGTTAGAACATCGTGTAAATGAACGGAGCGAGCGAAGAACTCTGCGCCACGACGATGAGTGCGCCCAGCAGGAACAGGGTCACGATGATCGGCAGCAACCACCAGCGCTTCTGCTTGCCGAAGAAGCCAAACAACTCGCCGGCGGTTTGAATGTTTCGAACTGTCGTCTTAATGAAACTCATTTGTTTCTCCTTGGGAATTTGAAACGAAGATGGAATGATTTCTGTTTTGCGAAACAGGCTTAAGCGGCACCAGAACCCTTCAACACCGCCGGGATAGTCTTGACCAGAATCTCGAGATCGAGCCACAAGGACCACTTGTCGATGTACTGGAGATCGAGTTCCATCCACTTCTCAAACGAAATGGAACTGCGTCCGCCAATCTGCCACAGACAGGTGATGCCGGGGCGGATGCTGAAGCGGCGACGCTGCCAGTCTTCGCTGAAGCCTTCGTAGTCGCGAATCGGCAACGGGCGCGGACCGACCAGGCTCATGTCGCCCTTGAAAACGTTCATCAACTGGGGCAGTTCGTCGATGCTGGTCTTGCGCAGAAACTTCCCGATCGGCGTGATGCGCGGATCGTTCTTGATTTTGAAAACCGGCCCAGACACTTCGTTCAGGTGCTCGATTTCCTTCATGCGCTTTTCAGCATCGACGACCATTGTCCGGAACTTATAGATTCCGAAATGCCGCTTGTTCAGGCCCAGCCGCTGCTGCACGAACATGACCGGACCCGGCGAGGTCAGCTTGATCAACAAAGCCGCCAGCAAAAGCACCGGCGATAAGAACAGCAACAAAACAGCGGAGCCAACCACATCGATGATGCGCTTGATCACGACCGGCCAGCCTTCGAGGCTGCCGGTGTAGTGCGTGATGAGCCCGTCCCCCTCGACCACCTCTTCGACGCGCTTGCGTGAATTCTTGAGATCGAACAGGGTGGAAGCAAAGCGAATCAGGATTCCCTGCTCTTCGCAGAGCGCCGCGACGATGGAGGCTTCCTCATGCATCGAGCGCATGGGAACAGCTATGACTACCTCATCGACAACATTCTTGCGAAGGAACGTGGGCAAACCTTCGAAATCGGTGAGGCGCTTAAATCCGGAGTTGGTAAAGTCCGTAATTTCCGGCCGGTCATAGTCGACGAAGCCGACGATGCGGTAGCCGAGTGCCGGATTCTGCTTGATCTTGTTGGCAAACTGCAGGCCGCGTGCGTTGGTTCCGACAATCAGCATGTCGCGAAGGTTCCGGCCATGAATTCGGACCTGTGCAAGAAACAGGCGCAATACCATGCGGCTGATGATTGACGCCAGGACAGCAGCCGCCCAGAATGCGACGAGGAACTCGACCGTGATCAGGGTGATGTGAAACGCGTAATGCCCCAGCGCGATTACCGCCGTGCCAATAGTGATCGCTTTGGCCAGGTCGAGTACTTCATCCCGCCGGCTCGACAAACGATGCGATGCATACATGCCGCACATGGTGAAGATCATGTGCCAGCAGAACAATAGTCCCGAAAAAATGACAAAATTCTGAATCTTCACGCGGATGGCCAGCACTTCTTCGAGCGATGCCAGCGACGCGTGCGATACCACAAGAGTAGCCACGCCGAACGCAAAGACCATCAACAGAAGGTCAAAGAGTTTCAGCGCATTCAGTAGCAGTCTTCGCCGAATGGTTCCCACTGGGAGTCTCCACTAACTAGTTTTTTTGACGGGGGGAACGGTTGCGCTTACGCGCTTAGGGTCACAGCTACTTTTTGGACTTGCTCAGTACCAGTTGCTCGATGGAGTCCACGCTCTTGAGGTTGTCGTGGGTAATTTCTTCATCTCCAATGCGTACGCGGAATGTTTCTTCGAGGAAAGCCACGAGACGGAAGATTCCGAGCGAGTCGATGACGCCGCTTTCCATCAGCGATTCGCTGTCGGAAAACGAGCTCACACCCTTCGCGCTCGCGAGGTCTCGTTGAATGAATTCGCGGATCTGATCCTTCACTTGTGCCTGTTCGATCGCCACTGTGTTCTCCTGTTGGGCTTAATGCCTGAGTTAACGAGTCATCGCCGGTTCCGCAACGCTGCTCTGGGTCAACCGGACGCGGTCAATCTTTCCGGTCGACGTCTTGGGCAGGCTGGCGCAGAACTCGACCAGTTCCGGAATCATGTATTTCGGAACGCGGGTGCCGCAAAACTGCTGAAGGTCTGCGACTTTTAGTTCGTGGGTTTCGTGGGCCGCAACCACAGCCTTGATCCGGTTGCCTACCAGTTCGTCCGGAATCGCGATGACTGCCGCTTCCCGCACGCCTGGATGGCTGAGGATCGCGCTCTCGATCTCGCCCAGCTCGATGCGATATCCGCGGCTCTTGATCTGGCTGTCGCGGCGTCCCTGGAAGTAGTAGTTCCCGTCCTCCGCAAGAGTGACCAGATCTCCCGTGCGATACATGCTCTCGTTGAAGTGCGGCTGGAAGCGGTTGGGGACGACCATCTTCTTGGTCTTCTCCTCGTCGGCCCAGTATCCGTAGGTCACCGCCGGGCCGCGAACGTAAAGCTCGCCTTGTTCGCCCGTCTTGGTGACGATCTGATCTTGATCGTTCACTGCAAACACTTCAGTGTTTTCGCAGGCGATGCCGATGGGCAGCTTGTCCATCTGAGCGAGGCGCTCGCGTTCTACGTGGTAATAGGTGCAGACGTTGGTTTCGGTCGGACCGTAGAGGTTATAGAGTTCGATACTGGGTAGAAGATCAGCCAACTGCCGCAGGTACTTCATGGGGAAGACTTCTCCCGCGAACAGGATCGTACGCAGATGCGGAAGCTTCTCGGCTTTCATGTTGGCGTGCAGCAAGAGCAGCATCAAGGCCGACGGAACCGAATACCAGATTGAAATCTGCTGCTGCTCGATGAAATTCGCCAGGGTCGTCGGGAACAACGCCAGATCTTCGGTGACGAGATAAACGGTCGCGCCCGCTTCGATTGCGTTGTAGACATCGAAGACTGACAGATCGAAATGAAGCGGCGCATGATTGGACAGGCGATCTTCCGGCTTAACTTGGAATTTCTCCGCGCACCATTCCACGAACGTCAGAGCATTTTGGTGCGAGAGCATCACGCCCTTGGGACGTCCCGTGGAACCCGACGTGTACAGAATGTAGGCGAGGTCGGTTTCCGTAAGCGTAACTTCGGGTGCCTTGGCTGCCGGATAGTCGCTCAACATCACCCAGGGAACGATCTTGTTTCCCGAGCCATTGGAGCCAGAGTCGTCGGTCATGACGCAATAGTCGAGCGATGCGATGGTTTCAGCACTCAGAGCAGCGCGCCGTTCCTTGTTGGTGAGCAGCACGCGGATACCGCAGTTCTCGATGATGTATCCAATACGGTCGGCAGGAGCCTGCGGATCGAGCGGAACATAAACGCCGCCAGCTTTCAGAACTCCAAACATGCAGACGACAGACTCGACGCACTTCGGAAAGAAGAGGCCGACGCGATCGCCTTTCTTTAAGCCACGCTGGCGCAACAGATGAGCCAGTTGAGTGGAGCGCTCGTCAAGTTCGCGGTATGTCAGGCTTCGCTTGCGCGCCCATACCGCGGGTTTTTCCGGATACAACGCCGCACTGCGGGTCAACAGTTGCTGAAGAATGTACGCCACGGGGCCCTTGTCCTTTGTGTCTGGGATGGATTTAGGGGGGATTTGAAACCTGGTCACTACGATAGTGCTACGTTATCGCAATTGCGTTACAGCACGATGAAAACCAATCACAAGCCGTGCAGTCCGGAGATGATCATCTTCTGAATCTCCGTGGTGCCTGAGTAAATCTTGCCCGAGATCGCATCACGCAACTCGCGCTCGATCTGATACTCGGTCATGTAGCCGTAGCCGCCGTGAATCTGAATCGCATCGAGACAGCTCTGGATGCACGCATCGGCGACATAGGCTTTTGCTATTGCGGCCTCGCGCAGAGGATGCTTCCCCTGGCTCTTCATCCATGCGGCCTTGTAGAGCACAAGCCGTCCGGTTTCGAGCCGCACTTCCATGTCTGCAATCTTGGTGGAGACTGCCGGAAACTTGCCGATGTTCTCGCCAAACTGGCGACGCTCTTTGGCGTAGGCAACCGATGTCTCCAGCAAGCGCTGCATCACGCCCAGATGACTGGACAGGATACAAATGCGCTCCCACTCCATCGATGCGGTGAAGATCGCCGGACCGGCGCCATCTTTGCCCAACTGATTCTCTGCCGGCACTTCACAATCTTCGAATGAAAGTTCGGCCATCGGCGAAGTGCGCAAGCCCATCTTGTGCAACTTACGGCTGATGTTGAATCCCGGAGTTCCCTTCTCCACGATGAAGGCCGAGATTCCCGCTGGACCTTTCGTCGGATCGAGGGTGGCAAACACGATTACCATGTCGGCATAGGTCGCATTGGTAATGAACGTCTTGGATCCGTTCAGAATGACTTTGTCGCCCTTGCGTACGGCGCGCGTTTTTAACGCGTATGCGTCAGAACCCGTCATAGGCTCGGTCATGGCGTGCACGCCGACCCACTCACCGCTAGTCAACTTCGGCAGATACTTCTTCTTTTGCTCTTCGGTTCCAAACGACCAGATCGGGATCTCCGAGCTCCACATGTGCGCATTAATCGAAAAGATGAGCCCGTTATCGCGGCATCCGTAACCCAGTGCCTCGAGTCCAGCGACTGTCGTCAGTGTGTCGGCACCACCCCCGCCATATTCTGCGGGGATTGGCAAACCGTGAATGCCAAACGCAGCACATTGGCTCCAGGCATCCCGATTGAATTTTTCCTCATGATCGTTTTCGATCATGTCGTAGTTGAGTTCCTGCTTGGCGAATCGGGTGACTTCCTTGCGGAAGTCAAGCTGCTCGTCACTCCATGCGAAATCCAAGGTTCGATTCCCTCTTTCCGGTTTGGGTTCGGCCCTTACTGAGCCTTGGTTGCGGTTTCGGGGAGTTGCTGAGACTTGTTGCCGTTCGTCGGCTGCGTGTCCTGCTGCTGTCCGTTTTGCGGAGGCACCGCATTCCACTTGAAGCGCTTCGGGCGTCCACCAGGGATGCGAATTCGAGCTGGTACGCCAAGGACCGTCATGTTGTCGGGAACATCGGTGAGGACCAGGCTGTTGGCGGCGATTACGACGTTATTGCCGATCTTCGCCCCGCCCATGACCTTCGCGCCGGCGCCGAAATAGACGTTATCGCCGATGCCACGAGTGCCCGCGGCAATCACCACGCCGCTCTGAATCGTGAGGCCAGCGCCAATCTTGTTTGGCCCGACGATGATACCGAAAGGCGTATGAATCGTGAGACCGGGACCGATATCCGCATCGGGCGAAATGTAGATTCCCACCAAGACCTGCACGAAACGCTGAAAAAACATCGCGCAGATCGCCAGTATTTGCCGGACAACCGGAACGCGAAAATTCTCGACCCAGTGGCCGAAACGGTAGCTGATGATGGCAATGGTCTCCATGCGCATCAGCACGCGGAGCATGCCGGTTTCAAGCTTGCGATCTTCCTGCGCTGCGCGCAGATCAGCTCTTAAATTCTCAAACATGATTCGATGTCGGTGGATGCTTCGACTGCCGGGAATGCAATCGGACTGTTTACAGCTTGTTGTATATCTTCTCGGGAATCGGGAACGTGCGCTGATTGAGGACAGCTCCCAGCACTTTGATCTTGGAAGCCTGCAAGTCCCGGACCGCGTTGCGAGCCCGATCTTTGCGGGTCGCGTTGGCCTTCAGAACGAGAATCACGCCGTCGGCGACCGCCCCGAGGGCGAGCGCTTCATTGCTGAGGCTCATCGATGGACAATCAATCAGCACGTAGTCAAACTCGGAACGAAGTTCGCTGAGCCGCATGCGCATGCGATCGGTCGTCAGCATGGCTTGCGAATCGTTAGGTTCAGAGCCGCAGCTGATCAGGGCAAGATTACGTCGCGAGAGTTGGCTGACATATCCGCGAATCGATCCACCCTGGCGCAGCGCATCAGCCAGTCCGTGATGATTGGGCACTCCGAATTGTTCGTGCAGGGTGGGACTGTGCAGGTTGGCATCGACCAGGCAAACGGAGCCGGTGACCTGACTCGCAAGCAATTCGCCGACGCGGGCACAAATCCAGCTGCAACCGTTGCCCGCATCACTGCTGGTGAACACGACCGTGCGGTTGTATTCCGACCCGGGCAACAGGAAGAGGCGCTGCACCAGCTTAGCCAGTTCGGCCAACTGGGAACTTTCCATCGCAAACTGTAACGGCTCGGACGTGGTAACCGGTGCCGGCTCCACATTTCTCTCAGGAGCTGCCACAGAGGGATCGAATATCTCCGGGGTGGGCTCGGCTAGATGTTCCGTGGCCGGCGTAGCCACAGCAGCCGCGCGTTCTTTCAGCAAACTATCTGGCTGAAAGTATTCTTCTTCCTTGCCAATATTTTGCAGAAGCTCAAAATTTCTGCTCATAGTTTCCTTGGGCCCAACAATTCCGACTCGGATCGCATTACCCGAACGTTGATTAACTTTCTCGCTTTACTCCCGAACCGTGAGGAGCCACCCGGTCCAGAGTGTGACGCCAATCCCTTAGTTGCCCCGAGATCTGCTGCATGTAAGCCTTGGCTTCGGCAGGACTCAGCGACTCCAGAGGATCCGCGGCAGGAGCATTCGCAACACGCGCCGACGAGGGATTCGCGCCCATCATGGAGGCCAACTCCTGGAAATCCACGGCCCGTTGCGGAGCGATCTCCGTCACATGCTGATTGATGTCAAGATCGCTGATCACTTCTTCGACCAGCGCCAGATCCGTAACTTTCTGGCGCACTGCGCATCCTAGCGACAGAACGTTGAAGCAGAAATTGTTGATGTTGCGCGGGATGCCTTCGGTGAAGCGCGCGATCGCAACGAGGGCTTCCGGAGTAAACAACGAAGCACCTGTATATCCCACAACCTTCAGGCGATGATCGATGTATTTGCGTGTTTCTTCGACAGAGAGTGGAGACAGGCGATTGAGTAAGGAAACGCGCTGCTTCAACTGCGCCATGTGGCGGCTGGCCAATTTGTCGGCCAACTCCGGCTGTCCGGCCAGGATGATCTGCAACAGCTTGGCGCGCGGCGTCTCGAAATCCGACAACAGGCGGACCGTCTCCAACACGCTCGAGTCAAGGTTCTGAGCTTCGTCCACCACCACGATGAAGCGGCGGCCGGCGCGGGCTTCCTGCAGCAGCATCTTGTTGAACTCTTCGTGCATCCGCACGAAGTCCTGGTCATGACTCTCGATGCCCAACTCGGCGAGCAGGAAGCGCATGAACTCGCGCGAGTTGCACTGCGTCTGGAACAGGAACGCGGTGCGGGCATTGTGGCGGAATTTCTCAAGCAAGTGGAACAGCAGTGTGGTTTTGCCCATTCCCGGCTTGGCAATGAGCGCCAGGAAGCCACGTCCTGACTCGATCCCGTAATACAGCGAGGCGAGGGCCTCGCGGTGCGCCGGGCTCAAATAAAGGAAGCGCGGATCGGGTGTCACCCCGAATGGCTGTTCTCGAAATCCGTAAAATTCCAAAAACATTGGTTTGGGCCCCTACTGTTGACTCGACTGGAAAGGAACTGAAAAAACTTCCACCGGTTCGGGAGCAACGGCATTTCCGTTCGCCCCATAGCCTCCGCTCACTCGGTGAGGCACGGCCGCAAGAACCGGAATATTGAGCTCGCTCAACACCTCGGACGGGGTGCGGAACGAGGGATCGAAGTAGTCCAGCGCTAGCGCCAATCCTACGCTCATGACCGCTCCCAAAACCAGTCCAAGTACCACAAAAATCATGCGGGAACCAGTGGGAAGTACCGGCACGGCAGGCGCTTCCGCGATGGCCACGTTGAGGATGTGCGTCTGGTCGAGCATGTCGGACATGCGCGCTTCCTCTCGTTTGTGCTGGTAGAGCAGGTAGTTCTCTTCGTCCGTCTTAATGACGCGCTGCAGATCCTGCTCCTGAATGCCCTTCTGCTCGAGTTCCGTAGCTTTCTGCTTGTACATCGTGATGATGCTTTCCATCGCTGCCGCCCTGGCCTGGAGGGCGCTGTAGTCCGCCTTGGCCTTGGCCAATTCGGTGCTGACGTACTGGTACGTTGGGTTCTGGCCCGTCGTCTCCTCGAGCAGGGGTTTCGCTTCTTCCTTCTCGATCGAAGTACGCGTGTCGGCGATCTGCTTGTCGACTTCGGTCACCAGCGGATAGGTGGGCTGATACTTCGTCAACAATTCCGTGCGCTTCAACTCCAGAGTCATCAGCATGCTCTTCATCTGCTGAAGGACCTGCGCATCATCGGTTTTCCGGGATGATGTCGTGATGTTCGACGGCATCGCCCCGGACTGGTTCTCCAAGGTGCGAATCTTCTGCTCCGTCGCCGCCATCTCCGCGCGTGTCGTCGACAAGGTCGCGGTGAATTCCGTGAGGCGCGTCAGAGTCTGGTCGCGGGCGAGCAAAGGAGCTACGCCTCCGTTCTCCCCGGCAAATTGAGACAACTGGTTCTCGGCGTCACTCAGTTCTTTCTTGTAGCGCTCTGCTTCCTGATCGAAGAACTTGAACTGGCCTGCCGGACGGTTCACTTCGGCATGTTTCCGAATGTAGGCATCGTTGAGGTTGCGCAGGACCGCCGCGGCCAACTGCGGATCGCCCGAGGAATAGGTAACCTGGATCAGGTTGGTTTTCTTAATCGGCTCAACGATCAGGCTGCCGCGGAGGCGCTGGGCCGCCTTGGCAGTCTTACCCGCTTCGTCCTCACGACCCAGAATCTTGCCCATCAGCGAGGAGCGCTTGTTGAGCCCGGATGCGACAGCCACCTGCCGCATGACGTCGTCACTTTCGAGCAGTTCGACTTCCGAGTTCAGTTCGTCCTCGGTGACTTCATCTTTCACCATCACCGGCGCGCTCTCCCCCGGACTGACCACGGGATCGACACGTTCCCGCTTCACTAAGATCTTGGTGTGCGCCTGATAACTCGTTGGCATGAAGATGCCGACCAGAACGGCGCCAAGAAAGACGGTTGCGAAGCACAGCAGCATCGACCGCTTGTGCCGGAACCCGATGGCGAGCAGGTCTTTCAAATTGATCGAAAAGGCCTGGTCGGTTGTATGGGAATGAAACTCGCTCATAGTTTCCTCGTGGACGGGCTAGTAGGGCTTGAACATCGTGCCCATCTGGGCCGATGGCATGTAACGCTCGATCTTGGACCACCCAGTCTTGCGCACGAACAGCATGTCGCCG
>Ga0335070_10002571_pt1 | contig 21020 bp, 23 predicted proteins | sample Lox_Sample_13_FD_206722 | JGI IMG/M metagenome (GOLD analysis project Ga0335070, IMG submission 206722) | Soil microbial communities from Loxahatchee National Wildlife Refuge, Florida, United States - Lox_Sample_1.3 | ecosystem: Environmental > Terrestrial > Soil > Wetlands | place: USA...
GGTCGCGCAGCGGCCGACACGCGCGCCCGCCCGCCCCATGGGCGTCACCCTGCCGTTGTGTGCCCCGCGCGAGGCCATCAGCGGCCCGCCAGCGCGGCGCCCAGCGCCGCCGCGGAGGCGGGCGCCTGGCCCAGCACGCGCCGATGGATGCTCGGCGGCTCCATGCACAGGTAGCGCGTGATCGCGGGGTTGGCCGCGGCGATACGCCGCTCGAGCGCGCGCAGTAGCGCCGCGCGCAGCGGCGTGAAGGTGCGATAGCGTCCGTCGGGCGCGAGCACCTCTTCGCCACAGAGCAGCGGGTCGTGCGGATGACGCCGGCGTGCCGCGGAGCGGAGCGCCGGCGTCATCCGCAGGCCCCCCAGGCTGATGAACGCGATGCGCGCGGGCGAAATCGCGTCGAACAGGTCGTCCAGCAGCGTGAGGTAATCGCGCTCAGCATCTTGATAGGCGATCACCGGGTCGAGATGAAAGCCGACCTTGTAGCCCGCCTCGAGCACGCTGCGCGCGGCGGCAAGGCGCGCCGCCGGTGCCGCCGTGCCCTTCTCGGAGCTTGCGAAGACGCGCGGCGGCGACAGCGTCCACGATACCAGCGTCCGGCCGCGTGGATCGACGGCGAGCAGGTTGTCGATTTCGTCGGTCTTGGTCTTGAGTTCGAGCAGAACGCCGGCGCGCGCGGCGCAGAACTCGACCAGGTCGCGACTGATGTCCGTCATCCGGTCGAACGCGAGCGAATCGGCCAGCTCGCCCGTGCCGACGCGGAGCGCGCGCCCCGGCGCACGGCGCATCGCGCGCTCGAGCTCGTCGAAGGCGTCGGCGTAGTTGGCATAAACCTGGAAGCCCGGGTTGTCCGCCAGGTACTCCTGCAGGAAGCAGTAGGAGCAATCCATCGGACAGTTCGACGCCAGCACCACCACCAGGTATCCGCAACACGCGAACTCGGAGGAGCCCGCCGGACAGGCCATCAGGAAGGGCGCCCGCCGCTCCATCACGACCATTCGCCGCTTGCCGGCGCCGAACGGGTCGGAGGCGCCGGGAGCCGGGCGTATGGCGTCGCGGGCGTCGGCGATGAAACTAACCGACATCGCGGCAGGGGCGCGGCTGAGCACGCGCACGGCCAGCGCGCTTTGGCGGCATCGCTCTTCGATAACGATTTCGTCCAGTTCAAAACTCATCGATTCGGAATAAAGTCCTGTAGGAAAAGTCTTGCGAAGAAAATCCCGCTCAGGTCTCGCCGCCGAGCAGGTTCAGTATTCGTTCCATCCCGTCCGTCCTTTCCGCGAGCGCCCGCAGCGATTCCCGGAATTCCGCAGCGCTACGCACCCGAATCTCGATCCGCAGTTCGTCGGAGCCGAGATCCCTTGGCAGCGTCACCTCGATCGCGCGCGGGAGCCTGAGCGCAGCCACTTCCGCCTTGATCTGTTCGAGCGCGCGGCCCAGCCGCGGAAAGCGCATTGCCCGCAGCTCCTCGACGAAGGCGCGCCCCCGCGCCGGCGCAGGTCCAGCCCCTTCAAGTATCCGTTTGAGCGGCGCGCGAGCAAGCACGGCGGTGGCCTGCGTCCGCTCGACCAGCGCGATCTCTTCGAGCATTTCGCGCGCGCGTTGCAACTGGCCTACTCGTAACCGCAGACGGACGGCGGCGTCGAGCAGCGCGGCCGCGCTCTGCGCATCCAACGCGAGCCATCGCTCGAGCTGCGCACGGTCCACATGATGCGCTTCGGCCCACGCCCGGATGGCTTTTGCGCTGTCGTCGTCGCTCATCCATTCTCCAAGCTATCCGGCTCCACCATATGCGCTCGCGCAGGATTTTCGGCTGAACAGTTCCGGCAGCGCATTGCCGACTCCTCAGCGAACCAGCTATACGTGCCCGTCTTGTATCATCCGGCGGCCGCTACCGGCCAGCGGGTTGGTCGATACGATCGCTCTATGGTGTAAGCCCGGAGGGAACATGAGCCGACATTGGAGTTTACTGGCAGGGATTTTACTGGGAGCGCCGCTCGTTTTGCTCTTTCAGGTCGGGGCGATTCAAGCGGGAGAGTCAAACGCCGCCGCTGTGGCGCAAGCGACGCAAGCGGCTCAGAAATGGCTGAAACTGTTGGACGACGGCGAATACAAACAGAGCTGGGAATCGGCCAGCAGTCTCTTCAAAGCCGCCATCACCGATGAACAATGGGAGCAGCGGGTGGCCGCGGTGCGCGAGCCGCTCGGCAAGGTCAATACGCGGAAACTCACGGCTGCCCACTATACGACGACTCTCCCGGGTGCCCCCCGACGGCAAGTACGTCGTCATCAGGTACGCCGCCTCTTTTGAAAACAAGAAGTCGGCTGTGGAAACGGTGACCCCGATGCTTGACGCGGACGGGGAGTGGCGCGTCTCCGGCCATTACATCAGATAGGGATTGATGGCGGGCCCGGATGATCCTGGCGCACTGCGGGATCGGTTGAGATTGCGGAGGTCTCGCGGAGTTTGAGCATCTCGTGCATCGTCGCACGCGACGTCTCGAGCGCGGCGTCGGGCGCGTGAGTCCATCGCGCGAGCGCCGAGCGCGCCGCGTCAGCGAAGAAAGCGGCGGCGTCATGATGGCCACGGCTGGCGAGCCCCTTGCCATAGACGAGACATTTTTCGGCCATCACCTCCGCCGCCGCCGCTCGCCGGCCGGCGCTGAGCGAGCCGTCGGCGAGCAGCTTCGCGAGCGCGCGGATACGGAAACGATCGAGCGCCGCGACGCTTGCCGAGAGCTGCCCGGGATGGCCGGCGCGGCGAATCACAAGCGGCTCGTCGAGCAGGCCGGCTTCGTGGCGCGCAACAATCCGCAGCCACAGGTCGTAGTCTTCGCACGCGGCCATGTCCTCGTCGAAACCGCCGACTTCATCGAATAGCTCGCGCCTCAGGATGGCCGCCGACGGGCTGATGAGACAGGTGCGGAGCGAATCGATGAAGATGTCGCCGGCGCGCTTGCGATGGCGCCGGCCGGGATTGACGCGCCTGCCGTCGCGCATCCAGATCTCCCCCGTTTGCGCGATCGCACAATCGGGGTGGTCGCGCATGAACCGGCTCTGGCGCGCGAGCTTTGCGGGCATCCACAAATCGTCCGAATCGAGAAAAGCGATCAGGCCCCCGCGCGCGATCGCGATACCGCGATTGCGGGCGGTGGCCGGCCCGCGCCGTTCGGTCCTGACGGCGCGGATATCGTCGCCGCGACAGATCAGCTCTTCCGAGGTGCCGTCGGTTGAGCCGTCATCGACGACTATGACCTCGTAGCTGACTTCGAAGCTCGAATGGCGCTGTGCGGCGACCGAGGCCAGCGCCTCGCGCAGCATCGCGCGCCGGTTGTAAGTCGGGATGATTACGCTTATCTCGGGCGTCATCGCGAAAGCGGATCGGCCGCTGCGTCGTCCTCGTCGGGCGCCGGCGCGCGCCTGGCCGCGCGTGCGCAGCCGGCGATGCGTCGGCGGAGGTCGTCGATACCTTCGCCGTCAAGCGCGGAGCAGAGGACCGGCTCGACGCCGAGCGGCTTGAATCGCGTTGCTGCGGCCGCGCGCTCCGAGCGGCGGAGCTTGTCGCATTTGGTCGCCACCGCGATAAGCGGAATCGAGCGCTCGGCGGCGAACGCCGCGAGGTCGAGTTCTTCGCGCTCCGGCCCGCGCCGCGCGTCGATCAGCAGCACCAGTGCGGCCAGGAGCTCGCGGCGGGCGAGATAGGCGTTCATCATCGACGCGATTCGCGCCGCCTCCGTTCGCGCCATCTTGGCGAAGCCGTAGCCCGGCAGATCGACGATCGCGAGAGCATCGCCCACCGAGAAAAAATTGAGCGCGCGCGTGCGGCCCGGCGTGCGCGAGGTGCGCGCCAGGTTCTTCGATGCCGCGAGCGCGTTGAGCATCGAACTCTTGCCGACGTTGGAGCGTCCGGCGATCGCTACCTCGGCGCGCTCCCAGCGTGGGTACCCCTCAGGCCCGAAAGCCGAGGTCACGAATTTGGCTTCAAGCCGCATCTTGCGAGCTTAGCGTCCGTCGCGCGGCGTCGCACGCCCATCCGGTAGCGTTGCTACCTGGCGAAGGTGCCGACAAGCTCGCCGGTCGCCTTGATATGACCCTTCGCGGCGCTTTCCACCTCGTTCGCCGTAGCGCCCGGTTTCAGGTCCAGCGCGGTGTCTAGCGCGTTCAGCTCGAAGTGATAATGATGCGGCGCGCTGCCCGGCGGTGGACACGGACCCATATAGCCCAGCCGGCCAAGGCTATTGGCGCCCTGGAGCGCGCCGTTGGCAAGTGTCCCGGCTAGGGGCACTCCGGCGTCCAAACCGCTCAGGCCGGCGGGAAGGTTATAGACGATCCAATGGATGAATGTGCCCCTGGGGGCGTCGGGATCCTTTACGATAAGGACGAGGGTTTTTGCATCGGCAGGGACATCCTTCCACGCAAGGGGAGGTGACTGAACCTTTGGGCTTTTGCAGCTATAGGCAACCGGGATCGAAGCGCCGGCGGCGAACGCCGTACTTGTGATAGCGAGCGTGTTTTGCGCTCCTGCCGAGCGAGAAAGAGTCAACAGCACCATCGCCATGGGTACGCTGATCGCCTTGACATAAGCCTTCATATAGTGGCCTCCTGATATAGCGGGACGCGATGCAAGGCGTTCTTTACGAACGAACCATCAGCTTGCGGATAGTAATCCGTTAGGAAGTGCAGTGTACAGCGGCAATTGCGGACAAAGATGACGTTAACCCTTGAGTAACCTCTTGACCAGCGCAAGCAGTTTTGCGAACGTTGCTTGCAATCAAGGCGAGTTTAAGGTAGCATCCGACCCAGCAGGATATTAAAAGCGCAGTGGTTCTTGACCGTAAGGGGGCGGTGTCGAGAACAAGCTGACGTGGAGAAAAAATGGCTACAGAGGCAAAGTACAATCTGCCCCGCGTGATGACCGTGAAGGAGCTGTCGGCTTATCTTCGCGTGCATCCGTCAACCATCTACAAGCTGCTGCGGCGCGGCGAGCTTCCGGGCTTCCGCATCGGCACCGACTGGCGTTTCAACGCCGAGGTAATCGACCGTTGGTGCCTCGAGCGAAATATGAAGCCCAGCGAGATTGCTGATAGCCTTCGCGGCAATTAGCTGACCGTTCACGCGGCCAGCAGGCGCGACAGCGTCGGCTGGCCGCGAGGAACATCTAACTTAGCTAAAGAGTGTTCAGGCGAATAGGCTCTCGGCCGTTTGCCTTTCTGCGCTGGGTTTTGACGAGGCGTACGCCTGAGAAATAGCCTCAGTCAGCGCCGTTTCTATGTCAGCGCTGGGTTTTCGGCAGCCCGGGCACATCTACCAGACGCACCTCTGAAGGCCTGACTTCAAGCGCCCGCCCGAAAAGTGTGTCGTCGCGAAGCAGTCGCATCACTCCGTCCGCGATCTGCTCGGGCTTGAGAATCCGCTTGGGCAGGCTCACCTCCTGCCCACGACCTTGCTGAATCTCGACCGCCTTTCTTACCAGCGGCGTATCGACGACGCCCGGGCAGATGCAGTTGACCCGGACTTTTAACCGCTGCGCCCAAGGGGCGAGCGAATAAGTCAGGTTGACGACACCTGCCTTGGCGGCCGCATAGACAGGATCATCGACGTACGGATACAACCCGGCCATCGAGGCGGTGTTGACGATCGCGCCGCCGCCGCCGCGCTGCATCATCGGCCCAGCGAGGAAGCACCCCAGGATAACCGCTTGCAGGTCGATATCGAGGACTCGGCGCCAGCGGTCGAGGTCGCATTGCGGAAAGGGAGGGGTCCCGACGGCGATTCCCGCATTGTTGTGCAGGATGTCGAAACGGCCGAAGGTCGCGAGCGCAGTATCCATCATGTGCCGCGTCTGTTCGGCGTCTGTCACGTCGACGCGTACCGCGGCCGCGCGTCCGCCGGCGTTTTCGATTAGCCGCACCGTCTCGCGCATTCCCGCTTCGTCGAGGTCAGCGGCGAGCACCGTGGCGCCCTCGGATGCCAGGCGCACGGCCGTAGCGCGTCCGATACCCGATCCGCCCCCGGTCACGACGGCAGTCTTACCCTTGATTTCCATGCCTGTGTATCTCTCCGGATTTCGTTCCTGCGATTGCGCTCAGTGCGGAGTCCAGACGGGAGCACCGTCGAAGAGCCTGTCGACGACACCGATCCGATAGGCGAGGAACAGGCCGAAGACGAAGCTCAAAAGTCCCGAGCCGACGACCAACCGGCCGTGGAGCGAGGACATCCGCGTCGATGCGAAAATAAGCGGCGTCGCGATGGCGGTCGTGATCAATCCCATCCCAATCACCGTGCCCGCACAGAAAACCGTCAAGTAAAGCGTAGCCCAGAGAGGCTCCGGAATGGCGCTCAGAACCAGCAGCGCGATCGCCGCGCTGCCCGCGAGCCCATGGACCAGTCCGACGCCAAAGGACTTGAGCACGCGGCGGCGCGAGGCGAACGGCGGCAACGCAGGGCCCTCGATTCCATGATCGTGAGGGCTGGCCGCGGCGGAGGGCTGGTGCGCCTGGCGATGAACGTGGGGGTGGCGATGGCGCGCGCCGTCGTGAGCGTGAGAGTGCGAGTGCACAACCAGGCGTTGCTCAGCGGGCACCCGTGTTCCGAACAGACGCGACGCCGCTTTACGCATCAGAGCGCCAACCGCGCCGATACCCAGCAGGATCAGCACGATCGCGACCGCGAATTCCATCGCCAGCCCCAGGCGGACCGGGACGGCTAGCTTGAAAACGATGATCGCGGCGCCAACCGCGAGCACGGTGACGGAGTGTCCGAGGCCCCACACCAAGCCGATACGGGCGGCCGCCGCAAGACGCCGCTCGCGGCTCAAGATAGTGGTCACCGCGATTACGTGGTCCGGATCGGTCGCGTGCCGCATCCCGAGCACCAATCCAAGCAAAGCAATTCCAAGCGGTGCGGAACTTCCAAAATCCATCGGTCAACCTTTGCGTCTGCGCGCGCGATTCGGAGGCGAACTGGAGCGGATTAGAGATCGATCAAGGATGCCCCCGCAGTCAAATGCGCGACCGTCTCGCGTCCAGAGCGATTGCGGGGCAGGGGATGTGCGAAACTCTAACCGACGCGGCCCAGGATCACGCCCGCGACCAGCCCGATTAGAACGTAAGCGGTGAACGCGACATAGGTAAAGTCGCGTTCCTTGAGGAAGAGCAGGAAGCAGAAGGCCACGCGCGCGAGCGGCACCAGCGTCAGCACCATCAGGCCGAGCGTCATAATCGGCCGCGGCTCTCCTTTGAGCGAGGCGGCGACGAGCGTAACGATGGTGTCGCGATATTGCGGGTGCCCGTACTTCTGCAAACGATGGAACCGCTCGATATAGTAGCCGGGAGACTGCCATGCGGTGCTCAACAGGCCGACCAGCAGGATTGCGATTGCGGCCACCAGGATGGTGCGCAGGATGATCGGGGTCCAGACCCGCAGAATTCGTTCTTCGTCGGCCGTGGTGTTGTTCATCTAGAATCCGCTCAGCGCGCGCCATCCCATCTCGACGGCGATCAGAACCAGTATTATCACGAACAGATTGCGCAGGGCCTGGACGTTGACGTGCGGCAGCACCCGGCTGCCGGTGAGCGCTCCGGCGGTGACTCCCAGCGCGACCGGCGCAGCGATCACCGTGGCGACGTCGCCGCGCGCGAGGAAGACCAGCGCGCCCGCGCCCGCGGTCACTCCGATCATGAAGTTGCTGGTCGCGCTCGAGACCTTGAGCGGGATGTGCATCACGTAATCCATCGCCATCACCTTGAGCGCGCCCGAACCGATCCCGAGCAGGCCCGACATCAGGCCCGCCACCACCATCAGGGCTGCGCCGCCCGGCACGTTGACCACGCCGTATTCGAGGTCCGTACCGCCGGTGTCGGCCGGTATCCGGCCGCCCAGTTTCAGGCGTTCGGCAAGCGCGTCGCATCGCGGCACCATCGAATCGCCGGCCTTGGTGACCGTAAAGTAGGCGGATTGCAGCATCATTAGCGCGAACAAGAGTTCGAGCACCCACGGCGGTACGATCCCCGCCAGGTAAGCGCCGGTTACCGCGCCGGTGACGGTTGCGCACTCGAGCACCATCGCCACGCGCAGGTTGGTCCAGCCGTCGCGCACGAAGGCGACGCTCGCGCCGGCGCTGGTGGCGACTACGGAGATCATGCTCGCGCCGACCGCGACCTGCATCGGAACGTGCGCGAGAATCAGCAGCGCGGGCACGATAAACACTCCGCCGCCCAGCCCCGAGAGCGCCCCGATAAAGCCCGCGCCCACGGCGAGCGCCAGAAGACCCAACAAGACGAACATTTCAGCCCATTCCCTCGCTCAAGTAAGTGCTAACACAATACGCGCAAGGGATGGCGAGTCGAGCCGGCGCGCGCCGATCGGAGTCATTGGACGAAAGGGGCCGCCCCCGAGCGCAGGGGCGCGAGATCTCAGCAGGAGCGGGGAGGGCGGCACTGCGCGTCAGAACGGCCGGGATGGACGAAGGTCGAGGGCAAGACGCGGATTGGCGCGCAATCCGCGTTCCATTTCGTCGGTTATTTCGCGCACCGCGCGCAGCGGATCGTTGGCACTCCAGATCGGATTGGTGACGACCAGATAGTCGGCGCCCGCCCGCACCGCTTCGGCGGCGCCGAACGGAAACTCGCTCGCCTCCCATCCTCGGCTGCGGCCCATTCCGGAGCTGATCACGTTGAAGCGCCGGCCGCAGGCGGCGCGCAGCCGCGCGGTTTCGTGCGGCGAAGTCAAAACGCCGTCGAGCGCCGCATCCGCCGCCAGTTTGGCCATCTGCACGACCCGCCGCGCGCCCCATCCGCCGTCCGCCGCGCTCGGCGCGGAACGGCTGTGGCCGAGGGCCGCAAGCATCGCGACCGCGATGATCTGCGGGCGGCGCAGTCCCTCGGCGCGGCATACGCGGATCACTTCGCCGCGTACGCGGTCCATCAGCTCTAAACTGCCGTGAGAATAAAGATCGAACATGCGCACGCCGAGGCGAGTCGCCTCGACAGCGGATTTGCAAACGGCGGGCGCGCTGTCGTGAAACCTGAGGTCGAGGAAGACTTCACCGCCGCGGCGGCGGATCTCGCGCACGAAGTCGGGTCCGCAGTTGAGGTAAAGCGGCTTACCAACCTTGAACATTCCGACCACGCGCGCCAGCTCATCGACCAGTCGCAGCGCCTCAGCAGGAGTGCCGAGATCGAGCGATACGATCAGCCGCTCGCGCAACGCGCCGTGCCGGATCAGGCTCGAGAATGGCCAGTACTGCGTCATCGTCCCTCCCCGCAAGGGACCATTGAGTTCGTAACCGGCGGCGCTACGGGCCGCCCAACATCCTCGCCACCTTCCATTCCCAACACCCTTTCCAATGATGCCAACGCGAGCCGAAGTCAAGGCGCGCGCGCATCGCGGTCCGAAGCCACGGAGATGGCTCGGGAGTCCGGCGAAACCGGCAGGGCTAGCGGCGGAACAGCGTGGCGTCGCCGATCGGCAATCCCAGCGCATAGCGGCGCAGCCAGTCGAGCGCGACCTGCCCGGTGAGGGTTTTTATCCAGTCGCGATTACCGCGCAGTTGATAGCGGCGCGCGGCTTTTACTCCGCTGCTCCCGACCAGCCCCAGGCATACCGTGCCCACCGGATGTGCCGCGGTACCGCCCTCGGGCCCGGCGACGCCCGAGGTGGCGATCGCGACGTCGGCGCCCGCGCGCTCGCGCGCGCCGGCCGCCATCTCGAGCACGCATTGCTCGCTCACCGCGCCGTGCGCCTTGAGCGTTTCCTCGCGCACGCCGAGCAGGCCGGTCTTGAGGCTGTTGGAGTAGGTCACGAAGTCGCCGACGAAATATTTCGACGAGCCGGCGACGTTGGTGATGCGATGGCCGATAAGGCCGCCGGTGCAGGATTCGGCGACCGCGAGCTTGAGCCCGCGCTCGGTGAACAGCCGCGCGATCACCTCCTCCATCGAGGCGTCGCCCTCGGCGTAGATGAAGTTCGCGATTCGCCCGCGCACGCGCTCGCTCAGTTCGTCGAGCTTGCGATCGGCCTCGCCGGGCCTGCCCTCGACGGTTACGCGCAGCGAGATCTGGGGGAAGGCTGCGCGGAAGGCCACGCGCGCCTCCTCGGGCTTGATAAGTCCCGCGACCGCTTCGTCGAGTCCGGATTCGCTGATGCCGAAAGTCTGGAAGACGCGCACGGCAAAGATCGTGTCCGTGCCGCGATTGCTCCTGAGCCACGGCAGCACGGTGTCTTCCATCATCGGCTTCATCTCGCGCGGCACACCGGGAAGCACGACCAGGTGGCAGATATGGCCGCCGGCCTGCGGCACCGCCATCCGGAAGCCCGGCGCGGTGCCGAGTGGATTGCGCACGATCACGGAGGTGTCGGGCAGGTCGGCCTGCTTGAGGTTGTTCTCGGGCATCACGCGGTTGATCGAGGCGAAGATGCGCGTCATGTGATCGACGCTTTCCTGATCGCGCACCAGCTTTTTGCCGGTGATGCGCGCGACCGTCTCGTTGGTCAGGTCGTCGGCGGTCGGCCCGATTCCGCCGGTCGAGATGACCACGTCGGCCATCGCCATCGCGGTTTTCCAGGCCCACTCCAGGCGCTCGGGAACGTCGCCGACGGTCAGCACGGCGGCGACCTCGAGGCCGACTTCGGCGAGCTTGTCGGCGATGTAGTTGGAGTTGGTATCCACGATCCGGCCGGCGGTGATTTCGTCGCCGGTGGAGAGAATGACCGCCTTTTGAATCATCGATAGCTCCCTCGGCCCGAGCGAGCCGGGCCGTGCAAGAATCCGCCGCGCTAAAGCGCAACTGCCAGCGCCAGCGCATGCAGCACGAGGTTCGCATATATGGCCGCTACTATATCGTCAAGCATCACCGCGACGCCTCCGCGCATCCGGCGATCCACCAGCCCGGCGGGCTCGGGCTTCAGCACGTCGAACAGGCGAAAGAGCAAAAAGCCCGCGCCGTACGTCATCCAGTCCCCCGCCGGAGAGAGATACATCGTTAGCGCCATTCCGACTATTTCATCAATCACGATGTGTGAACTGTCGTGCTGATGGAGCAGCGCCTCGGCGCGTCCCGAGACCCAGCATCCGATCGCGAACAGCGCCGCGATAAGCGCGAGCGCGGCGAGTGGAGAGCGGCGGGCAAGCGGTACGGTCACCCCCACTGCCAGCACGAGTCCCACGACCGAGCCGGCCGTGCCCGGAGCATACGGCGCGTAACCGCTATAAAAGCCGGTCGCGAGGAAGAGGATCAGTTTGCGCACTAACTGAAGCGGTTTCAGTCGGGACGGACCGGGGTCGGAGTCGCGTCGGCTTCGACGGCCACCGAGCGCACGCCCTCGATCTTGCTTGCGACCTGGTTGGCGAGATCGTCCCACGGCGGCACCAGACCCGGACCGCGCACCTGCACGGCGCCTTTGGTGCAAAGCACTTCGATCGGCGCATGTCCGAGCTTGGGATGGGCGTGGCAGGCGGCGCGCACCTGGGCCGCGGTCGCTGCGTCGCGCATCTGCTGCCACTCCTGCGCGCCGATACGCGCGTCAATCTGCTCGGCGCAGGCGGCAAGGCCCGCGGCCGCGATCTCCAGCGGCGCGCCGTAGCCGTTGATCACCAGGTCGTAGGAGGCCGGGTCGTCGATATCGACGCTCATCAGGGTCTGGATACGCGCACGCACCTCGCGGTCGGCGTCGCGCACGCGGCGCTGGGACGCGATCGGGGTGAGATTCTCCAGCTCGCACACCGCCTTTACCCGTTCGTCGAAGGGTCCGACGGTGCGGACCTTGACCCCGCATCCGTAGGGCGGCAAAAAGACCGGCGCCGAGGGACTGATGGTCACCAGGCGGTCCTGCGCCATCTCGCGCAGCAGGGTCGCGCGAAAGAACGACGCGAAGCGCTCGCCCTCGGTCTTGAGTCGCGACCAGAAATGCGGCTGGCGTTCGTCGAGCACGACCAGTTGGTCGGGGGTGACGTTGTAATCGCGAGAAACCTGCGTGATCAGATCTTCTCTGCTCACGAAGCGGTAGCCCAGCCGTTTGGCCACGAGCCGGCCGAGGTCGTAGCCCCTCGACCCGAGCTGCTGACTCATCGCAATTATCGCCATCGGCGGTCTCCCGGAGGGTTGCGCGAGATTATCGGCGGATGAAATCTGGTCCCCGGCGCAATTTTAAATGCTCGCCGATGGTGTGGCAAACTGCGGCGCGATGGCTTTGCGGAGCGCAGGCGGATAGGATTTCTGCGCTGGAGGGCGGGCGCGAGCGCGCCCCGCAGGGACTGAGCGCGGCGGACGCGGCGCTCGCTCCGCGCGACGGTAAAATCATCCCGGGAATGTCGATGGCATCACGTAAACCAAGAATCGGCGGAGCGCCGATCAATCCTGCCGGAGTCACCGGCGACATGACCGCGGCCGACCTGATCGACGCGTCGTTCCTTGCCTACAACGGGCGGCGGTTGCGCGAGGCTTGCCGCCTGTTCGTCGAAAAAATGCTCGAGCCCGACGTGGTCGTCGGGATGAGCATCACCGGCGCGCTGACCCCCGCAGGGCTCGGGATGTCCTGTCTGATTCCGCTTATCGAAAACGGCTTCGTCGATTGGGCGGTGTCCACCGGCGCCAACCTCTATCACGACACGCACTTTGCCCTGGGCCTCAAGATGTTCCAGGGATCGGCCGAGGCCGACGACGTCGCGCTGCGCGAAGCCGGCGTGGTCAGGATCTACGACATCTTTTTCGACTACCGCGTGCTGCTCTCGACCGACGCCTTCTTCCGCCAGATCGCGCGCCAGGAGGAGTTCCAGCATCCGATGAGCAGCGCCGAATTCCATCATCGCGCCGGCCGCTACGTGGCCGAGCGCGAGCGCGTGCTCAAGCTGCAGAGCCGCTCGATGCTGGCGGCGGCGCATCGATGCGGAGTGCCGATTTACACTTCGTCGCCTGGCGATTCGTCGATCGGCATGAACCTCGCGCTGCTCGAAGTCGAGGGCTACGGCCTGCGCCTCGATCCGCTCGCCGATGTCAACGAAACCGCCTCGATCGTATACGCGGCCAAGGCCGCCGGGATGAAGAGCGCGGTATTCATCCTGGGCGGCGGCTCGCCCAAGAATTTCGTCCTGCAGACCGAGCCGCAGATCCAGGAAGTCATGGGCGTGGCGGAAAAGGGCCACGACTATTTTCTCCAGGTGACGGACGCGCGGCCCGACACCGGCGGCCTCAGCGGCGCGACGCCCTCGGAGGCCGTGAGCTGGGGCAAGATCGATCCCAACCGGCTGCCCGACTCGGTGGTTTGCTACGTCGATTCGACCGTGGCGCTGCCGCTCATCACGGCTTACGCGCTCGCGCGCCGCAAGCCGCGCAAGCAGCGCCGGCTCTATGACGAGCGCGAGGCGATGATGGCGCGGCTGCGCACCGCCTACGAACGCGTGCGCCGCAAGCGCCTGCGCCGCGGCGAATCATGAGCGCGCGCGAACGGCACGTGACGAAGCGGGCGCCGGGCGGAGAGCTGGCGAGCGAGGTCGAGCACGCGCGCGCGGGCGCTCTGGAAGCGGGAGAAATCCTGCGCCGCCATTTCCGCGACGGCGGTTACGAGGTCGGCTCCAAAGGGCGCGACAATCCCGTGACCTCGGCCGACCTCGAGGCCGACGCCGCGCTGCGCGAGCATCTGCGCGGCGCCTTTCCGGATTACGGATGGCTCTCCGAGGAGACCGCCGACAATGCCGAGCGGCTTGCGCGCCGGCGGGTATGGATCGTCGACCCGCTCGACGGTACCAAGGAATTCATCAAGGGCCTGCCGGAATTCGTGGTCGCGATCGCGCTCGCCGAAGACGGCGTGCCCGTGCTCGGCGTGACCTACAATCCGATCAGCAACGAACTGTTCTGGGCCGCGCGCAGCGCCGGATGCTTTCTCGGCGATCGTCCCGTTCACGTGACCGATGCCGCCGGCCTCGCCGGCTCGGTAGTGCTCGCAAGCCGCAGCGAGACGGCGCGCGGCGAGTGGGGCGCCTACAAGGACACGATCGTCGCCAAGCCGATCGGCAGCGTCGCCTACAAGCTCGCGCTGGTGGCGGCGGGACAGGCCGACGCAACTTTCACCGCCACGCCCAAGAGCGAGTGGGATATCGCCTCGGGTGCCGCGCTGATTGCCGAAGCGGGCGGCTTGATGACCGACATCCACGGCCATCCGATCCGCTTCAATCGCAAGCACGTCAAGCTCGACGGCTTCGTCGCCGCAGGACCGGCGCTGCACGCGGCGCTCAGCAGGCTGGTGATCAAAAAGTAATTGTAAAGGCAACGCGGGCAGCGCCGCGCTCGTCGCCCGCTCAGATTTTGCGCTCACCGCTGCCCCAGACGTCGAAGGCAACGAGTCCGGCCAGGTAAACCGCGGCGGCAATATAGAACACGTCGGAGTAGGAGCCGGTCGCCTGCACGATAAAGCCGGTGGCGGCGACACCGACGATGCCGGGCAGGGTGGCGAAGGTATTCGAGATGCCCATCAGGATTCCCGCGTAACGCGGCGCGACGTCCAGATGGTTGACGCCCCATCCGCCCAACCCGATCGAGCCGCCGCTGACCGCCAGAGTCGCGAGCACCACAGCCTGCGTGGCCGTGTGTGCGAGCGGCATCGCGCAGACCGCGAGCGAGGCGAGTCCGAACGCGATCGTCACCAGCGTCTTGCGCACTGCCGTCATCCGCATCCCTCGACGCTGCAGGCTGTCGGCGAGCCATCCGCTGCAATTGGAGATCACGAAGGCCCCCACGTACGGCATCACTGCCATCACGCCAAGGTCCCTGAGCGGAACGTGGAAGGTTTGGTCCAGGTAGCTCGGCAGCCAGAGCAACAGGATGTAGAAGCCGTAGTTGTTGCAGAGATGGGCCATCACGATCGCCCACACCGCCGGCTCGCGGCAGATTTCGCCCCACGGGATCGCCTCGGCGGCGCCGACATCCTGCCGCCCTGCGCGTATTTCCGCCAGTTCGCCGGGCGTAACGCCGGACGAATCCTCGGGCCGGTCATCCGCCTTCCACCACCAGACCGCAAGCCATGCCAGTCCGATCAACCCTGAGATGTAGAACACGGCTTCCCATCCGAAGGCGATTATGATCGGCGGGCTCGCGAGCAGCGCGACGATGGTGCCGAGCGCGGTGCCGCTTAAGTGCAGCGAGATCGCGCGCGCCCGTTCGGAGGACGGCGTCCAGCGCGCGGCGATCGAATGGATCGCGGGGAAGTTGACGGCCTCGCCCGCGCCGAGCGCGCCCCGCATCAGCAGCAGCAGGCCGAAAGACACGGTTGCCAGAGGCGTCAGAAAGGTCGCGACCGACCACAGCGCGACGCCCGCGCCCAGTACGCGTTTGCCGCCGAAGCGATCGGCGAGCAGTCCGCCGGGCAACTGAAACCACAGGTAGCCCCAGAAAAACGACGACAGGATGAGGCCGCGCTCGGCGTCGCTGTAGCCCTTGGCATGGGCGAGCGGGATGATCGCGATCGAGATGTTGACGCGGTCGACGTAGCACAGCACCGTCGACAGCGCGAACAGGACGATGACGGTGTAGCGCCGCGGCCATCGCGCCGCCATCGCCACCGCGGCCTCGGCTGATAGTGATTCGGGCATCGTCAGTTCGCGCGAGCTTAATTGGATGCTGCCGACTTTGCCACTGCGGGCGCCGCCGTTGTTATCCGCGCGCCGTGCTAGTGGCTGAGCGCGTGGCGAATGGCGTTCAGAATATAAATGAAGTCGCGCGGCGAGTGCGCCTCGCCCATCGCGGCCACCCGCCCCAGCACGTCCATTTCCTCGGCGCTGATGCTGTGGGCGCGCCGCAGGCGCTCGTCGTTGCGGAACTCCTCCCAGACCGAGCGATGATTCCCGCCGCCGCCGCTGTTCGCGCTACTCAGCAGATCGCGCGCGCGGGGGTTGGCGAGCAGAAACAGCTCGCGGCTTTGCAGGCCCAGCACGTCGCTTAGCCGTGCGATCACCTTCTCCGAAGGATGGCGCTTGCCGGATTCGAGGTGACCGATGTACGGGGTCGAAGTTCTGATCCGCCGGGCAACTTCCTCCTGCGTGAGGTCGAGCCGGCGGCGGCGCTCGCGGATGACCGCGCCGAAGGTTCGCTGGTTCGCTTTTGCCATCGATATCCCCTATCGGCGCTAGACCTCCGGCGCCCCCCGCCGCGGAGCCCTAAGCCCTCAATTACCGTAAGGATTGCGCCCCTGGTTGAGATAGAGCGAGAAATTCGCGACCGTGCCGGGCACGTGCGCGGGGCCGCGAAAATGCCGCTCGGCGCCGGCCTCGAGCGGGCCGACCTGCATCCGGTCCTCTCCGAGCGGCCGTCCCGCGCTGTCGTAGTAGTGAATCTCCAGGTCGAGCGTCGCCGGCTTGGCGCCGGTGTTGCGCAAATCGCCCGACACGAAGACGCTGTCGCCTTCGTGTTCGAAATGGCTGTCGAGCACCTTGACCGGCTGCGTGCGCGTCAGCAGCACGAACACGATCGCCGCGAAAGCCATCGCTCCCAGCAGGATGAAAAGCGTACCTTTGCGCATGGCGCCGGCGCAGGCTTGCGACGCGGTTCAGTACGAACGCGGCAAATGCAGCACGTGCTCGCTTATCGTGTTAAGCACCATCTCCTGCGAGACCGGCGCGATCTTCAGCATCCGGCACTCGCGAAAATAGCGCTCGACGTCGTACTCGCGCATGTAGCCATAGCCGCCGAGCGTCTGCACCGCGCGGTCGCAGGCCTCGAAGCCGGCTTCCGCGGCGCGCAGCTTGGCGATATTGGCCTCGGGTCCGCAGGGCTTGCGATGGTCGAACAGCCACGCCGCCTTCATCATCATCAACTCGGCCACCTCGAGCTTGGCGTAAGCGTCGGCGAGCGGATGCGCGATGGCCTGGTTCTGGCCGATCGGTCGTCCGAAGACGATCCGTTCCTTGGCGTAACGCACCGCTTTGTCCACCGCCGCGCGCCCGATCCCGATCGCTTCCGACGCGATCAGGATGCGCTCCGGGTTCAGCCCGTCGATCAGGTAGCGGAAGCCCTTGCCCTCCTCGCCGATCAGATCGGCCGCCGACACCTTCAGGTTGTCGATGAAGAGCATGTTGGTGTCCACCGCGTGGCGCCCGAGCTTGAGCAGCTCGCGCACCTCGATCGCGTCGCGGTCGAGGTCGGCAAAGAACAGGCTCATCCCCTCGGTCTTCTTCGCCGCCTGCTCGAACGGTGTGGTGCGCGTGAGCAGCAGCATCTTGTGGGCTTCCTGCGCCTTGGTGGTGAAGACCTTGCGCCCGTTGATGACGTAGTTGTCGCCCTCGCGCCGGGCGAAAGTCTTGATGTGGGTGATGTCGTTGCCGGCGTCGGGCTCGGTCACGGCAAAGGCCGCGTGCAACTCGCCGCTGACGACGCGCGGCAGATGGCGGCGCTTCATCTCTTCGCTGCCGTGCAGCACGATCGGGGTGAGCCCGAAGATCGACAGATGGATGGCGCTGGCCGCGTTCATCGCGCCGGCATACGCGACCTCGCGCATCACCAGCGCGGCCTCCGTGATGCCCAGTCCGCTGCCGCCGTATTCCTCGGGGATAGCCACGCCGAGGTAACCGGCCTTGGCCACGGCCTGGTAGAAGTCGTGCGGAAATTCGTGCGCCGCGTCCTTGGCGCGCCAGTATTCGTCGGTGAAGCGCGCGCACATCGCGCGCACGCCCTCGACGATTTCCCGCTGCGCCCCGGTCAGATCGAAATCCATGTCACCATCCCGTCGATGCTAAGGTTCATGCGAAAAATATAAGAGCGGTTGAAAACATCGCCTGCAAAGGCAAAAGCCGCGGGCGACCGCTTCGCGCCGATCAGGCTACGCGCATCTTAACCACTGACCCCATTATTACAACCCGTGCGCAGCCAATGTAACCCGCGCGCACTGCGGCTCAGCATCGACCGCGTTGCCGCGCTCGTTTATAAGAATCGGATGCGTTCGCGGCCGCTTCAAATCCCGCACCCGGTTGATTTGCGATGAGCCCGGCGGCTGCCGTCGTGCTCCTCGGACTGCTGCTGCTTGGGCCGGTCGTATCGCGCACGATCGAAGAGCGGATCGAGATCTTTTTCCTCGCGATGGGGCTGATCTCGATGACGCTTGCGCGGGCTTGGCGATGGGAGGTCGTGGGCCGCGCCGCACGCGTGCCGCTTTGGATCACGCTCGCGGTGATCGTCGCCGACGTCGTGTTCGGCCGCGTGCGCGGCTCGCTCGATCGCGCTCTTGGATGGATGCAGGCGCGGATCGCGCGTCCGCTGCTATGCGGCGGAGCGGCCCTGGCGATCGGCCTGCTCTCCGCGATCCTCACCGCGGTCGTCGCGGCGCTGATGCTGACGGAATTGATCGAGCTGATGCGCCTGGGTCCGGGCGCGCGCACCAAAGTCGCGGTCGCCGGATGTTTCGTCATCGGCCTGGGCTCCGCGCTGACACCGCTCGGTGGGCCGCTCTCGACGCTCGCGGCGAGCGGCCTTGGGCTCGACTTCGGGGGCCTCTTCGCGATGCTTGCGCCGTACGTGTTACCGGGGATGCTCGCCTGCGCGATCGCCGCCGCCCTCTTTGCCATGGGCGATGACGGTTTCGATGCCGCCGCCGGGGCGCCGACCGTGGTGCTCGTTCGCGAGTCAGTCGTCCTCGCCCTGCTCCGCGGACTTGAAGTTTACTGCTTCATCGCGGGGCTGGTGCTCGTGGGCGAAGCCTTCGCGCCGCTCGCGGCGCGTTACGTCCCGATGCTTGGGCACTCGGCGCTGTTTTGGGCGAACTCGGTTTCGGCCGCGATGGACAACGCGACGCTGGTCGCCCTGGAGATGCATCCGATGGACCCGGCGCGGGCACGCGAGGCGATAGTCGCCCTGCTGGTGGCGGGCGGGATGCTCATCCCGGGCAACATCCCGAATATCGTGGCTGCCGGCGCGCTGCGGATTGGCGCCGCCGCCTGGGCGAAAATCGGCGTCCCGATGGGCCTCGCGCTGCTTGGCATCTACTTTGCGTTGTTGCGGACCGTTGGCTGAGGTGCGGCGCTACGTTTAGCGGAGCCGCGGAATTTCGGAGCCGTGATGCGGGCAAATTGCATTGCTTCGCAACAGCGCGGGCCGCGGCCAAGCCTGTGCGGTCGGCATGATGATGCCTAAAACGGCATCAAACCGCATCTGTGCGACTCGTGTTTCAGAAGTAATGCGGGTGTTTGCGTTAGGTGAATTTTCGTGACAGAAAGCGTGATACGCCGCGTACGTACCAGTGTCGTTCGCCGCGACGGGCGCGAGTCCGCTATCGTACATACGAAAGTGAGTTCGCAAATTTAATCGCGGGCGACGTCGGTCTCAATCGGAAAAATATATGGGGTTGCCGCCCCTAAAGCGGCCAGGAGGGTTACGCGTTCGATGACTCCCAAACAAGTTCTCCAGATGATCAAGGACAAGGGCGCCACGTCCGTGGACCTGAAGTTCATGGACCTGCTGGGGCAGTGGCAACACTTCAGCGCGCCGATCAGCGAATTCCAGGATGAGTCGCCGTTCGACGAGGGCCTCGGCTTCGACGGCTCATCGATTCGCGGATGGCAGTCGATTGAAAACAGCGACATGCTGGTCATCCCCGACCCCGCGACCGCGGTGATGGAGCCCTTCACCAAGGAACCCACCCTCACCATGATCTGCGACATCTCGGACCCGATCACCCGCGCCGACTATTCGCGCGACCCGCGCAACGTCGCGCGCAAAGCCGAGGCCTATCTCAAGTCCACCGGTATCGGCGATACTGCCTACTTCGGCCCCGAGCCCGAGTTCTTTATCTTCAACGGCATCCGCTACGACACCAACCAGCACTCGAGCTACTTCCATATCGAGTCCGAGGAGGGCTTCTGGAACAGCGGACGCGAGGGCGCCAACCTCGGCTACAAGCCCCGTTACAAGGAAGGCTACTTCCCGGTGCCGCCCAACGACAGCCTGCAGGACATCCGCGCCGAGATGGTGCGCGAGATGGAGCGCGTCGGCATCCGCGTCGAAAAGCAGCATCACGAAGTCGCGACCGCCGGCCAGGCTGAAATCGACATGCGCTTCCAGTCGCTGGTGAAAATGGGCGACTGGCTCACCTGGTACAAGTACATCTGCAAGAACGTCGGGATCCGCCACGGCATGACCGTAACTTTCATGCCCAAGCCGATCTTCGGCGACAACGGCTCCGGCATGCATACCCATCAGAGCATCTGGAAGGGCGAGACCCCGCTCTTCGCCGGCTCGGGCTATGCGGGAATGTCGGAGCTGGCGCTGCACTACATCGCCGGCATCCTGCATCACGCGCCCGCGATCGCCGCGTTCACCAATCCGGGCACCAACTCCTATCGCCGCCTGGTGCCGGGTTTCGAGGCGCCGATCAACCTGGCGTACTCGAGCCGCAATCGTTCGGCCGCGGTGCGTATCCCGATGTATTCGCCGTCGCCCAAAGCCAAGCGAATCGAGGTGCGCTTCCCCGACCCGACTTGCAATCCGTACCTCGCATTTTCGGTGATGCTGATGGCGGGACTCGACGGCATCCAGCGCCGGCTCGACCCGGGCCAGCCGCTGGACAAGGACATCTATGCTTTGACTCCGGCGGAGTTGGCCGAGGTGCCCAGCATGCCGGCGTCGCTTGAAGCCGCGCTCGACAATCTCAAGCGCGACCACGAATTCCTGCTGAAAGGCGACGTCTTTACCGAAGATCTGGTCGAGACCTGGATCGACTACAAGATGTCGAAAGAGGTCAGCCAGATGCGCCTGCGGCCGCATCCGTACGAGTTCGCGCTTTACTACGACGCGTAAGCGCGCGAACCGCCTGCGGCGCACGCGCCAGCGCGGGCGCCCCGCGGTGAATCGATAATAGAAAAGACGGCGGACCCTCGGGTCCGCCGTCTTTTTCTTCCGCCGCCGGCACGCGTTCTTTCGTTGCGCGCGCCGCTTTCGCGCGCGCGCGGGCGTGCTGCGACGCGCCGCGGATGATAGTTTGATCTATCGAAACGGCCCGCGTCCCTGCGGGGACGCAGGCGGTTCCTTTATGATGAATGGGCCGGG
>Ga0335070_10002572_pt1 | contig 21015 bp, 19 predicted proteins | sample Lox_Sample_13_FD_206722 | JGI IMG/M metagenome (GOLD analysis project Ga0335070, IMG submission 206722) | Soil microbial communities from Loxahatchee National Wildlife Refuge, Florida, United States - Lox_Sample_1.3 | ecosystem: Environmental > Terrestrial > Soil > Wetlands | place: USA...
CTCGGTTCCCGAAGGCACCGCGCGCCTGCGCATCACGCCGATCGCCACGCATCGCGACGAGGAGATCGACGCGCTCGCCGACGCCGTCGCCGAAGAGCTCGGATCGCCGGGATGAGCGGACTCTTCGTCACCGGGACCGACACCGGCGTGGGCAAGACGCTGGTGGCGTGCGCGATCGCCCGCGGCCTGCGCGCGCGCGGCGTCGACGTCGCCGCGATGAAGCCGGTCGAGACCGGCGTCGGCCCGCAGGGACCGTTCGACGCCCTCGCGCTGGCGCAGGCGGCGGGCGCGGGCGAGCCGCTCGAGCTCGTCTGCCCGCAGCGCTTCGCGCTGGCCGCCGCCCCCAGCGTCGCCGCGGCGCACGAGGGACGCGCGGTCGACCTCGGTGCGATCCGCGCAGCCTTCGGCGCGCTCGCCGCGCGCCACGAGCGCCTGATCGTCGAGGGCGCGGGCGGCTTGCTGGTGCCGCTGCGCGACGGCTTCTCGATGGCCGAGCTCGCGCGCGAGCTCGGGCTTCCGCTGCTGCTGGTGGCGCGGGCCTCGCTCGGCACGATCAACCACACGCTGTTGACGCTCGAGGTGGCCGCCGCGCGCGGGCTCGCCGTCGCGGGCGTCGTGATCTCGCACGGGCCCCGCCCGATCGGCGAGGCCGACGCGGCCAACCTCGCCGCGCTGCGAGCCACCCTGGGAGCGCGGCTCCTCGGCGAGCTGCCGCCGCTCGCGCCCGGCGAGCCCGTGCCGGGCGACGCGCTGCGCATCGAGCCATGGATCGCGGCGGCATGACGCCAGCCGGGAGCGGCTCAGGCCGGATCGCGGACGTCGCAGACCAGGCGGCCACCGACCCAGGTCTTCAGCACCGCGCCGCCCGGCGAGAACGCAACCAGGTCCGCGCGCGCGCCCGGGCGCAGCGACCCCCGCTGGGCCTCGATGCCGAGGAGCCGCGCAGGCCGCAGCGTGCAGGCGGAGATTGCGTCATGGCGGCTCATGACGCGCCAGCGCTCCACATTGCGGACGGCGTCATCGAGGCTCAGGTGGCTCCCCGCCAGCCGCCCGTCGGGTAGCCGCCACGCGATCCCGTCGCTGCGGACCGCGCCCGAGCCGAAATCCCCATCGCGCGGCTGGCGTGCATCGATCCGATCGGTGATCAGGATCAGCCGCTCGCCCTTCGCTCGCGCGGCGACGCGCAGCCAGTCGGGGTGCACGTGGGCCCCATCGGCGATCACGTCGCAGCTCAGGCGGTCCTCCGCCAACACGATTCCCGCGACACCGGGCCCGCGCTGGTGCAGCGGTCCCATCGCGTTGAACAGGTGCGTGACGTGGCGAGCCCCGGCGCCGATCGCCGCCCCGATCGCGGTCGCATCGGCGAGGGTGTGGCCGAGGGCGATAGCGATTCCGCGCCGCGCGAGCTCTTCCTCCAGCCGGCGCGAGCCGGGCAGCTCCGGAGCGAGCGTCACCATGCGAATCGCACCCGCGCCTCGCTCGAGCAGGTCGCGAGCTTCGACTGCGTCATAGGGTCGGATGCCGCCTGGCGGCTGGGCGCCCGCCGCCTCCGCGCGGATCCAAGGCCCCTCCAGGTGCAGGCCGATCGGCACCGCACCGGGCCAGTCGCCAGTCGCGATCGCCTCGACGAGGTGGCTGACGCGTTGGCCGAGCTCCGGCGCCGGCCAGGCCATCGTCGTGGGAAGGAAGGCCGTGACTCCGTGACGCGCTAATGACGCGGAGGCGGCGTGCAGCGACGCCATTGCGTCATGAGGCTCGCCGAGCACGAAGCCGCCGTGGTGGTGCAGGTCGATCAGGCCCGGCGCCAGCTGCGCCCCCTCGAGGTCGATCGCGGGGGCGTCGGTCGGGGGTGCAGCGGCGGCCGGCAGCCGGGCGGCGATCCGCCCGCCCTCGATCAGGATCGCGGCCGGCCCGGTGGCGTGCTCGGGGTCGACCACGACGGCGTTGTGCAGCAGCAGGCGCGCGCTCACGGCGGCTGGATTCTATCCGTCCTCAAGGCCGCCCGGCGGGGGGCCGATCCGGGCGGCGTGGCGGACTCCACCCAGAACTCCACCGCGGTCGGCGAAGACCTGGTCGTACTCGACAACAAGCTGAAGCAGCTGCGCTTCGAGTACGAGCAGTACTTCATCGGCTTCCGCCCGCGCGAGCCGATCCTGCTGCGCGGCGACGTCACCAAGATCGTCGCCCGCTACTCGAACACCGGCATCCAGAACACCGCGCTGCGCTTCAAGTTCAACAACCTGTGCGCGCGCTACTACGCGATGCGCCGGCATTGGGACGCGGTGCTGCGGCAGATCGAGGAAGGGACCTACGAGCGGCACGCCTTCAAGGCGCGGCTGCACGAGCGCGAGCGCGGCGTCGCGCCGGCAGCGGCGGGCACGGCAGCGGGCGCGAGCGGGTCGTCCGAGGACCTGTTCGACTCGTACCTGAGCGCGCGCCAGCGCTGCGGCGAAGACGTCAAGGGCCTGACGCGCGAGCGCCTCGACCAGCTCGTGGCCCAGCAGCGCGCCGCGATCCAGCAGCGCTACGGCTGCGAGGAGGTGCGCTTCCGCGTCGTCGTCGAGGGCGGCAAGACCAAGCTCAAGGCGACGCCGGTCAAGGCGGGCGCGGAGGCGGCCGCGAAGCGCAGCTAGAGGTTGACGCGCTTCTTCGCGACCAAAAGCCGTACGATCGCGCGCTCGAGCGCGGCTTCCTCCAGGCGGAAGCGGTGCTCGTCCAGCTCGCTCTGCTTCAGGTGCTCGAGCTCGCGCTCGGCGCGGGCGCGGGCGCGCTCAGCGCGCGCCTCGTCGATGTCGGCGGCGAACTCGCAGGCGTCGACCAGCAGCACGACGCGGTCGCTGCCGACGTCCGCGAAGCCGTCCGACACCGCGGCCCAGCGGCCGTTCTCGCCGCGCACCTCGAGCTCGCCGATCCGCACCGGCGACAGGAAGCGCTCGTGTCCGGGCAGCACGCCGAAGTCGCCCTCGCTGCCGGGCACGACCACGCTCTCGACGGCTCCGTCGTAGACCGTGCCCTGCGGCGTCACGATGGTGAGAGTGAGGGGCATCGGGCCTCCTAGGCCAGCCGCTTGGCCTTCTCGATCGCCTCTTCGATGGTGCCCACCATGTAGAAGGCCTGCTCGGGCAGCGCGTCGTGCTTGCCCTCGAGCACCTCCCGGAAGCCGCGGATCGTGTCCTCCAGGCGCACGTAGCGGCCGGCCGAGCCCGTGAACTGCTCGGCGACGTGGAACGGCTGCGACAGGAACTTCTGGAGCTTGCGCGCGCGCGCCACCGTCACGCGGTCCTCTTCGGAGAGCTCGTCCATGCCGAGGATCGCGATGATGTCCTGCAGGTCCTTGTACTTCTGCAGCACCTGCTGCACGCCGCGCGCCACCGCGTAGTGTTGCTCGCCGACGACCTGCGGGTCGAGGATGCGGCTCGTCGAGTCGAGCGGGTCGACGGCGGGATAGATGCCGAGCTCGGCGATCTGGCGGTTCAGCACCGTGGTCGCGTCGAGGTGCGAGAAGGCGGTCGCCGGCGCCGGGTCGGTCAGGTCGTCGGCGGGCACGTAGATCGCCTGGACCGAGGTGATCGAGCCCTTCTTGGTGGAGGTGATGCGCTCCTGCAGCTCGCCCATGTCGGTCGAGAGCGTCGGCTGGTAGCCGACCGCCGACGGGATGCGGCCGAGCAGGGCCGACACCTCGGAGCCCGCCTGCGTGAAGCGGAAGATGTTGTCGATGAAGAGCAGCACGTCCTTGCCCTCCTCGTCGCGGAAGTACTCCGCCACGGTGAGCGCGGAGAGCCCGACGCGGGCGCGGGCGCCCGGGGGCTCGTTCATCTGTCCGTAGACCAGGGCGGTCTGCTTGAGCACGCCCGACTCCGTCATCTCGTGCCACATGTCGTTGCCTTCGCGGGTGCGCTCGCCCACGCCCGCGAAGACCGCGTAGCCGGAGTGCTCGGCGGCGATGTTGTGGATCAGCTCCTGGATCACGACGGTCTTGCCCACGCCCGCGCCGCCGAACAAGCCGACCTTGCCGCCCTTCGGGTAGGGCGCGATCAGATCGACGACCTTGATCCCCGTCTCGAGGGCCTCGACGGAGGTCGCCTGCTCGACGAACTCCGGCGGCGGGCGATGGATCGGGAAGCTGCGCTTCGCGTCGATCGGACCGCGCTCGTCGACCGGCTCGCCGATCACGTTCATGATGCGCCCGAGCGTCTCGGGCCCGACCGGCACGCGGATCACGTCGCCGGTGTTGGCGACCGGCTGGCCGCGCCGCAGCCCTTCGGTTCCGTCCATCGCGATGCAGCGCACGGTGTTCTCGCCGAGGTGCTGCGCGACCTCGATCACCAGGTTGTTCTCGCGCTCGTCGATGGCCGCGTTGGAAAGACGCAGCGCGGTGTAGACCTCCGGCAGCTCGCCGGGCGGGAACTCGACGTCCACCACCGGTCCCATCACCTGGATCACCCGACCATTCGCACCCGCCATCTCTTGGTCTCCGTTCTACAGCGCCTCGGCGCCCGATACGATCTCGACCAGTTCCTTGGTGATCGCCGCCTGCCTGGCGCGGTTGTACTGGAGCGTCAGCGCGCTGATCATCTCCTCGGTATTGCGCGTCGCGCTCTCCATCGCCGTCATGCGCGCCGCGTGCTCGCCCGCCTGGTTGTCGAGCAGCGCTCGGAAGATCTCGACCTGGAGCGCCTTGGGCGCGAGCACCTGCAGCAGCTTGTCGGCGCCCGGCTCGATCGTGAACGGCAGCTTCTCGGCGCCGGCCGACGGCGCGCCCGAACGCCCGAGCGGGAGCAGGCTCTCGCAGCGCGGACGCTGCGAGAGCGTCGACACGAACTCGCTGTTGACGATGTGGACCTCGTCGCTCTCGCCGCTGGTGAAGCGCTGGGCCACCAGCGCGGCGATCTCCACGGCGTGCTCGTAGTCGACGCGCGCGATGCCCGAGAAGACCTTCGCGATCTGGGCGGCGCGGCGGCGCCGGAAGAACTCGGCCGCCTTGCCGCCCACCAGCAGCAGGCCGATGCCGTCGACCTCACGCTCGCGCTCGGCGATCTCCGCCTCGGCGCGCTTCAGCACGTTCATGTTGAACGCGCCGCACAGGCCGCGGTCGGACGTGATCACCAGGAAATCGGCGCGCCGCACCTCGGTGCGCACCGCCAGCAGCGCCTGCTCCGCCTCGAGCGGGCTCGCCGCCACCTCGACCAGCGTGTCGCGCATGCGGTCGGCGTAGGGCCGCGCCGACTCGACTGCTTCCTGCGCGCGGCGCAGCTTCGCCGCCGCCACCATGCGCATGGCGCGCGTGATCTGCTGCGTCTTCCTGACGCTCGTGATCCGCCGCCGGATGTCCTTCAGGCTCGGCATCGGCTACGCGGCGTGGACGCGGGTGGCCGAGGGCTGGAAGGTCTTCGCGAAGTCGTCCAGCGCGGCGTCGAGCTTCTCGCGCGTGGCGTCCTCCAGCTTCCCGCTGCTCTGGATCGACGCCAGGATCTCGGGGTGCGCCGCGCGCAGGTGGGCGATCAGCTCGCTCTCGTAGCGCCCGATGTCCTCGGTGGCGTACTCGCGCACCCACGACGGCCGCGCGTCCTGCGGCGTCGCCGCGTAGATCGCGACCACCTGCTCCTCCATCGCCTTGGGCTGGTACTGCGGCTGCTTCAGCATCTCGGTCAGGCGCTCGCCGTTGGCGAGCTGCTCCTGGGTCGCCTTGTCGAGGTCGCTGCCGAACTGCGCGAACGCCGCCATCTCGCGGTACTGCGCCAGGTTCAGCTTGAGCTTGCCCGCGACCGTCTTCATCGCCTTGGTCTGCGCGTTGCCGCCGACGCGCGACACCGAGATGCCGACGTTCACCGCCGGGCGCACGCCGGAGTTGAACAGATCGGTCTCGAGGAAGATCTGCCCGTCGGTGATCGAGATCACGTTGGTCGGGATGTAGGCGGAGACGTCGCCGGCCTGCGTCTCGATGATCGGCAGCGCGGTCAGGCTGCCCCCGCCGAGCTCGTCGTTCATCTTGGCGGCGCGCTCGAGCAGTCGCGAGTGCACGTAGAAGACGTCGCCCGGGTAGGCCTCGCGCCCCGGCGGCCGGCGCAGCAGCAGCGAAAGCTGCCGGTACGCCACGGCCTGCTTCGAGAGATCGTCGTAGATGATCAGCGCGTGCTTGCCGTTGTCGCGGAACCACTCGCCGATCGCGCAGCCCGCGTAGGGCGAGATGTACTGCAGCGGCGCCGGCTCGCTCGCGGTGGCCGCCACCACGGTCGTGTACTCCATCGCGCCGAACTGCGAGAGCTTGTCGACCACCTGGGCCACGGTCGACTGCTTCTGGCCGGTGGCGACGTAGATGCAGAACACGTCGCCGCCCTTCTGGTTGATGATGGTGTCGATCGCGATCGCGGTCTTGCCGGTCTGCCGGTCGCCGATGATCAGCTCGCGCTGCCCGCGCCCGATCGGCGTCATCGCGTCGATCGCCTTGATGCCGGTCTGGAGCGGCTCGTGCACCGACTTGCGCGTCACGATGCCGGGCGCCTTCAGCTCGACGCGCCGGAACTCGGTGGCTTGGATCGGGCCCTTGCCGTCGATCGGGCTGCCGAGCGCGTCGACCACGCGGCCGAGCAGCCCCATGCCCACGGGCACCTCGACGATGCGGCCGGTGCGCTTCACCACGTCGCCTTCGCGAATGTGCTCGGCATTGCCCATCAGCGCGATGCCGACGTTGTCGTTCTCGAGGTTCAGCACCATGCCCTGCACGCCGCCTTGGAACTCGACCAGCTCGCCGGCCATGGCATTCTCGAGGCCGTAGACGCGCGCGATGCCATCACCGGCGGAGAGCACGGTGCCGGTCTCGGCGACGTCGAGCTCGCGGCCGTACTCCTTGATCTCGCGCTTCAGGATGTCGGTGATCTCGCCGGGCTTGATGTCCAGGGCCATCGATCAACGTCCCCCCGTGAGGCTCGCGCGAAGCTGCTCGAGCTGGGTTCGCAAGCTGCCGTCGAAGACGAGGTCGCCGACCTGCGCCTTGATGCCACCGATCAGCATCGGGTCGACGCGCACCGAGAGGTCGACCTGGAGGCCGGTGCGCCGTGAGAGGACCGCGCGCAGGCGCTCGAGCTGCGCGGGCGCCAGCGGCGCGGCCGCCACCACCTCGCCGCGCAGGCGGCCGGCGGCTTCCTCGGCGAGCCGGACGTAGTCGTCGCGGATCGCCTCGAGATCGCGCGAGCGCCGCTGGTCGATCAGGAACGAACAGAAGCTGACGAGCAGCGGCGAGAGCGCCAGCCGCGCCGCCACGCCACGCAGCGCGGCGCGCCGCTCCGCGGCCGGGTAGAGCGGGCGCAGCAGCACGTCGCGCAGCGCCGGCACCGCGTGCATCGCGTCGATCAGGCGGTCGAACTCGACGCGCACCGGCTCGATGCGGCCCTCGTCGCGCGCGAGCCCGAAGAGCGCCCGCGCGTAGCGGATGGCGGCGGCGGAAACCCGCTTGGCCACGCGCTAGCGCCCCGCTGCCGCGCCGGGCGTCCGCTCGACGCGCTCGACGAAGTCGTCGACCAGCCGCGTGCGGTCGGCGTCGGTGAGCTCGCCGCGCAACAGGTCGCCCGCGAGGCGCACCGCGAGCTCGGCGGCTTCGCCGCGCAGCCGCTCGCGGGCGCGGCGCGCCTCCTGGTCGATCGCGGCCGAGGCGTCGCGCTGGATGCGCTCTGCGGTCGCGCGCGCCTCCGCGAGCAATCGCTCGCGCTCGCTCTCGGCCTGCGCGCGCACGGCGCGGCGGATCTCGCCGAGCTCGCGATCGAGCGAGCCGATCCGCTCGCGGCACTCGGCCAGCCGCCGCTCCGCGGCGCCGAGCTCGGCACGCGCACTTTCGATGCCCGTCTCGATCTTGTTGCGCCGCTCGGCGAGGAAGGTGCGCAGCGGCGCCCGCGCGAAGTAGCCGATCACGCCGAGCAGCAGGATCAGGTTGACGCCGTGCCAGAGCAGCGTGGTCGGGCTCTCCGGCTCGGACGCGAACGCCGCCGCCGGCGCCAGCGCGACCAGGACCGCGGCGAGCGCCGGCCGCAGCGCGCTCACGCGACCCTCCGGCCGAGCAGCCGTTCGGCGACCTCGCGGGCGAGCGGCTCCGCCTCGCCGCGGAGCTGTGCGCGCGCGGATTCGACCGCCGCCGCGACCTCGCCGCGGGCGCCGGCGATCTCGCGCTCCGCCGCCTGACGGGCCGCGCCGACCGCCTCCTGATGGGCGCGGCGCGCCTCCTCGACCGCGCGGGCGCGCTCGACGTTCGCGGCCTCGCGAGCCTCGCGCAAGGCGGCTTCGTGCCGCTCGAGCAACGCCGCCGCTTCGCTCGCCACCTCGCTCGCCCGCGCCCGCGCGCCGGCGATGCGCTGCTCGCGCTCGTCGAGCACGGCCAGCAGCGGGCGGAAGACCAGGCCGTTCATGATGGGAATCAGCACCAGGAACAGCACGAGCAGCACGCCGAGCCGCGCCGGATCGGGGATGATCTCGAGCCCTTCGCCGGCGCGCGCGGGTGCTGCCGCGAGCAGCAGCACGGCGAGGACGGGGAGTGCTCGGAGCGGGCGAGTCATCGGCCTTCCACTCGATCCCGGCTTGCCGGGGGGCGGGCGTGGGTGCGAGGTCGACATGGGTGCCCCGCGGGCCGCGAGGCGGCCGAATTCTTACAAAGATCGGACGAAGATCAACGGCGGGGGCGCCGGATTCTGGGGCTCAGGCGGCGCTGGCCGCCGCTTCCGGGCCCGCCCCTGGCTCACCCATCGCGAGGGAGCCCTCGAAGAGGGCGCCTTCGTCGATCGAGAGACGCGGGGTGCGGATCGAGGCTCGCACGCGCGCCCCGCTCCGCACTTCGACGCGCTGGCGGGCCACGATCTCGCCTTCGACGGCTCCCTCGACCACGAGCGCATCGACCTGGATGCGCGCGGCGATCTGCGCCGCGGGGCCGACCTCGAGGCGCCCGCGCGCCGCCACCTCACCGCGCAAGGCGCCGTCGACGCGGGCGGCGCCCCAGAACGAGAGCAGGCCCTCGAAGCGGGCCCCGGCCCCGACCGCGCACGCCACCGCCGACCCCTCGAGCTCCTGCGTCACAGCGCTTCCAGGATGGTCTCGGAGATGCGGTGCAGCTCCTCCGGCCCGAAGTAGTCGATCTCGATGTGCCCGCGCGCGGCGCTGCCGCGGATTCGCACCTGCGTCTTCAGGTGACTCCGCAATGTGTCGATCAGGCGCGCCGTGTCGGGGTCGGGCAGCTTCTCGACGCTCCGGACGCGCCGCGCCGGTCGCGTTGCGGCGCCGAGATCCTGGGCGGCCTCCTCGGCGCGGCGCACCGAGAGCTGCTCGCGCACGATCCGCTCGCGCAGCGCGCGGCGGCGCTCGGGACTCGCGACCGAGAGCAGTGCCTTGGCGTGCCCGAGCGACAGCACCCCGCTCTCGACGTCGGCCTGCATCTCGCGGGGCAGCTCGAGCAGGCGCAGGAGGTTCGCCACCGTCGAGCGCTCGAAGCCGACGCGCGCGCCGATCTCGTCCTGCGTGGCGCCGCCGTCGGCCAGCGCGCGGAACGCCTGCGCGAGCTCGATCGGATTCAAGTCGTGGCGCTGCACGTTCTCGACGAGCGCCAGCTCGAGGCGCTCGCGCGGCGCGACGTCGGCCACGACGGCGGGCAGCGTCGTCCGCCCCGCCTGCTGTGCCGCCCGCCAGCGCCGCTCGCCGACCACGAGCTCGTAGCCGTCGCCGGACTGCCGCACCACGACGGGTTGCAACACGCCGTGGCGGCGGATCGAGTCGGCCAGGCGATCGAGCTCCTGCCCGTCGAAGCGGCGCCGCGGCTGATCGGGATTCGGCCGGATCTGCTCGATCGGCAGCTCGGCGGGCGCCTTCGAGGCGCCTGCGGGCGGGCTCGCGCCCGCGGACGGGATCAGCGCACCGAGGCCGCGACCGAGCGCGGGACGTCGAGTCGTCATCGATCCTCCTGGTTCGCGGCCATCCGTCCCTCGCTGCGGCGCAGGATCTCCTCCGCGACCTGCAGATACGCGACCGAGCCCTTGGATCGGACATCGTAGAGCAGCGCCGGCCGCCCGTGGCTGGGCGCTTCGGAGAGCCGCACGTTGCGGGGGATCTCGCTGGCGAACACGCGAGCGCCCAGGTGGCTTCGCACTTCGTCGGCGACCTGTCGGCTCAGATTGTTGCGCGCATCCATCATCGTGAGCAGGACGCCTTCGATCTCGAGCTGCGGATTGAGGCCCGCGCGCACCCGCTCGATCGTCTCGAGCAGGCGCGCGAGCCCCTCGAGCGCGTAGTACTCCGCCTGCAGCGGCACGATCACCGCGTCCGCCGCAGTGAGGGCGTTCAGGGTGAGCAGCCCGAGCGACGGCGGGCAGTCGATCACGATGAAGTCGTAGTCCGCGCGCAGGTCGGCGAGTGCGCGCTCGAGGCGGCGCTCGCGACTCTCGAACGAGACGAGCTCGATCTCGGCGCCGACCAGGTCCGGACCCGCCGGCACGACCTGCAGATGCTCGAGCTCGGTCGATTGCGCGACGTCCTTCAGCACGCAGCGCCCGATCAGGGCGTCATAGATGTGTGTAGAGACCGCGCCGACGCCGAGGCCGCTCGTCGCATTGGCCTGCGGATCGACGTCGACGAGCAGCGTGCGGCGCTCGGAGACCGCGAACGCCGCTGCCAGGTTGACGGCCGAGGTGGTCTTGCCGACGCCGCCCTTCTGGTTCGCGACCGCGAGGACGCGACATCGCTGGCTCATGGGAGTCCCCCTAGGGGAATGAATCGGGAGATGGCCGGGGGGAGCGCCGCATTAGGTATCACAGCCGGCCGCCGGGCGTCCAGCTCGGTGGGTCTCAGGATTGGAGCGCTCGGCGCGCAAGCCAGAGCGAGCGCCGGGTCCCGGACAGCGGCACCCGATAGGTCCTCACGCTCGCGAGCTCGACTCCGGGCGGCGGTTCGAACGCCGGCGCGTCGGCCGAGCGCGGCAGGGAGAGCCAGCCGCCCGCTTCGGCCCACGGCAGCATCCAGGCGATGGCCCGCGCGGGCGCGGCCATCGCCTGGGCGATCACGACTTCGTGGGGAGAGGCCTCGAGCTGCTCGGCGCGCCCGCGCAGCGCCGTCGCGTTTCGCAGCCCGAGGTTGCGGATCGCCGCGCGCTGGAAGTGGTGACGCCGCTCCCGCGCCTCGACGAGCGTGACCCGGCAGCTCGGCCAGAGCAGCGCGATCGGGAGACCGGGGAAGCCCGCGCCGGATCCGAGGTCGGCGAGGCTCACGGGCTCGGAGACGGGAAGCGCCTTCGCGAGGGCGAGCGCTTCGAACACCAGCCGGCGCGCCACGGCGGGCGCCGTGCGGTGCGCGGTGAGGTTCATACGGCCGGCCCAGTCGGCGACCAGGCGGGAGAGCGCAGCCAGGGGCGCCGCCAGGTCCACGCGCAGTTCGAGCTCGGCCAGGCCTCGCGCTACCAGCTCGTCGAGGGGATCCGTCGGGCGACCGCCGTGCGCGGGGGTTCCACGTGGAACGCGACGCCCGCGCGTTCCACGTGGAACGCGTGGATCTAGTCGCGATTCTCGCGCTGAGACTGCGCCTCGTAGCGCTTGGCCTCTTCGTATTCCGGTGAGCTGTCGGGCACCACGACGACCTGCCGGTAGCGCCCGTCGCCGACGCTCATCGTGGCGATTCCCTCCGCGTCGCGCAGCGCCACGTGCACCGTGCGCCGATCCCTCGGGCTCATCGCCTCGAGCGCCACCGGGCGGCCGGTCTCCCGGGCGCGCTGCGCCGCACGCTCCGCAATCCGGGTCAGGAATGTGGCGCGCTGGTCGGCGTTGCCCTCGACGTCGATCACGACTCGCCGCGCCTCGTCGCCGCTCGCGCAGAGCGACGCCTGGTTCGCCAGGAGCTGGATCGCGTCGACCGCCCGGCCGTCGCCACTGGCCAGCGCCAGCGCGGCGGCGCCGTGGATCTGCAGCACGATCAGGCCCTCGTTCTCGCCGGACTCGGCGATCTCGAAGGCGCCGATGCCCATGCGCTCGATGAGACCGCTGACGAAGCTGCCGATCGCGCCGAGCGGGGTCGTGGCCGTCCCCTTCGAGGCCACGGGCGCCTCCTCCTCGCGCTCGGCGCGCTCCGCTCGCTCGGGCGTCTCCAGCCGCGCCGGGCGACCGGCGCGCTCGGCTCGTTCACTGCGCTCGCCGCGCTGCGGTCGCCCGCGCCGGGGCCCTCCGTCGTCGCCACCACGCTCGCGTCGGCCTTCGCGCTCGCGGCCGCGCCGCATCTCTCCACCGCGCTCGCTGCCGCGCTCGCCGCCCCGCTCGCGGCGCTCGGGGGCCCGCTGCGAGGGCGGCCCCGCGTCGCGGCGGTAGACCACCAGCGCGGCCCGTGTTCCGAGGCCCGACACGCGCCCGGGGTCGATCTCGGCGATCGCGAGCTCGCCCTCGCCGACTCCGAAGAAGGCGATCGCCTTCTCGAGCGCCTCCGCGCGATCGTGGCCGATGAACTCGTGCGCTTCCGAAGCCGGGTCGTACATCTGAGACTCCTTCGAGCGCCGGCTAGGCCGCCGCCGCGTTCAATCTGCGATTGATGATCAGCTGCTGCGCGATCGCGAGCAGATTGCTGACGAACCAGTAGAGCACCAGCCCGGACGGGACGGTGTAGAAAAGGAAGGTGAACATCACCGGCATCGTGATCATCATCATCCGCGCCTGCTGGGGATCCATCGTGCTCGGCGTCATCCGCTGCTGAAGAACCATGCTCCCACACATGAGCAGCGGCAGCAGCCGCAGGGGCAGCCCCCCGGGCAGCGTGAAGAGCGTCTCGGGCACCGAGAGGTCGTTGATCCAGAGCACGAAGGGTGCCTGGCGCAGCGCGATCGAGGTCTGCAGCGCGTAGTAGAGGCCGATGAAGACGGGGATCTGGAGCAGCATCGGCAGGCAGCCGCCGAGCGGGTTCACGCCCGTCTCCTTGTAAAGCTTCATCATCTCCTGCGACTGGCGCTGACGGTCGTCGCGGAAGCGCTCCTGGATGTCCTTCATGCGCGGCTGCAGCTCACGCATCTTCGACATCGACTTCATCTGCTGGGTGGCCAGCGGCGCCGTCGCGAGGCGCACCAGCACCGTCAGCACGATGATCGCGACGCCGTAGTTCGGGATCACCGCGTAGCACGCGCCGAGCATCCAGGTGAAGGCGCGGGTGAGCGGTGCGACCCAGCGGTAGCCGAGCTCGATCGAGCGATCGAGCTGAGCCCCCGCCGCCGCGAGCTGCTCGGGGTCCTTCGGACCGACGTACACCGTGTACTCGCGGGCGAGCGCCGTGCCCGGCAACACCGCCACGGGCCGGCGCGCGATCTCGACCGTCGCATCCCGCCCGGGGACCGTCGAGAACCACCGCGCAACCGCGTCACGTGGGGCGTCCGGCACCAGCGCCGTCACGAAGTAGCGGCTGTACGCGCCAGCCCAGTCGATGTCGCCCTCGAAGTGGCGCTCCCGCTCGGGCTCGCGGCCGAGAATCGCGCCGATCGGGCTGGCCTTCCCGAACGTCGCGACGGCCGCCCGGTCGAGGGTTCCTTGCTTCAGCACGGCGACCGTCAAGTTCTGGAAGTCCGAGCCGCTGCGCACGCGCTCCGGGAGCACCACGGTGAAGTCCGGCGAGACCGGCCCGGCGCCGTGGTTCTCCACCTCGAGCTGGAGTCGGAACTCGTAGGAGTCCTCATCGAGCGTGAACGTCTTGCGGATGGTGACACCACCTTGTGTCGACTCGAAGCGAGCGCTGCGCGGGCCGTGCTCGATGACGCGGAACTGCGCGCTGGCCAGATCCGCCCCGCCGAGCTCTGCGAACGGGGTCGCAAAGGAAGCCAAGTCCCCGGAATTGCTCTGCAAGAGGACGACGGGCCCACCGCCCTCGCTGCTCGGCGCCGTGTAGCGCCGCAGCTCCCAACGCACCACGCCGGCTCCGCGCGAGCTCAGTACCGCGTCGACCAGCGGGTTCTCGAGGCGAACCTCCTGGCCGGGTCCCTCTTCGGCCGGCCCGGGCTCCGCGGGTGCGCCGCGCGCGGCAGCCGCCGGGGCGGATCGCTCGGGCGAGGCTCCGCCGGGCGCCATCTGCTCCGCCGCAGGGGCCGAGGGCGGGTGCTTCGGCCGATGCTTCGACTCCCAGCTCATCCACAGCGTCAGGATCAGCAGCGAGAGCGCGAATGCGAGAAATGCGTTGCGGTCCAACGGCGCCGCCTAGGGGATCGGGTCGAAGCCGCCGGGGCGGAACGGATGGCACCGTCCCAGACGCCGGAGGCCGAGGATCGCGCCGCGCGCGAGACCGTGGCGCTCGATCGCACCCGCCATGTACTCGGAGCAGCTCGGGCTGAAGCGACAGGCCGGCGCCAGATAGGGGGAGACCAGCCGGTGATACACGCGGATCGCGGCGATGACCGGTGTGGCCGCAGATCGAGCGCCAATGCTCACGCAGTCCCCTTCGATCGCGAGAGCTGGCGCAGTGCTGCGTCCAGATCTCGCGCCGCATCGACCGGCGACGTTCGAGCAGCCGAGGCTCGAGCGATCACCACCACGTCCTTGCCGCCGGGAACCGACGTCTGCTGGCGCCGGAACCACTCGCGGATCCGCCGCTTCACGCGCGAGCGGACCACGGCCGGCCCCACTCTGCGGCTCACCGTGATCCCGAGACGGGCAGGGGCCCCAGACGCGAGCGCCGCCGGCTGGTCGGCCATGAGAACGACGAACGACCGCGCTGTCACCCGCGTCCCCTCTCGTGAAACCCGCCGGAAATCCTTCGAGGAACGCAAGCGCCGCGCCCGGCGGAAGCCCTCGCCCCCGCGCTCGGGCCTCACTTCGAAGGCGTGGAAACCGCCAAGCGCCTCCGGCCCTTCGCGCGCCGGCGACTCAGGACGCTGCGGCCCCCTTGGGTCTTCATCCGGCTGCGGAAGCCGTGGGTCCGGCGGCGGCGGATCCGGCTCGGCTGGTACGTTCGCTTCATGCTGTTTGCCTCGCGGACCGGCCGTGGCAGGCGGCGGACGGTAGCCGCCGCGCAAACTCGCTGTCAAGCGAACTGCATCGGCGTCCGGCTGGGCTCGAGAAGCATCCCCTGTCGACACCAAGCGTGGTAAAATGCTCGCGGGGGTGGTGCTCAGCTCCGCGAGGGCTCGCGACTCATCCCTCGGCGCCGACACGCAAAATCGCGAGCTTCCGGACGGCTAGCCGAGTTTCGTCCGCCTCGTCCGACTCTTCTACGACGGCCTTTCAGGTACTACATGGAGGGACCGGCAGATGCAGGTCTCGATCGCCAAGACAGAGCTCCAGCGCGGGCTGGGTCGCATTCAATCGATCGTCGAGAAGCGCAACTCGATGCCGATCCTCGCCAACGCGCTGCTGACGGCCCGAAAGCCCGACGGACGCCTCGAGATCGCCGCAACGGACCTCGACATCGGGATCCGCAGCTCCCATCCCGCCACGATCGCGAAGGTGGGAGGTCTCACCGTCTCTGCGCGCAAGCTCTTCGAGATCGTCCGTGAGCTCCCCGACGAGCAGATCGACCTCACGGCGACGCCCAACGCCTTCCTCGAGATCCGCTGCGCGCGAACCCGCTTCTCCCTTGCCGGCACTGCGTCCGAGGAATTCCCGACCCAGGCAGTGCTGAAGCCCGGCACCATGGGGCGGCTGCAGGCCGCCGTGCTGTCGAGCATGATCGAGCGGACGATGTACGCCGCATCGACCGACGAGACCCGCTACAACCTGAACGGCGTCTACTTCGAGCTGCTCGAGGATGGCGCGAAGCTCCGCATGGTGGCGACGGACGGCCATCGCCTTGCGCTGGCCGACCGCGCGGTGGGAACCGAGGCGACCGGCCTCGCGAGCGGCGTGATCCTCCCGCGCAAGGCACTCGCCGAGCTCAAGCGCCTGGTGGACGAGGAGGATGCCGACGAGGTCGAGCTCGGCTTCGAAGGCAACAGCGCACTCGCCCGCAAAGGCGAGGTCACGCTCGTGATGCGACTCGTCGAGGGCGAGTTCCCGAACTACCGCCAGGTCGTGCCCAAGAGCAGCCAACACCGGGTCGTGATCGCATCCGAAGCGCTCGCGCAGGCCGTGCGTCGCGTGTCGCTGCTCTCGGTCGAGCGCAGCAAGGCGATCCGGGTGGAGCTGGCGGCGGGCCGGCTGCGCGTCTCCACGACCAATCCCGACCTCGGCGAGGCCAACGAAGAGCTCGACCTCGACTACCAGGGCGACGGCCTCAACATCGGGTTCAATGCTCGCTACCTGCTCGACTGCCTTGCCGCCTTCGGCACCAAGGAGGTCGAGCTGGCGCTCGAGGACGAGCTCTCGCCGGCCGTGCTGCGACCCACCGAGGACCCGGACAGCCTCGCGGTCGTGATGCCGATGCGAATCTAGATCCCGGAGCCTTTACGGGCACTTAGGGATTCACTAGGATCTCAGCCTGACCCCCGGTGGCGGAGCGCCGCTGCGCTAGCTCGGCGCCTCTGCTCGGCGCGAGCTGGACCGGCTGCCGAGCGGAGCCCTCGCGGCCGGCAGCGGTCGCCAGACCGACCCGATCGACGACCCGATCGAGCTTGGAAGGAGTGATTTGGCCTACGACGCGAGCGCCATCGAGGTCCTTGAGGGTCTAGAGCCCGTCCGAAAGCGCCCTGCGATGTACATCGGGACCACCGGTCCCGACGGGTTGCACCACCTCGTCTACGAGGTCGTCGACAACTCGATCGACGAGGCGCTGGCCGGCTACTGCACCGAGATCCACGTGGTCATCCACGCCGACAACAGCGTGACGGTGGAGGACGACGGGCGCGGCATCCCGGTCGACGAGCACCCGAGCGAGAAGCGCTCCGCCGCCGAGGTCGTGATGACGACGCTGCACGCCGGCGGGAAGTTCAACGAGAAGAGCTACAAGGTCTCGGGCGGTCTCCACGGCGTCGGCGTGTCCGTCGTGAACGCGCTCTCGGAGCTGCTCGAGCTCGAGATCCGGCGCGACGGCAAGGTCTGGCGCCAGACCTACCGCCGCGGAGTGCCGGAGGCGCCGCTGGCCGCGATCGGCACCACGGACCGCACCGGCACGCGCGTCACGTTCCGCCCCGACGGCGAGATCTTCCAGACCACCGAATTCAGCTTTGACATCCTGTCGCAGCGGCTGCGCGAGCTCTCCTTCCTGAACGCGGGCATCAAGATCCACATCCGGGACGAGCGCAGCGAGAAGTCCCACGACTTCTGCTACGAGGGCGGCATCGTCTCCTTCGTGGAGCACCTGAACCGCAGCCGCCAGGCCCTCCACCAGCCGCCGATCCTGATGTCGGGCGAGCGCAAGTTCGAGTCGCATGGCCACGAGACGCACGTCTCCATCGAGGTCGCGCTGCAGTACAACGAGACGTACAACGAGAACGTCTTCTGCTTCGCCAACAACATCAATACGGTCGAGGGCGGAAGCCACCTGATCGGCTTCCGCACCGCGCTGACGCGTGCCATCAACCGCTACCTGACGGCGCAGAAGAAGAACGGCAAGGGCGAAGGCGAATCGGTCAGCGGCGACGACGTCCGCGAGGGCCTGACGGCGGTGATCTCGGTCAAGCTCCCGCAGCCGGAGTTCGAGGGCCAGACCAAGACGAAGCTCGGCACCAGCGAGGTGCGCGGCCTGGTCGAGGCGCTGGTCTACGAGCAGCTCTCGTCGTATCTCGAGGAGAACCCCGCCGTCGCGCGGCTGGTGGTCGCGAAGGTGGTCGACGCCGCGCGCGCCCGCGCAGCCGCCCGCAAGGCCCGCGACCTGGCGCGGCGCAAGGGCGCGCTCTCGGACTTCAGCCTGCCCGGCAAGCTCGCGGACTGCCAGGAGCGCGCCCCGGAGCGCTCGGAGCTGTTCATCGTCGAAGGCGATTCGGCCGGCGGCACCGCCAAGCAGGGCCGCTCGCGCGAGACCCAGGCGATCCTCCCGATCCGCGGCAAGATCCTGAACGTCGAGCGGGCGCGCCTCGACAAGATGCTCTCCTCGCAGGAGATCCAGGCGATCGTCTCGGCGATCGGCTGCGGCATCGGCGAAGACTTCGATCCCGAGAAGGCGCGCTACCACAAGATCATCATCATGACCGATGCGGACGTGGACGGAAGCCACATCCGCACGCTGCTGCTGACCTTCTTCTACCGCCAGATGCGACAGCTCTTCGAGCGCGGCTACCTCTACATCGCGCAGCCGCCGCTCTACAAGGTGAAGAAGGGCAAGAGCGAGCGGTACATCAAGGACGAGGCCGCGCTCGAGAGCCATCTGATCGACCTGGCGCTCGCCCAGTGCCGCGTGCTGGCCGAAGGCCAGCGCGAAGCGATCGCGCCCGCCGCGGTGCGCGAGCTGCTCGGGCACGCCAGCGAGTACGGCAAGCTGCTGCGCATGCTCGCGCGCCGCCGCCTCGACGAGCGGGTGGTCGATGCCGCGGTCGCCGTCGACGCGCCGAGCGAGGCGGACCTCACCGACGCGGCGGCGTTGCGCGCGCGCGTCGCGCCGCGCATCGCGGAGCGCTTCCGCGCCCTCGACGCCGAGGCCGCCGAGATCAACTGGGAGATCGCCGCCGACCCGGAGCACGGCGCGCACGCGCTGACCGCGGTGACGCGGCGCGCCGGGATCACGTTCCGCACCTGCCTCGACACCGGCTTCCTGCGCTCCTCCGACTGGCGCCGGCTGCGCTCGCTCGCTGCGCAGTGCGCCGAGATCGCCGGGCGCGCCGGGCTCCGCATCGAGGTCGAAGGCGAGGAGCCCGAGGTGGTCGCGACCGCGCCGCGGCTGCTCGAGCGCTTGCTGGCGATCGCGCAGAAGAGCCTCTCGATCCAGCGCTACAAGGGCCTCGGCGAGATGAACCCGGACCAGCTCGCCGAGACGACGATGGACCCGAGCAGCCGCAGGCTGCTGCAAGTCCGCGTCGACGACGGCTACGAGGCCGACGACGTGTTCACCAAGCTGATGGGCGACGACGTGGAGCCGCGCCGCGACTTCATCGAGAAGAACGCGCTCAACGTCCAGAACCTCGACATCTAGGGACCCCGATGGCCGAAGAGACGCCGCCGCCGGACGAGCCGACGCTGCCCGCAGCGCCCGCCGGAGCAGGCGCGCCGCCGCCGGGCGGAAGCGAGGCGATCCCGGTCGCCATCGAAGACGAGGTGCGCTCCTCGTTCCTCGACTACTCGATGTCGGTCATCATCAGCCGCGCGCTGCCCGACGTGCGCGACGGGCTGAAGCCGGTCCACCGCCGCATCCTGTACGCGATGCAGCAGGAGGGCCTGGTTCCCACCCGGCCCTACTCGAAGTGCGCCGGCGTCGTCGGCGAGGTGCTCAAGCACTACCACCCGCACGGCGACACCGCGGTCTACGACGCTCTCGTGCGCATGGTCCAGGACTTCTCGCTGCGCTACCCGCTGATCGACGGGCAGGGCAACTTCGGCTCGATCGACGGCGACCCCCCGGCGGCCTACCGCTACACCGAGAGCCGCCTGGCGCGCATCGCCGAGGAGCTGCTGCGCGACATCGACCGCGAGACGGTCGACTTCGTGCCGAACTTCGACGGTGCGACCACCGAGCCCTGGGTGCTGCCGACGCGGCTGCCCAACCTGCTCGCCAACGGCTCGGCGGGCATCGCAGTCGGCATGGCGACCAACGTGCCGCCCCACAACCTGCGCGAGCTGGTCGACGCGCTGATGCTCGAGGCGCAGAGCCCCGACTGCACGCTCGCGCAGCTGATGGAGAAGATGCCCGGGCCGGACTTCCCGACCGGCGCGCTGATCTGCGGCACCGAGGGGATCCGCCAGGCCTACGCCAGCGGGCGCGGCCTGATCACGGTGCGCGGGCGCGCCGAGACCGAAGAGACCAAGCGCGGCAGCCGCATCATCGTCACCGAGATCCCGTTCATGGTGAACAAGGCGTCGCTGCTCGAGCGCATCGCCGACCACGTGCGCGAGGGACGCATCGACGGGATCGCCGACCTGCGCGACGAATCGAACCGCCAGGGCATCCGCGTCGTCATCGAGCTCAAGCGCGACGCGGCGCCCGACGTCACGCTGAACCAGATCTACAAGCAGACGCCGCTGCAGAGCACCTTCGGCGTCAACATGCTCGCGCTGGTCAACGGCCGGCCCGAGACGCTCTCGCTGAAGGAGGTGCTGCGCCACTTCCTCGACTTCCGCCGCGAGGTCGTGATCCGGCGCGCCATCTTCGACCTGCGCCAGGCCGAGGCGCGCGCGCACATCCTCGAGGGCTTCGCGGTCGTCCTGGACAACCTCGACGAGGCGATCGCGCTGATCCGCGCGGCCGACGACACGGCCGGCGCCCGCGCCGCGCTGATGCAGCGCTTCGCGCTCTCGGAGCGCCAGACCAACGCGATCCTCGAGATGCGGCTGCGCGCGCTGACCGGAATGGAGCGCCAGCGCGTGATGGACGAGCTGGCCGAGGTGCGCGCGCGCATCGAGGACCTGAAGGGCCTGCTCGCCAGCGACGCGCGCGTGCTCGAGGTGGTGCTCGAGGAGCTGCGGGAGATCCGCGAGAAGTACGGCGACGAGCGCCGCACCGAGATCACCGGCCCGGTCGACGTGATCGAGACCGAGGACCTGATCGTCGAGGAGGACATGGTGGTCGCCGTGTCCCACCTCGGCTACGTGAAGCGCAACGCGATCACCGAGTACCGGGCGCAGCGCCGCGGCGGCAAGGGGTTGCGCGGCATGGACACCCGCGAGGAGGACTTCGTCGCGCGGCTGTTCGTCGCCTCCACGCACGCCTACGTGCTGTTCTTCACCAACCGCGGCCGCGTGCACTGGAAGAAGGTCTGGGAGCTCCCGCTGCTCGGCCGCGCAGCCAAGGGTCGCTCGCTCGCCAACCTGCTGACGCTCGGCGAGGGCGAGCGCGTGCAGGCGACGCTCCCGGTGCGCAGCTTCGACGAGTCAGGCTACGTGCTATTGTGTACGAGGCAGGGGGTCGTCAAGAAGACCGACCTCACGGCCTTTTCGAATCCGCGGCGCGCGGGCATCATCGCGATCAACCTCGACGAGGGCGACGAGCTGATCGCGGCGTCGCGCACCAGCG
>Ga0335070_10002573_pt1 | contig 21010 bp, 15 predicted proteins | sample Lox_Sample_13_FD_206722 | JGI IMG/M metagenome (GOLD analysis project Ga0335070, IMG submission 206722) | Soil microbial communities from Loxahatchee National Wildlife Refuge, Florida, United States - Lox_Sample_1.3 | ecosystem: Environmental > Terrestrial > Soil > Wetlands | place: USA...
GCAAGCGGCACGCCTTCCCAAAGGATCTTGACGTCCCACCCTTCGACGCAATGGATGATGGCGACCCTGGATTCGGCCGGCCGCGCCAGGACCTCATCGTAGGCCAGGCTCAGCGGCTTCGCCACGAGCCCGCCGACCCTGAGCCTATAGGCCTTGATATCGACGTGCTGCGGCCCCCTGATCGAGTTCTCCTCGAACTTCCCGATCGGGTCGAGCTTCTCGCCCTTGTATTCCCTGACCTCGAGGGTCTGGGTCTTTGACGTCCCCTGACCGCGCGCGCAGGCCGGCGTCAGGGCCAGCGCCGCGGCCGCGCTCAGGATGACGATCCCCCGGATACGCTCGTCTCGGGCCATCGCGGACCTCCTTCTCTCCTTCTAATATACCACGCTGGCGCGCCGCCTGCGCCTCTTCCAGGACTCGGATCTCCCGGCGAAGCGCGCCTCGCGGTCGGGTGCGCGGCGCGCCGCCGGATCGCACCGTCGGTCCCTCTTTGTTGACACCGTTTCCCGCCTCGGTTACATTCTGGAGGTGGCGGATTCGCCGGTCGCGCGGTTCTTCAAGCTCAGCGAGAAGGGGACGACCGTCCGGACCGAGGTCCTGGGCGGGGCGACGACCTTCATCACGATGGCCTACATCATCGTCGTCAACCCGGCCATCCTCAGCTTCGCCGGCATCCCGCAGGGGCCGAGCACGGTGGCGACCATCATCGCGGCGTCCTTCGGCACGCTCGCCATGGGCCTTTACGCCAACCGGCCGATCGCGGTCGCGCCTTACATGGGCGAGAACGCCTTCATCGCCTTCGGCCTGGCCGCCATGGGCATCGGCTGGCAGCTGCGGCTCGGGGCCGTGTTCGTGAGCGGACTGGCCTTCGCCCTCATCACCCTCCTCCGCGTCCGTTCGTGGCTTGCGAACTCAATTTCGACGAGCCTCAAGCACAGCTTCGCCGTCGGCATCGGCCTCTTCCTCTCCTTCATCGGCCTCTACGAGACGGGGATCGTGACGAGCTCGGTCGCCGGGATGGCTCCCCAGGCGCTCCTCCGCGGCGGCGCCTCCGTCCTCTCGGCGCCCGACGTCCCCCTCAAGATCGGCGACCTCCGGAGCCCGCAGGTCCTCCTCGCCGTCCTCGGCTTCATCCTCATCTGCGTCCTTCTCTATTTCCGGGTCCGGGGCGGCATCCTCATCGGCATCGCCGCGACCGCGGCGCTCGGTTACGCCCTCGGCCTGGGCGAGGCGCCCCGCGCCATCGCCGCGCTGCCCTTCACCGGCCCCTACAGTCTGGCCCCGATCGCCCTCAAGCTCGACGTCGCCGGCGTCCTCCGCCTGAGCTTCCTGCCCGTCCTGCTGACGCTCTTTCTGATGGGCTTTCTCGACACCCTGGGCACTCTGGTCGGCGTCGGAGCGGCCGGCAAGATGCTCGACGAGAAGGGCAACTTCTCCGAGATCGAACGGCCGATGATGGTCGACGCCGCGACCTGCGTCGTGAGCGCCCTACTCGGCACGTCGACGAGCGGCGCCTACATCGAGTCGGCGACCGGCATCCGCGAAGGAGCGCGGACCGGCTTGGCCTCGGTCACGACGGCCGCCCTCTTCGCCCTCTCGCTCTTCTTCATCCCGCTCGTCGCGCCCCTCCAGCACCTCCGCTACGCCTACGGCCCGGCCCTCATCGCGGTCGGCGTGCTCATGGTCGGGTCCATCCGGAATATCGACTTCGACGACATGACGGAGCTCGTTCCGGCCTTCGTCACGATCGTCGTCATGGTCTTCAGCTACAACGTGGCCAACGGCCTCACGGCCGGCCTCGTCCTGTGGCCGCTCTTCAAACTCGTCACGGGGCGGGTCCGGGAGGTCAAGCCGGGCGCGGCCGTCCTGGGACTGCTGTGCCTGGTCTATTTCGTCTTCGGCCTGCCGCACTAGGAGGGAACCCATGGACGCACCCCCGAAAAAGTCCGCCAATAAGTGGCTCGTCGGCCTGGGCATCGGCTGCGGCGGCATCGTCGTTATCATCATCGTCCTCGTCATCGGCGGCTACCTCTTCGTCCGGAACGCAACCCAGGGCTTCCGGGAGTCGGACGAGCTGATGAAGTCCGTCGCGGCCAAGTACGGCCGCGCCGAGGATTACTGCCCGGACCCGGGCGGAGCCATTCCGTCCGGCCGGCTGGAGACCTTTCTGGCCGTGCGCGAGGCGGCCGCGTCCGCCCGGGCCAAGGTCGAGGAATCACTCGAGGCCCTGATGAGGAGACGGGACGGGGCCGGCGGCCGCGACAGGTCGCCGGGGTCGGTCTTCCAAGCCATGAAGACCGGCATCGGAATGGTCCCCCAGATTTCGGAATACCTCAAGGCCCGCGCGCAGGCGTTGCTGGACAAGGGGATGGGCGGCGGGGAATATGATTATCTCTATGTCATCGCCTATTATTCCTGGCTCAGGAAGACGCCGATGGACGGCGCCGGGTTCCAATTCCTCGGGCCCGGCCGCGACACGTCCGACCCGGACGACCAGGACGCCCTGGCCGTGAGCAAGGACATGCACCTCATGCGCATCCACCGGCTCGTCCTGCCCATGCTCCAATGCCAGCTGGCCAAGCTCGGCCCGGCCGGGAAGGCGGGAACCGGCGACAAGTGGCGGGAAACGCTCGCCGCCGAGGTCAAGGCCATGGAGGCCGACCGCTATCGCCTGCCCTGGCAGGACGGGGCGCCCGCCGAGATCGACGTCTCGCTGCGGCCGTTCCGCAACCGGCTCGAGGCCTCGTTCGGCCGGATGGCCGACCTCTTCGAGGTCGCGACCGACCGCCAGCTTCGGCAGAGAGGTCGAAGGGACTGAACAGGATCGCCCCTCTTGAAAATGAGAGAGGAGACCGGAAAGAAATAGAGGGAAAATAGAGATCCGGGGGCGCTGCCGTAGCCTTTGAGCGGCTCAGCGCCTGGGTCCGGAGCGCCCCCGGCTGCCGCCGTAACCGCCGCCGCGCCCCGAGCTCCGCTTGCGGCCGGACCGTCCGCCGGCCGGGCGCGGCCCCCTGCCCCAGCCCTGCTTGGGCATCCTCTCCAGGCTCAGGTCGCGGGCAAAGAGGTCGTCGGTCACGGGCTTCTCCGGGATCGTCATGCCAATGAAGCGCTCGATGGCCTCGAGATGGGCCGAGGTGCCCTCGCTGGCCAGGGTAATGGCCCTGCCGCCCTTGCCGGCCCGCGCCGTCCGGCCGATGCGGTGGACGTAGTTCTCGAAGTCCTGCGGCACGTCGTAGTTGATGACCATCTCCAGGTCCTCGATGTGGAGCCCCCTGGCCGCGACGTCCGTGGCCACGAGGATGGGGAACTTGCCGGCCATGAAATCGTTGATGACCCGCAGCCGGTCCTTCTGCGGCAGGTCGCCGCTGAGGTAGAACGCGCGGTAGCCGTTGGCCTCGAGCTCCTTGGCCAGGCGGAAGGCGACGTGCCTCATGTTGGCGAAGATGAGGACGTTGCGGGGGCGGTTGCGCTGCAGGAGCCCGAGGAGGAGGTTGAGCTTGATGTGGCTCTTGACGTGGTAAATCTCCTGGGTGATCGTGTCCACGGTCAGCTGCTCGGGCGTGACGGCGATCGAGACCGGGTTGTTCAGGTATTCCGCGGCGACGAGCCGGGAGACGCGGTTGAGGGTCGCGCTGAAGAGCATGCTCTGCCGGCGCGTCCGCTCGGGCATCTTGCGGATGATCTTGCGCAGGTCGGGGAGGAAACCCATGTCGAACAGCCGGTCGGCCTCGTCGATGACGAGGTAGCCGACATCCTTGAAGCTCAGCCGGCCGCTCTCGGCGAGGTCGATGAGGCGGCCCGGCGTCCCGATCATGATGTCGACGCCGTTCTTCAGCAGCCCGAGCTGCGTGGCGTAGCCGACGCCGCCGTAGAAGGCGCCGACGGAGAAGCCAAGGTGCCGGTTGAGGAGGTTGGCCTCGCCCTCGATCTGGACGGCGAGCTCGCGGGTCGGGCTGATGATGAGGGCCTGCTTGCGGGGGCCCGGGCCGGCCTCGAGCATCTTCTCCAGGATGGTGATGAGGAAGGCCGCGGTCTTGCCCGTCCCAGTCTGGGACTGGACGGCGACGTCCTCTCCATGGAGCGTCCTGGCCAGGGTTTGCTCCTGGACGGTCGTCAATTCGGTATAGCCCCTCTCGGCGACGCTGCGGAGGAGCCGGGGGTCGAGGTCGAGTTCCTTGAAAGTCATGGTCGTCCTTTGTCCGTTCGCTCGATACACGGGGCCGGGACGGGCCTCATCGGGGTGCATCCGGCGGGGGAACGGCTGACAGCGACGGCTTCCGGTCCGGTATCAAGTCAGCTATTTTATCACGCCGGGCCCTCGGACTCAAGAGGCGGGAGAGGGGACCGGCCGGCGGCCGTAACCGATGACGGCGTCGAGGAGCAGGGGCCTGGTGCCGTTGTTCGAGATGCGGAGGACCTTGACGCCGGGGCTGCCCTCGGGAGTCCGGTCGAGGCTCTCGGAGGACAGCCGGAAGCCTCCGGGCGAGACACCGGCGACAAGGGGCATCCAGGCGCGCTCGGGGGCGTCATTGGCCTCCCCGGCCAGGAACCATCCCGCGAGGCCGAAGTCCGCCTCGCCCTTCGTGACGACGAGGCCGTCGTCGAAGCCCAGCGAGGGGAGGATCGGCTTTTCCATGAGCAGGGTCATCCGGCCGCCGGGGGCGATCTCGGCGCAGCGGCCGTCGGGCTTGCCCAGGACCTCATCGGGGTCCTTGACGTCCTGGGACGACATGACGCGGGCGACATAGAACTCCGGCCGGGCCGGCTGGCCCGGGCCCGGTCGAGGCGAGAAGGGCGCGCCAGCGTGTCCGACGGAGGCGACGGCAGCCCCGGCCGCAACGAAAGCCAGGGCGAGAAGCGCGGGAAAGGCTCGTTTCATCATCATTACCTCCCTTTCGGGGACGGGTTCATTATACCGCATTTTCGCGGGGAGCAAGGTCCGCCGGGCCGCAAGGACCGGGGGGCGATGTGCCCGGGGCAGGATTAACAAGCGCCGGCGATTCTGCTAGCATGAATGAAGAACGAATGCCGGACGCGCCCGTGCCATCGCAGAGAAGGTCCAAGGTTCTCGGCGGCCTCCTTCTCGTCCTGCTCGTTTTTCCCTTTTCGCTCTTCCCGGGCGACACGTCCGCCGCCGGCGCCGAGGATCCTTCGTTCTCCGCCTTCTCCCTGGCCTCCATCGGACCGCGCGCCGCGTCGACGTTCTCCGTCGCCGCCGCGCCGCCTTCCTCGGAAAGATATACCCTCCGGAACCTGAGCCGCGATTTCCTCAAGGACGCGGGGCAGATCTGGAGCTATCCGCTCCACATTCAAGCCCGGGACATCGTGCCGATCGCGGCCCTGGCCACCCTCACCGGGCTGCTCGTCGTCCATGACGAGTCCATTTACCGGGGCTTCAAGACGTACCGCGACGACCACGGCTGGGTCCGGGCCGTGAGCCCCGTCATCACGAAGATGGGGTCGTGGGGCGCGTGGGGCGTGGCGGGGGTCTTCCTCGGCGTGGGCCTGGTCTCCGGGAACAAGACGTCGACGGAAACGGCGGTCCTGGCCTCGAACGCCATGCTTCAAAGCGCCATTCTCGTCGGCGTCCTGAAGGGCCTGTTCGGCCGGCAGCGCCCGCAATACGCCGACGGCCTCGACCACTGGTCCGGCCCAACCGGTTTCTTCAAGATGTACGAAAAGGGACAGCTGGGCCGGTACGATTCCTTCCCGTCCGGGCACGCCATCACGGCCTTCAGCCTGGCCACGGTCCTGGCCATGCAGTACGGCGACACCGTCTGGGTCCCGGTCCTCTCCTATACGGTGGCGACGGGAGTCGCCCTGTCCCGGGTGACGGAGAGCAAGCACTGGCTCTCCGACGTCCTCGTCGGCGGCGTTCTCGGCCACCTCGTCGGTCGCCTTGTCGTGCGCAACCACCGCCAGCGCTACCACCTGACTCCGGTCGCGGGCCTCGACCACGGCGCGTTCAGCTTCACCGTCACCCTGGCCCGCTAGCGCCTTGACAAGGGGCGGCGAAAAAGGGAAGAATCCCGTCTTCCGAGATTTCTGTCCGTCGAGGTGACGCATGAAAAGATCCCGCCTGGCCGTGGTCTTCATTGTCCTGGCCTCGGTCCTGGCCGCGGCCGCGCCCGCCGCCGCAGTCGGCGAGGCGCCGAAGCCGGCGCCGGCGAAGCTTGTGCCGTGGACGGCCGAGGACATCCTTCTCGCCGAGAGCGCGAGCCAATGGGAGATCTCTCCCGACGGAAAGTGGGCCGTCTGGGTGAAAGGCCGCATGGACAAGGACAAGAACGGCCGCGTCTCGAACCTCTTTCTGACGAACCTCGAGACGAAGAAGGAAATCCAGCTGACCCGAGGCACCGAGATGAACGGTCAGCCGCGCTGGTCGCCGGACGGCGGCACGGTCGCCTTCACCAGCTCGCGGTCCCTGCCGAAGCCCAACCCCGACGCGGCGCGGTCCCAGCTCTGGCTGATGGGCTTGCCGGGCGGCGAGCCGTATCCCGTGACCGAGTCCGCCCGCGGCGTCCAGGCCTATCGATGGGTCGACAACGACACCCTCATCTTCAGCGCCCAGGAGGCCCCGGCCCTCTACGAGCAGGAGCTCAAGCAGAAGAAGGACTCGAGCCGCGTCGTCGACGATGTCGCCCACGAGCCGCCGGTCCGGCTCTACCGGCTTTCGCTCAAAGACAAGAAGGTCGCCCGGCTCACGGACAACACCGACTTCATCCAGTCCTGGGATGTGACGCCCGACGGGAAGCACGCCCTGACCGTTCACGCCCAGTACCTCAGCTTCGAGTGGGACCAGAAGATCCTGCCGAAGACGTTCGTCTACGACCTGGCCAATGGCCACCGTCGCGAGATCCTCGTTGGGGAGCGCATCCCGCCCATGGGCGTCGAGAGCGCCCGGGACGGCAGCGGCTTCTACTTCGCCGCGCCCTATTCGACCGACCCGCGGTTCTTCACGGCCTCGATCCTGCTCGTCTATTTCCACGACCTGGCCTCCGGCCGGACGCTCAAGGTTGACCTCGGCTGGGACAAGGGGCTCGGCGGCGGCCTCCGGGCGACCCCCGACGGCTTCCTCGCGACGCTCGCGGACGGGACCCGTTTCCTGCCCGTCCGCTACGTGAAGACCGGGCTCGCCTGGAAGCGGACGGACCTCGATGGCGAGCACGCCAAGAACCTCCTCGACTTCGCCGTCAGTGACGACGCCAAGACCATCGTCTACGCGTATTCGACGGCCAGCACGCCCACGCAGTGGTACGCGGCTAAGCTCGACGGCGCGAAGCTCGCGAACGCCGCGAAGCTCACCGACCTCAACCCCGGCTTCAAGGCCAAGGCCCCGGCCCGGACCGAGATCGTCCTCTGGAAGGGCGCCCTCGGCGAGGAGGTCGAAGGGCTCCTCTATTATCCGAAGGACTATGAGCCCGGCAGGAGATACCCGCTCTTCACCGCGCCCCACGGCGGCCCGGCCGGCGCCGACATGGACGCGTGGGACGAGAGCTGGGCCTACGCCCACCAGCTCATCTGCCAGCGCGGCGCCTTCATCCTCAAGCCGAACTACCACGGCAGCTCGAATTACGGGCTCAAGTTCGTCGAGTCCATCTGCTGCGGCCACTACTACGACTACCCCGTCGAGGACATCCAGAAGGGCGTCGACCTCCTCGTCGCCAAGGGCCTGGTCGACCCGGACCGGGTCGGGACGTTCGGCTGGTCGAACGGCTCGATCCTCTCGATCGAGCTCGGCGTCGTCGACCCGGACCGCTATAAGGTCGTCTGCGCCGGGGCCGGGGACGTCGAGTGGATCAGCGACTGGGCCAACGTCGACTTCGGACAGTCGTTCGACACATATTATTTCGGCAAATCACCGCTCGAGGACCCCCAGCTCTACGTCCGGCTCTCGCCCCTTTACAAGCTCGACCGGGTCAAGGCGCCGACGATCATCTTCTTCGGCACCGAGGACCGCAACGTGCCGACGAGCCAGGGCTGGATCCACTACCGGGCCCTCTACCACCTCGGCAAGGTCCCGGTGAAGTTCATCCTTTTCCCGGGCGAGCCGCACGGGCTCCAGGAATACGCCCACCAGATGCGGAAGCTCGACGAGGAGATGGCCTGGCTCGACGCGCACTTCTTCAAGACGCTCGTCGCGGCGAACGAGGCCTTTAAAAGGGACTCGCCCCTCGGCCAGGCCCTGCGGCGCAAGGGGATTGCCCGCGTCGGTGCGAAGTACGGCGTCGCGGCCATGGCGGGTGGCGCGCTCTTGCCGGAGGCCGTGACGCGGGGCGCCCTCGAGGTCGGACGCTTCGAGGTCACGCGGGCCCAGTACGCGGCCTTCGACCCGGCCTACCCCGTGGCGCCGGGGACGGAGAACTTCCCGGCGAACGGCCTGCCCTTCGAGAAGGCCAAGGCTTACTCCGCCTGGCTGGCCAAGCTCACCGGCCAGGCCTGGCGGCTGCCGACCGAGGAGGAGGCGACGGCCCTCGCCGAGGGTGCGGCCGGTGAAAACACGCTCGACTATTGGGCCGGATACGCCCTCAATCCCGACGACGCCCGGCGGCTCGAGGCCAAAGTCAGGGAGCTCGGCGCCGGCGCCCCGCTCCTCAAAGAAGTTGGAAGCTTCGCCGGGGCCGGCCAGGACGACGAGGCGCTTCTCTTTGACCTCGGCGGCAACGTCGCCGAATGGGCCGTGGCCAAGGACGGGAGCGGCAAGGCCGCCGGCGGGAGCGCCGACCGGCCGGCGGACGCCAAGGCCCGGGCGGCCCAGCCGTCCGCTGAGTACACCGGCTTCCGCGTCGTCCGCGACGCGGGCAAGTGAAGACGGGGACCGGGATCCGAAGGGGGTCGGGCATGAGGGACCTTATGGATGGTCGCTTCTCCGGGACGCGACGCGTCCGGGCCGGCGTCATCTTCGCCGTTCTTGTCATGGCGTTCGGGGCCGTCCGGGCGGAGGCCAAGGTTACCGGTCCCAAGGAACAGTTCGGGTTCGACATCGGCGACGACTACAAGCTCGTCAACTACACCCAGCTCCTGGCCTACTGGAAGAAGATCGACGCCGAGTCCGACCGGATGACCCTCGTCGAGATCGGCCGGACGGCCGAGGGCCGCCCGATGGTCATGGCCGTCATCACCTCCCCCAGGAACCAGGCCCGCCTCGGCCGCTACAAGGAGATCTCCCGGCGCCTGGCCCTGGCCAAGGGGCTCGATGACGCCCAGGCCCGCCGCCTGGCCGCGGCGGGCAAGGCGGTCGTCTGGATCGACGGCGGGCTCCACGCGACCGAGATCCTCGGCTCGCAGCAGCTCATCGAGCTCGTCTACCGGATGACGAGCCGCGACGACGCCGAGACGCGCCGCCTCCTCGACGACGTCATCCTCCTCGCCGTGCCCTCGAACCCCGACGGCCTCGAGCTCGTCGCGAACTGGTACATGCGCGAGCCCGACCCGCTCAAGCGGACCATGTCGGGCCTCCCCGTCCTCTACCAGAAGTACATCGGCCATGACGACAACCGCGACTCCTACATGGTCACCCAGCCCGAAACGGAGGCCCAGAACCGCGTCCTCTACCGCGACTGGCACCCCCAGATCGTCTACAACCACCATCAGACGGGCCCGGCCGGAACGGTCCTCTTCGCCCCGCCCTTTCGCGACCCGTTCAACTATGTCTTCGACCCGCTCATCCCGGTCGGCATCGACCTCGTCGCCGCCGCCATGCACAACCGCTTCGTAGCCGAGGGCAAGCCCGGGGCCATCATGCGCTCGGGCGCCTCCTACTCGACCTGGTGGAACGGCGGCCTGCGGAGCACGGGCTACTTCCACAACATCATCGGCATCCTGACCGAGGCTATCGGCAGCCCGACGCCCATCGACATCCCCTTCATCCCGCAGCGCCTCCTGCCGAAGGAGGATTATCCGTTCCCGGTCACGCCCCAGAAGTGGCACTTCCGCCAGTCGGTCGAGTACGCCGTCACGGCCGACCTGGCCATCCTCGACGTGGCCTCGAAGAACCGGGAGGACTTCCTCTTCCGACGCTACCTGATGGGCAAGCACGCCATCGAGAAGGGGAGCAGGGATACCTGGACCGTCGTGCCGGACATGGTCGCTGCGCTCGAGGCCGCCGCGGCCAAGGACTCTGGGAAGGAGGCGGCACCGGCCCCCCCCGGCCCCGACGGCGAGTTCGAGCGCGTCCGCGGCGTCCCGCTCAAGTACTATGACCTCCTCTTCGACAAGAGCGCCCGCGACCCGCGCGGCTATGTCATCCCGTCCGACCAGCCCGATTTCCTGACGGCGACGAAGTTCGTCAATGCCCTGATCAAGAACGGCTGCGAGGTCCTGCGGGCGACGAAGGAGTTCGCGGTCGGCGCGAGGACGTATGCCAAGGGCTCGTACGTCGTCAAGACGGCCCAGGCCTTCCGGCCGCACATCCTGACGATGTTCGAGCCGCAGGACCACCCGAACGACCTGGCCTATCCCGGCGGGCCGCCCGTCGCGCCCTACGATTCGGCCGGCTGGACCTTGGCCTACCAGATGGGCGTCGCCTTCGACCGCATCCTCGACGGCTTCGACGGGCCGTTCGAGACGATCCCGGACGTCCTGAGGCCCCCGGCGGGGTCCTTCGAGACGCGGCCGGGGGCTGCCGGCTACGTCCTCGACCACCGAGTCAACGATACGTTCATCGCCGTCAATCGCATCCTCAAAGCCGGCGGCGAGGCCTATTGGCTGAAGGGCGAGGCGCCGGCGGAAGGGAAGTCGCTCGCGGCGGGGACGATCTACGTGCCCGCAAACCCCGATCTCGTTCCCGTCGTTGAAAGAGCGGCCCGCGAGGTCGGCCTGACGATCGGGAGCGTCGCTTCGGCCCCCAAGGGCGAGGCCTACAAGCTGAGGCCGCCCCGCATCGGGCTCTGGGATACGTACGGCGGCTCCATGGCCTCGGGCTGGATCCGCTGGCTCTTCGAGCAGTTCGAGTTCCCCTACGATCTCGTCTTCGCCCCCGCCCTGGACGAGGGGAATCTCAAGGCGAGGTTCGACGTCCTCGTCTTCGTCGGCGGCTCGATGCCGCGCCTGACAACGGCGGAGACGGGAGCGGGGGGCTTCCGCGACTTCCAGCCGGCCGCGCCGGCGAACGTGCCGGCCGAATACCATAACCGGGTCGGCCGCATCACGGTCGAGAAGACCATCCCCAGGCTCAGGGAATTCCTGGAGGCGGGCGGCACTATCCTGGCCCTCGACACGGCGACCCTCCTAGCCTATCACCTCGACCTGCCGGTTGCCAATGCGCTCGTCGAAAAGACGGCCGACGGGAAAGAGAAGCCGCTCGGCATGGACAAGTATTTCGTGCCCGGCTCGCTCCTCAGGGCGGCGGTCGACACGACGCATCCGCTCGCCTGCGGCCTGCCGGGCGCCGTCGACGTCTTCGTGGACAACACGCCGGCCTTCACGCTCCTCCCGGACGCCGAGATCAGGGGCGTCCGGCCGGTCGTCTGGTTCGGGACGGGGAAGCTCCTCAGGAGCGGCTGGGCCTGGGGTGAGCAGTATTTGTGGCGGAGCGTCCAGGTCGCCGAGGCGGCCGTTGGGCAAGGGAAGCTCTTTCTCTACGGCCCCGAGATCGCCTTCCGCGGCCAGCCCCACGGCACCTTCAAGCTCCTCTTCAACGGGCTCTATTACGGGAGCGCCGAGACGGTCGAGCTGAAATGAAAAAAGAGGGACAGCCCCCCCGGGGGGACTGTCCCTCTTAAGATTCATAGGGACGGGCGTAAACGAGCTTTCGAGCGCGGTGCTTCTTGATCTGTCCTCTCCACCCGAAGTTGGCCATGAACACATAGAGCCGCTTGCTGATGAGCGGCCTGCCGATCAATTCCCCGGCTTCCTGAGGCACGTTCCCGCCGGCGAGGAGCGAGGCCGCCGCGAGGTCCAGGGCCTTGACCGTGTTGCGGACCATCCCCGCGGCCTTCTTCAGGGAACGGCCGCCCACGGCGCCGCCCATGCCCATGGCGAGGGCGCCCGCCCATTCGAAGCCGGCTCCTTTCGCGAACTGCTCGAGGATATCGCAGGCCGTCCGGTTCTGATGGGTCTCGGGGAAACCGCACTGAACAATGGCCATGATCTTCTGCGGCTTGGCCGGCGAATGGGCTTTCCGCTCCTCGGCGATGAGTTCGAGCGCCTGGATGAGCGGCGCCGGCAGCTGATCCACGTAAAGCGGAAAAGAGAAGACGATGAGATCCGCCGTCGCCGCGGCTTTCTGCATGGCTGCGAGGTTCTGATCGGAATGAAGCGCCGCGCCGACGACCAGGGTCTTCGTCGCCAAACCGCCGGCCTCGAGCTTCTTCAGGAGATAGCTCCCGAGGGCGTGCGACGTGCTCTTAAGCCCCTTGGGGCTGCCGACGAAGAGCAATGCTTCGCGTTCGCGAGGTGTGTCGTTCATGGGGTCCTCCGTCACGCGATCCCGGCCGTCCGGATGAAGTCTTTGACGCGGGCGGCCACCTCGGCCTCATCCGCCTGTTCGGGAATGACGCCGACGTCTGTCTTGATCGGGTCCATATTGATGGCGTTCCTTTGGACGAGGGCTCGGAAGGTCTGCTCGGCCCCGGCGTCGGGACCTGGAAGCGTCCCGATCGCCAGGAGCTTCCGCCGCTTATCGTACCTTTGAGGATGATGGATCTCGCCTTGGGTCTTGATGAAGAAGGGGAGGAGGATGGGGATGGAGCGGTCGAGCGCCTTTTTTAAGGCCGCCGAATAGCCGCCGAACGTGATCGGCGTGATCCAGACCTGTGCGTCGCTCGCGACCAGGGCCCGGATATATTGCTCCTCGTCGTCCTGAATGGCGCAGGTACCCGGGTGCTTGACCCAGCAGGCGAAGCAGCCGAGGCACGGCTTGACGGTCATCCGGTCGAGGTCGAAAACCTTGACCGTCCAACCCAAGGACTCGAACTCGCCGACAGCGGCGTCCCTGATCTTCCTCGATGTGGCACCTCGGCCGTTGGCGGAACCCCCGTTAAGAATGACAGCGTTCATGGTCTCTCCTTGGTTTGATTCTTGACAACGCACTCCGGGCCTTCGGTCCCCGGCAAAACGATGTTCTTTTCCTTGAGCAGGCGCGTCCAGACGGCCTCGTTCTCGGGACTCTCGGCGTCGGCGATGCCCGTGACCTCGCCGTGGATCATCATGTTCCCGGCGTTGTTGAGCTGGCGGATGATGTTCCCGGTCGAAGGGTCCTCGCTAAGGTCATAGACGATGGCGGCGGCCAGGCCCAGCGTGTACATCTTGAGGTTGCGCAGGAGACGCACGAGCGAGGCTTCGGGGAGGAGGGTGAGGAATGGGTCCGCCCTCATGCCGGCGAGGATGGCGCCGAAGATCCCGCCGACGATATCGGAATGGCTGTGCCGCGCGTGGAACAAGGAGATGAAGAGGTTGGCTTCGTCCCTGGCGAAGACGACCATGCCGACGCCGACGTTCAGAAAACTCCCCTCGGTGTAACGGACCGCCATCTTGTCATGGAGCAAACGGCGGGCCTCTTCGAGGACGCCGCGCTCGACGGCGTCCATGGAGCCGAAGGCGCTGTACACGGGCGCGACCGAGGACTTAAGGCGCTTGGCAATGCCGCGGGCCGTCAGCGCTTCCCACCCTTTTTCCCGGACCAGGGCGATCGCCGCGTCGAGGACCGTCTTCTGGCTGAAGGTCGTTTCTTTAGGGCTCATCGAGAATCCTTGTGAATTACTGCAGTTATCTAACTATAGTAATATAACATATGTCATATTACCTGTCAAGCTTTTTCTTGAGCCAATACAAAGGGGCAATGCAAAGAAGGAGAGTCCCCCCGGGGGGGACTCTCCTTCTGAGATCTCTCGTGCGGCGTTCGCCGGTTACCGCTTCTTCCGCTCTGCGTATTGCCGGACCTGGTAGGCGAAAGCCTCCAGGCGCGTTCGCTCCGAGGCGAATTCCGAGCCGGTGTAGATGAAGGTCGGAATGGGGATGTGGTCGAAGTCGTTCCGGACGCCGGCCGAGATGGCCGCGGACACGGTGCCGAGCATGCAATTGAAGCAGATGGCGTTGACGACGCCGTCCGCGCCCCGTCGGGCGAAGTCGACCATCTTGGCGACGTTGAGAAAGAGGAACCGGTTCGAGTCGAGTCCGACGTACGGCAGAGTGTATTTCACGATGTCGCCGTAGGTCGGCTCCTTGGCCAGCGGGATGGCGCCCTCCAGGCGGCGGCGGACCTTGACCTTTTCCAGCTCCTTGCGCAGGTAGAGGATCCCCAGGATGGACGAGGCCCCGTACTTCCGCCCGACGAGCTTCTTCCGCAGGCTCAGGCCGAGGTCGAAATCGACCTCGTCGACGAAGAAGGACGACGGCCGGACTTCGCAGCCGAGCTCCTCGAGCTTGAGGAACAGGCCGTGGTTGGCGACGGGGTTGATGCGCGTGTAGATGTCCCCGGCGATGCCGACGACGGGACGCCGCTCCCTTTTCACGGAGATGGCCTTGAGCCGCCGGGCGCACCGCTTGAGGGCCGGGCCGATGTCGCCCGCGGCCAGCCCGGCCTCGATATCCCGGAGGTTCCCGGCGTGGGCCGCGTCCGTTGCTCCCTTGCGGGTTTCGTAGGGCCTGAGGCCGCAGGACGCCCGGACAAGAAGGTCGACGGCGACCAGGCCCTGCCAGAGGAACTTCAGGCCCCTCAACGACAGGAGCCGGGAGAGGTCGTCGTCGACCGGGGCGAAGACCTCGAGGTCCGTGATGCCGAGGTCCTCGGCCAGGTAGCTCAGGGCCTTGTCGTACTGGGCGAGGACGCACGTGTACTTCGAGCCCGGGAAGAAGAAAACCTCATTGCCCGGCCGCGCCGACCGGGCGAGCTTGATGAAGTCCCCGGTGATGACGGAGTAGGCGTGGCATTCCTTGCCCGTGCTGTGCTTCTCGCCCAAGGCCACGGTCGCGGCGTCGGGCAGGGGCAGGACCTCGGCTTCGATCCCCACGGCCCTCAAGGCGCCCGAGAAGGCGAAGGCGTGGTCCGCGAAATAGGGCAGGACGAAGCGCCGGCCGCGGAACGATTCGACGGGCTTCGCGGCGGGCGGGCGCGGCAGAGGCGCGGCCGCGGCCCGGCGGCCCCCGGCCCGGACCTCGTCGAGGAAGGCCTCGATCCGGGTGACGAGGCCGGCCTCCGCCCGGTGCTCGTCGAACTCAAGGACGAGGTGGGGCCGGCCGCAGACGATCCGGTCGATGTGCCGCATGTTGAAGGCGTCGAGGCCGCAGCCGAAATTGGTCAGGACGACCGGCTCGACCCCGTCCTCCGCCGCGGCCCAGAGCGCCGCCCGGATGGCCTGCCGGTTGTAGCGCCAGTGCGGCGCGCCGGGCCAATCCAACCCCGCGGTGCTTCCGAGCGGCAGGAAGTCGAGCGGCAGGCCGGTGACGCCGAGCTTCGCCAGGTGCCGGCCAAGGTTGAGGTTCAGGAAGGGATCGTGGAGCGTGTAGGGCCGGCCGATGACGGCCCAGACCGGCCGTCCGTCCCGCCGGCCGCTCTCGATGACTTCGCGGCCTCGGGCCTGGAGCCGCGCCCGGAATTCGGCCTGGGCCCCGGCCGCGGCCTCGTAGGCCTCCCGGACGTCCCGGTCGGTCTTGCCGAGAAGGTCCCTGACCTCGGCCACGGAGCGCACGAAATCCTCGGGCTGGCCGTTGAGGCAGACCGACGGGGCCAGGATCTCCGCCGCGGCGGCCGCCCGGGCCATGAAGGGGAAGCTCTCCGAATAGGGACAGAGCGAGACGGATTCGGCGGGGTCCATGTGAAGGTCGACGATAGCGGGGAAGAAGACCCGGTCGACGCCCTTTCCCCTAAACCATTCGATATGCCCGAAGGCGACCTTGATCGGGAGGCACGTCTCCGCGGGCAGGCGCCGTAGACCGCTCCCCAGGATCTCCTGGTCGCTCTCCGGCGAGAGGACGACCTCGGCGCCGAGCCGGTTGAAGAAGGCGGCCCAGAACGGCAGGAACTCGTAGAGGACGGAGGCCCTCGGCAGGCCGATCCGCAGGGCCGGGCGGTCCGGGTTCCGGACGAAGCTCTCGAGGATCGCCGCTCGCTCCTTAAACAGGTCGGGCGCTCCCCCCGGGCCCGCGGCCCTCGCCCCCGCGGCCCCCGGTCCCTGGCCGGCCGTATACCTTTCGCACGTGTCGCCGAAATAGACGACCTCGTCGGCGAAGGCGATGCGGTTGACCTGGCAGCGGTTGGAGCAGTGGCCGCAGGTGAAGCCGGTGACCTTGTAGTCCCGGGCGAGCTTGCGGTCGACCGCGGCCGCGTCGGGCGATCGCTTGCCGGCCGCGCCGATTCTCTCCGCCGCCATCAACGCGGCGCCGATAGCCCCAGAAATCCGGTTGTGGGGGTGGACGTGGATATGGCGCCCGGTCTCGAGGGCGAAGGCCCGGACGACGGCGGGATTCGAGGCGACGCCGCCCTGGAAGACGATGACGCGGCCGACGGGCCGGCCGGCCACGACCTTCTCCAGGTAGTTCCGGACGATGGAATAGGCCAGCCCGGCGGAGATGTCGGCGACCGGGACGCCGCGGCCCATGGCGTCGGCCAGCTCGGTCTCCATGAAGACCGTGCAGCGGCTGCCGAGGTCGGCCGGCTCCGCCGAGGAGGCGGCGAGACGCGAGAAGTCGTCCTCGATCCGGACGCCGAGGATCTCCGCCTGTTCCTCGAGGAAGGAGCCCGTGCCCGCGGCGCAGATCTTGTTCATGGCGAAATCCATGATCTTGCCGTCGCGGGCGCTGATGAACTTGGAGTCCTGGCCCCCGATCTCGAAGATCGTGTCGACGTCCGGGAAATAGCGGACGGCGCTCCGGAGCTGGCAGGTGATCTCGTTGTGGACGACGTCGGCCTCAAGCAAGGTGCCGGCGAGGTGGCGGCCGCTCCCGGTCGTGCCGATGCCGAAGAGCTCGAAGCCGGCGGGGCAGAGCCGCTCGAGGAGCCGGTAGCCCTCCTTGAGGACCTCGATGGGCCGGCCTTTGGTCGGAAGGTAGACGCCGGCCCGGACGTGGCCCCCCTCGTCGACCAGGACGAGGTTCGTGCTGACCGAGCCGATGTCGACGCCGAGGTGGCCGCGGACGTGCTCGCCGGGCGCGGGGACCGGCTCGCCCGCCGGGCGAATCTCGAGCGGTCCCAGGGCCGCGGGCGGGACCTGGCGCCGCGACCGTGGCCGCTCGGAGAACCGGAAGAAGATTTCGGCGCCGGGGACATCGACCGGCCTCCTCGCTCCGGCCGCTCCGACCGCCACCCCGAGGGCGGCGAGGAGGTGCGGCGGGTCCGCCAGTTCGAGCCGGGATGCGTCGACGCCGAGCACTTCGCGAAAGGCGTTGACGAGGCCGCCGTTCCGGGCCCCGCCCCCGGCCAGGAGCACGGGCGGCCGCGCCTCCCGTCCCTTGAGGACGGTGGCCACGAAATTCCGGGCCAGGGCCAGGCAGAGGCCGTAGGCGATCTCCTCGAGGGGAGTGCCCTTCTGCTGGAGGTGGATCATGTCGGTCTTGGCGAAGACGCTGCAGCGCCCGGCGATGGTCGCGCCCCGGCCGGCCGCGGCGGCCAGAGCGGCGAAGTCCTCGATCGGGAGCTTCAGCCGGGCCGCCTGCTGTTCGAGGAAGGCGCCGGAGCCGGCGGCGCAGACATCGTTGAGGGCGAAGTCGAGGATCTCCGGCTCGGCGGAAGGGTCCGCGGTCCGGCCGAGCAGGACCCAACGCGAGGTCTGGGCTCCGATCTCGATGATGGACCTAACGTCGGGATGCCCGTGGGCCGCGGCCAGGGCCAAGGCGACGACCTCGTTCGTCAGGAAAACCTCGGGCGGGGCCTGGACGATCTCGCGTCCGGCCCCCGTGATGCCGACGCAGAGGCGCGACCGGCCGCGCCCTTCGAGGATCCCGGAGACGACGGCGCGGAAGGCCTCGGCGGGGTTGCCCCGGTTCGGGGCTTCCCGGGAAGCGACGGGGCGTAGGGAATCGTCGAGGAGAACGGCCTTCGTGGCCGAAGCGCCGATATCAATGCCGAGGACCATCGTCTTTTGCCCTTCCCCGCGACCGCGCTCAGCCACTATAGAGGGATTCCGGGGAAATTGCCAGCCCGGCCCGAGATCAGCCGCCGAGGGCCCTGAGGATAAGGAAGGCGCCCATGATGACGAGGGATACGTAGACGACCCGCCTGAATGCGATCCCGGGGATGCCGCGGCTGACCTTCTCGCCCAACCAGACCCCGACGAGCAAAGGGACGAGCGAGACGGCGTAGAGTCTGAGGACCTGGCCGGTCCACAGGCCCGCCGCGCCGTGCCCGAGGAGGATGAGGAGGCCTGTCGGCAGGAAGTAGCCCTGGAGCGTCGCCCGGAACCTATTGGGCGGCCAGTCCAGGAGCGTGGCGTAGGCGACGACCGGCGGGCCGTTCGTGTTGTAGGCGCCGCCCAGCACTCCGGCCGCGAAACCCACGGGCCAGGCGAGCCAGGCCTTCGTGGAGGCGAGCCGCGCCGCCGGCCTGGCGAGGCCAAAGAGGCCATAGAGGAGGATGACGGCCCCGAGAGCCGTCCGGAGCGGTGCCTCGGGAAGGCGGGCGACGAGATAGATCCCCACGGGAATGCCCGCGACCGAAGCGACGACGAGCCGGGCCGCGGCCCGGACGTCGACCTTCGACCAGTGGATGGCCAGGATGAGGATCGAGATGGTCGGGCCGATGAAGGCGACGAGCGGCGTTACCGTCCGCAGCCCCAAGAAGAGCGCGAGCAGGGGCATGGCCACGACGGCGTCCCCGAAGCCGACGGCCGAGCGGACGAAGGCCGCGGCCAGGACGACGGCGGCGACGAGCAGGGCGACAGCCGTCGGATCCATCACGGCGTGCGTCATGGGCGCGCGGACAGCCCCGTTCTGAACTGGCCCCGGCGCCCGCCGCGGCGGCCTTCCGGGCCTGCCGCGGAGGAGGGAGTGAAGAGCCAGAAAAGGAGGAAGACGAGCAAGGCCAGGACGACCGGGAGCATCAGGCCGGGGCACCAGGCTTTCTTGAACACTCGCTTCGCCATGCACGTGATCCAGTCCCAGTTGAGGACGAGATGGACGACGAGCAGGGCCATGAAGGCGATGGCCAAATAGGCGTGGATGTGCCCCCACGCGTGGCGGTGCAGCCCCAAGAAATACTTCGAGGCCCCGCCGGCTCCCGGGCTCTCGGGGATGACCAGCCCGAGGAGGACACCGACGGCCGCCATTCCCACGGTGCAGACGACGAGGAGATTATCGACAAGGTATTTCCATTCCGGCTTCTTCATGCTCTCCTTCCTCTCCCGGCGGCGTGAGCCTCCGCCAACCCCTCTCAGGCTTCGAGGGCCCGGGCCAGGTCGGCCTCGAGGTCCTCGTAACCCTCGCAGCCGACCGAGAGCCGGACCAGGTCGTCGGAGATGCTGGCCTCCTCCCTCTCGCGGCGCGGGACGCCGGCGTGGGTCATGGAGGCCGGGTGCTGGATGAGGCTCTCGACGCTGCCCAGGGACACGGCCAGGGCGCAGAGCCTGACGGCATTCATCATCCGGCGGCCCGCCTCGAAGCCCCCCTCGAGGCCGAAGCAGAGCATGGTCCCGAAGCCCCTCATCTGCGTCTTGGCCAGTTCATGCTGAGGATGGGTCGGGAGGCCGGGATAATTGACCCAGCGGACATTCGGGTGCGATTCAAGGAAGCGGGCAAGTTTCATGGCGTTGTCCTGGGCCTTCTCCACCCTCAAGGCGAGGGTCTTGAGGCCGCGCAGGACGAGCCAGGCCTGATGAGGGTCCATGGTCCCGCCCATGAGCTGGAGGACCTTCCTCAGCCGCCGGAAGAGGCCCTCCTCCCGGGCGACGATCATGCCGCCGACGACGTCGCTATGGCCGTTGATGAATTTCGTCAGGCTGTGGATGACGATGTCCGCGCCCAGGTCCAGGGGGTTCTGGAGGATGGGGGAGGAGAAGGTGTTGTCGACGGCGAGGACAAGCCCGCGCTCCCTGGCCAGCGCCGCGCAGGCCCGGATATCCGTCAGTCGCAGCGTCGGGTTGGCCGGCGTCTCAACATAGAGCAGCCTGGTCCGCGGGGTCAGGCGGTTCCGGACAGCCTCGATGTCCGAGGTGTCGACGAAATCGGCGGTGACGCCGAAGCGCGAGAATTCGCTCTCGACGACCGTCCGGGACGCGCCGTAGACGGCTGCCGTGCCGACCAGGTGGGCGTCCTTCTCGAGGATGGCCGTGTAGACCGTGGTCACGGCGGCCATGCCCGAGGAGGCGCCTAGCCCGCCGCAGCCGTTCTCCAGCATGGCGACGCTGTCTTCCAGGGCCTTGGTCGTCGGGTTCCCGAGCCGGGTGTAGATGTAACCGTTCTCCTCGCCGGCGAAGCGGGCGGCGCCCTGCTCGGCGTTGGCGAAGGCGAAAGTCGACGACTGGTAAATAGGGACGGAGACGCCGCCGTAAAGCGGGTCCGGCGCCGGCCCGGCGTGAATGACATCGGTGAACGGACTCTGGCTTTTCTTGTGGTCCAAATAACCCTCCCGGTAGCGCCCTTCCGCGGGGCTTAATCGTAGGCTTCCATGACCTTGGGGTCTTCCTTCATCAGGGCGCCGGCGACTTCCTCCATCCCCGTCCCCTTCCAGAAGTCGAGCTGCTCGTGGACCTTCATATATTTCAGGGGTATCGGATGGGTGCCGACGACGACCGGGACGCCGTAGCGCGTTTCGATGAACTCCTTGAACTCCCGGATCCGGGGGCACGGCGGGTAGCCGACGACGAGCCCCGTGGCTAGGTGGATGACCTGGACGCCATTCTTGACCATCTCTTCGGGGACGTATTCGACGTTCCCGCCCGGGCAGCCGCCGCAGGTCGAATAGCCGACGATCTCGACGGGCTCCTCTTTGGGATAACCGGCGAAGGCGCCGGCGCGCTCGCGGAGCGCCCGGAAGCACTTTCCGCCGCCGCAGCTCTGGTAGCGTCCGCAGATGATGATGCCGATCTTCGTCATTGTCCCTCCTCGGCCGGGCGACACGTCCCCGGACGGGCCCGGCCGT
>Ga0335070_10002574_pt1 | contig 21010 bp, 16 predicted proteins | sample Lox_Sample_13_FD_206722 | JGI IMG/M metagenome (GOLD analysis project Ga0335070, IMG submission 206722) | Soil microbial communities from Loxahatchee National Wildlife Refuge, Florida, United States - Lox_Sample_1.3 | ecosystem: Environmental > Terrestrial > Soil > Wetlands | place: USA...
GGCAACGTCCGCCTTGTTCCCCGCTGTGACCGTGTAATTCCGGGCCTCGATGGCCTTGACGCTCTTGACAAACGCCTTTTCCAGACTTCCCTTGCCGACACTGCCGAGGAAGATGGCGAGCAACTTCCCCTTCAAGTTCTTGCCCTCGCGCACCAGGACGAGGTCGACGTCGGTCAACCCATTTGGCTGACGCGTGAGCGTGTAGATGTGACTTGAGCTATTGGCCCAAGTGTTGGAATCCGTGGTGTGAAGAACGACACGGTTGGGATTGGACCAGTCGTAGTGGTTGGTCTCCCAAATGCCGCCCGATCCCTCGGTGACATCGGCATAGCCGGGGCCCTGATCATGCACCTTGAGGTAATCGTCGGTGCTATAGCCAAAGAGCTTCGAGCGTCCTGGCCCGAAGTCGGTGAGCCCGGCAATGAACTGCTCGGGCGTCGCAGTTGTCGTTTGAGTGAAATGGAGATTCATAGACGTCCCCTTTCGTGATTAGCGCTGAGAACGAGGGGTGCCCCTATTTTCGGCCCAAAGAAAACGTTGCTGGAGTATACCTCGTCCGGCCAGGAATGGCGATGGTCGCGCAGTTGTCGGTTTCTGCGTGACAGCCGCCCGACAGCGCGATTACTTTGAATTGTATCGAAGGTGAGATGCATGGCTAAGTTGATTTACTTCATGAATACCTCGCTCGATGGATATACAGAAGACGCGGACGGCCGCTTCGATTGGACCGCTCCCGGAGACGAGGAACAATGGTCATTCGCCACCGAATTAGTGTCATCATTCGGCACCCACCTCTACGGCCGGAGGAACTACGAGGTAATGTTGTATTGGGAGACGGCGCCCACGGATGGCGATCAACCGCAGTTCGTGCTCGACTTTACGAGGAAGTGGCAGGCTGCCGAGAAGATCGTCTACTCCAGGACCCTGGCCGAGCCGCGCAGCGCGCGCACGCGGATTGAGCGTGAGTTTGATCCCGACGAGGTCCGGCGGCTCAAGGCTGACGCCGCGCACAACATGGTTATTGCCGGTTCCACGCTCGCCGCGCACGCGATAAGAGCGGGTCTTGTTGACGAGTTCCAGATGATGGTCTGCCCCGTGCTCGTGGGCGGCGAAAAACGGCTTTTCCCGGACGGTGTGCGGCTCAATCTGGAGCTGGTCGAGGAGCGACGCTTCCGCACGGGCGCGGTGTTTCTGCGCTACGGGGTCCGCGGGTGATCGACCCGTAGGGATGGAACGTCGTCCGATACGCCCCCACATATCCCAAGCGATGGGATATGTGGGCCACCCTATCTCCCTTCTGTTAACGCTGCCCGCCGAGATCTCGCCGCCTACTTGATGAGTTCCCCGGCCTAGCCGATAGACGATACCGCCCGCTTAACTGCTACTACCGTAAACACTTTAGCGCCTGGACGTCGAAGGGGACAACCTCGTTCGCCTGGGTTATCTTACTCACACGTCATTTGTTTTGAATAGATTAGGCAATGTTGGCGGAAGAGAAGGTTCAAGCGTATTCCAATCTTAACGCTAAAGGTGCTTTCACCCTTTGCTTTGCCGGGGGCTGAAGCCGCGGCATTTCGGCACGGCTGAAGTCGTGCCCTGATACGAGGCGGCGCTTAAGCGAGTCTTTCACCAGCCCGACAATCCCACATATCCCAAAGGAAGGGATATGTGGGCCACCCGGCAAACAATTGCCCTGCCAGAAGACAAAATAGGGCCTCGGTAGAAGGGCCCCGCTGGGGGGCAGGGCCCACAACGTCGCCGACTTAAGTCACTAATTGCTTCGTCGAATCTCCGCAAATTGGCCTTCAAGGGATGCAAACCAAAACACCCTATCGAAGGTAAATGGGATGCGCCAGCTCTCTATACCGTGCGGAATGGGCATACTTCGCGCTACCGTCACCCCGCTGTAGAGCAGGAGCCACAACTGAGCGCCATCAGGCAACCTCGAACGGTAAGTCTGGACAAGTTTGTCTTTCGCACTAATACACACTTCCACTTGGGGGCGAATCTCGGCAAGCGTTATGCCCCCGCCTTCGCCACTCCACCAATCGGTTGGATTGGGCTCGGCGACAATGACTACTGAATCAAAACCATCAGGAGCGTCCTTACGCATAAACGTCACAGCCGGAGTTGCGCGATGAAATTCCGCCTTCACGAATCCAGCGAGGACATCCGCCATCCGCCGTTTATTCCGTCTCTCGCCCCTGGCACTTGTGAAGCGGACGCTCACATGCACGGGCCGCACGTTTGAGACCGCGTAATAGTTCCGCTGTGCGGATTCCACGACTTGTCTGTGGAAGGACTCTTCTGCGACTGGAAGAATTCCGTAATTGCTACCTGCAGGCCGCAATACCTCGCTCAGCTCTATTCCCAATGCTCCGGCTGGAGTGTGGAATCTGAAATCAGGCTTCTCGTCGGGGATTTCGTCTGAGGGTATAGGCACACCCGCCTTCCGGGCCGCATCGAGAAACCAGGGTTCGATTCTTTTCTGTTCGTCGATATTGCAAGCCATCAAATCCAGTTTACCTTGCCTGGGGAATATTATGTCGGTTCCATCGGAATCTCTATTCCCTTCCCTTTCGCGAACGCCTTCGCTTCGTCGTAGCCGGCGTCGGCGTGGCGGGCGACGCCGATGCCGGGGTCGTTGGTCAGAACGCGCTCGATGCGCTTCGCCATGGCGTCGGTGCCGTCGGCGACGGTGACTTGTCCGGCGTGCTGCGAGTAGCCGATGCCGACGCCTCCGCCGTTATGAATGGAGACCCAGGAGGCGCCGCTGGCGGTATTGAGGAGCGCGTTGAGCAGCGGCCAGTCGGCGATGGCGTCGCTACCGTCTTTCATGGACTCGGTTTCGCGGTAGGGCGAGGCGACGGAGCCGGTGTCGAGATGGTCGCGGCCCATAACGATGGGCGCCTTGAGCTTGCCGGACTTCACCATGTCGTTCATGGCGAGTCCGAACTCGGCGCGCTCGCCATAGCCGAGCCAGCAGATGCGCGAGGGGAATCCCTGGAACTTGATGCGCTTGCGGGCGAGGTCGATCCAGCGGCTGAGGACGCGGTCGTGCGGGAACATCTGGAGGACGAGGTCGTCGGTGGCGTGAATGTCGGCGGGGTCGCCTGAGAGGGCGGCCCAGCGGAAGGGGCCGCGTCCTTCACAGAAGAGCGGACGAATGTAGGCGGGCACGAATCCGGGGAAATCGAACGCGTCTTTGACGCCGTGATCGAAGGCGAACTTGCGGATGTTGTTGCCGTAGTCGAAGGTGACGGAGCCCATCTTCTGGAGCTTGAGCATGCCTTCGACGTGGCGGGCCATGGTGTCGAGGGATTTCTCGAGGTAGGCCTTGGGATCTTTGGCACGGAGGTCGAGCGCGGCTTCGAGCGTCATGCCGGCGGGGACGTATCCGTTGAGCGGGTCGTGGGCGGAGGTCTGGTCGGTGAGGATGTCGGGGACGACGCCGCGGTCAGCGAGCTCGGGGATGATGTCTCCGCAATTGCCGACGAGGCCGACGGAGATGTTCTCCTTTTTGCGGACAGCGTTCTTGAGGATGCGCAGCGCCTCGTCGAGCGAGTTGACCATGAAGTCGCAATAGCCGGTGCGCAGACGCTTCTTGATGCGCTCGGGATCGACCTCGATGCCGAGGTAGCAGGCGCCGGTCATGGTGGCGGCGAGAGGCTGCGCGCCGCTCATGCCGCCCATTCCGCCGGAGACGACGAGCTTGCCGGCGAGGTCTCCGCCGAGATGCTTTTCGCCGGCGGCGGAGAAGGTTTCGTAGGTGCCTTGAATAATGCCCTGCGAGCCGATGTAAATCCAGGAGCCGGCGGTCATCTGGCCGTACATGATGAGGCCGAGCTTTTCGAGATGGTTGAAGTGCTCCCAGTTGGACCAGTGGCCGACGAGGTTGGAGTTGCAGATGAGGACGCGCGGGGCATAGTCGTGGGTGCGGAAGACGGCGACAGGCTTGCCGGACTGCACGAGGAGGGTCTCGTCGTTGTCGAGCTCGCGGAGGGAGCGGACGATGGCGTGGTAGCAGTCCCAGTTGCGGGCGGCGCGGCCGGTGCCTCCGTAGACGACGAGGTCTTGCGGGCGCTCGGCCACCTCTTCGTCGAGGTTGTTCATCAGCATGCGCATGGCGGCTTCCTGGGCCCATCCTTTGCAGGAGAGCTGGTTGCCGCGAGGGGCCTTGACCGGCCTGTAGGTCGTAGATGATTCGGTTGCGACGGGCATAACAGGAGAATGGTAGTGGGGTGGGGAGGAAAGGTCAAAATAACCACGGATGAACACGGATTACACGGATGGGGTAATAGTCACAAAGCTCTCTTGCCGGGTAGGGGTCCCTCGACTACGCTCCCTGCGGTCCCTTCGCTCGGGATCACAAGGAAAATTAGAGCTGAGCAGCTGTGGTACTTGATTGTGGGACATGCGAACAAGAAAATCGGGGAGAGGCTGTTTGGCCCGCTCCCCACTCTCTCCGATCAGGTTTGCTATTGTGGATACTCTATCGGGGCGGGGCCGCAAATGTGTCAACGCACCGTAAATTGTGCATGAACAATGTGTGACAGCAGATGCGAATGCACGTGCAGCCGCTACGCGTCTCAAGAACCAGCAGGGCGAGGCGTCTGCGGCGCACAGCCGCACCCAAAAGCTCTCTTCTCACCCTTTCCAAAAGAGGAACTAAGGACGGGCAAACCCGCGGTGCGTGAACGAGTTTCCGGTAGAGTATAGGATCATCGCGGCAGGCGCGGAGGCGGGTTTGGTGGCAGCTCTAATTGAAGCGATGCGGCAGCAGGATTGGCCGCAAGTCAGGGCGATTTACGAAGAAGGGATTGCCACCGGGAACGCCACTTTTGAGACTGCGGCGCCGGACTGGGCAGGTTGGGATGCCAAGCATCTCGAGAGCTGTCGGCTGGTTGCCCGGCGAGGCGCCGATGTCCTCGGCTGGGCAGGACTGAGCCATGTGTCGAGTCGTCAAGCCTATCGCGGCGTTGCAGAAGTCAGCGTGTATGTCGCAAGCTCCGCGCGCCGGAAGCACGTCGGGAGCGCACTGCTATCGGCGTTGGTCGAGGCGTCCGAGGCCGTGGGGATCTGGACCCTTCAAGCGGGAATCTTCTGCGAAAATGCCGCCAGCGTAGCGCTCCATGAGAAACACGGCTTTCGCATCGTCGGGATTCGCGAACGTATCGGGCACCTGAACGGACGTTGGCGCGATGTTGTGTTGATGGAGCGCCGCAGTAGGGTCGTTGGGCTGTGACCTCTTCCTTGTCGAACGAGCCGGGTAAGATGATGCCCCACGTTTGCGCTCGTTTCTGGCGCTAATCCGGGAAGGCTAAATCAAAACTTAATTAGACTTTGCTAACGGTCTACTCCGACAGGGTGCGTGGAAAACGCGTCTCAAAATCCAGCACTCCGACCCATTCCGGCGTGATCGAGATGCGCGCCTGCTGCGGACTCCTCTGGCGCATCTGCTCCACCCAAGCTTTTCCGCGCTCGCTTCCCAGATACCGCTCGGCAGCATGAGCGTACTCGCGCGTCACGCCATCCACGGTTTCTATTCGCGCCGTGCCGCGTATCAGCAGCACTTTGTACTGCGATTGGTGGTCATCAATAGTAATCGCCACCTTCGGATTCTGCGCAATCGCCTTCAGCTTCGCTGCGTTCGGCGCCGTCCCCATCACCAGCTCGCGTCCGTCCCAGTGAAACCAGATAGGCAGCACCCGTGGTGTTCCGTCGGTCGCCACATATGCCAGGCGGGCCGGAATTTTCGACGCCAGGAGTTCCTTCGCCACCGGGTGCTCAAGCAACGCAAGGTCTCCCTGTTTCAGAGCCATACCGTCCTCCTCTCTGTGGCGCGACTGCTACTCTATTCTACTTGCGGCACTCGGTACTATTACTGTTTGTCATGCTGCTCTGTGCCTCCGTGTGGATCCTAAAAATCCCAACTCGCGCCGGTGACCCACATCTGCCGCAGTCCGCATTTCTCCGCCTTGGGCAAGTGGCCCTCAGATCAAAGACCCATTTGCTCGACGAGGTCTAGCTCTTCGCTCCAAGTTCTCGCACAAATTCCACGAGCGAGCGGACCGGTGTCCCCGAAGGTCCTTTAGCAATCCACGGCTTGTTGTCTTCCATCCAGGCGACGCCGGCGATGTCGAGGTGGATCCACGGCGTGTCGCCCACGAATTCCTTAAGGAACATCGCGGCGGTGACCGCGCCGCCCCAGCGTCCACCGGTATTCATGATGTCGGCGATATTGGACTTGATCATTTCGCGATAGTCGTCGTCGACTGGCAAGCGCCACATCTTTTCGCCCGAAGCGTTGAGCGCAGCACTGAACTGGTTGTAAAAGTTGTCATCGTTGGCGAAAACGCCGACGTTGACCATGCCGAGGGCGACGACCACAGCACCGGTGAGGGTGGCGGCATCGATGAGATGCGTCGCGCCGAGCTGTTTGGCGTAGTGCAGACCGTCAGCGAGCACCAGGCGGCCCTCGGCGTCAGTGTTGATGATCTCGATCGACTTCCCCGACATTGCAATTTGCACATCGCCCGGCTTCTGCGCCGTCCCCGATGGCATGTTCTCGGTCGCGCACACAATGCCGATGACTCGCACGTTAGGCTTGAGTTGTGCAATCGCGCGCATGGCGCCAATCATGGACGCGCCCCCAGCCATGTCGTACTTCATCTTTTCCATGCCATCGGAAGGTTTGATGGAGATGCCGCCGCTGTCGAAGGTGATGCCTTTGCCGACGAGGCCGAGGACGGGTTTCTCGGGCGCGCTGGCCGGTTCGTAGCGCATGACGATGAGGCGCGCAGGTTCGTCCGGCGAACCCTGCGCAACGCTCCAGAAGGCGCCCATCTTGAGTTCTTTCAGCTTCTCGGGGCCGTAGGTCTCACACTGTAGTCCTACTTCGTCGCACATCTTCCTGGTGCGGTCTGCGAGGATGGTGGGCGTCATTCGATTGCTGGGTTCGTTGACCAGGTCGCGGGTAAAATTCTGTGCTTCTCCGATGATGGTCCCAATGTCGATCGCGGCTTGCAACGATTTCGCATCGGAACCGGCTGGAGCGATCACCACCAGCTCGTCGATCTTCTGCTCCTTGCGATCGCTTTTGTAGTAATCGGGATCGAAGGAGCCCACATATGCGCCTTCGACAATGGATTTCACCGCGTGTTCGACGCTGAAGCTTACCCCAGCCGGGGAGGCTAGCGCGAAACTCGTCAGGTCCTTTCCTTTCACGGTGCGCACCGCAGTTCCGGAAATCTTGCGCAGATCAGACGTCGAGAAACTCATGGCCTTGCCTCCGCCGATCAGCAACAGGCGCCTGGCCTTGAGTCCGGCGGGCTTGTGCAGGAGGGTGGTCTCCAGCGCCTTGCCGGTGGCTTCGCCGGAGGCGATAAGGTCGGCGGCAGCCGCAATTACCGCTGAGTCGTCAGTGAGAATTTGGGGCCGGGGTTTGTCGTTGGCGCCGTTGCCGGACTTCTCCGCGGTGTCAACCACGGCGACGACAAGGCATTCGGTTTCGATCTGCGAGGGGGCGGTAAGTGCGAGATTGATTTTCATGACGTTTTCAGAGTCTCTTCAGGATTTCCGGCTGCGGGCGATGGCCTCGCGAGCCTCTTTGTCGGCGGTTTTGCGGCGCTCGGATTCGCGCTTGTCCCACATCTGCTTGCCCTTGGCGAGCGCCATCTCCACTTTAACTCTTCCGTTGCGAAAGTACATGCGCGTCGGGATGAGGGTCAGGCCCTTCTGCTGGGTCTTGCCGATGAGCTTGTTTAATTCATTGCGATGGACGAGCAGCTTTCGCGTGCGCAGCGGTTCGTGGTTGAAGATGTTGCCGTGCTCGTAGACGCCGATGTGGGCGTTAATGAGCCAGAGTTCGCCGTCCTTGACCAGGCCGTAGGCGTCCTTGAGGTTGGCGCGGCCGCTGCGGATGGACTTCACTTCGGTACCCCGCAGGGCGATTCCGGCCTCAAATTTCTCCTGCAGGAAGTAGTTATGGGAAGCGGCGCGGTTGACCGCGGCGTCGCGCAGGCCGCTGGCGGTGGGGTCGCGCCGGGGATGCTTTTCCTTCTCCGGACGGGGTGTGGATTGGGGCGGGCGGGCCATGACAACGTACTCACGCGGATACGAATCTCGTATGCTAACACACTGCTGTATCACATAATTGGAGCGGAATGGGATGCTATAATCGCGCCAACTCTGACGGTTGCAGACAGAGCTAACGATGCTGGTTGCGAGCGTGTTCGGTTGCTCACATTCTGCCGCGATCGAAGTCAGAGTTGCATACCGGAAAACCGCTTTTCCCGGCCGATGGGAGGGGTGCTCCGGAAAAAATTGTCTTAAGGAACCTGATGAAACGGCTGACCCGTGTTCTGGCCCTGCTCCTTATTTTCGGCACGCTGCCCGCGGTAGCCACAGACAAAGCCAAGACGCTTTACAAGCAGGGACTGGACGCTGAAGTCCGGCAGGATTACGAAGCGGCTTACAACTACTACCATCAGGCATACCAACTCAAGCCGACCGACATCACCTACCGGGCATCGTTCGAGCGGGTGCGCTTTCTGGCCTCGGCCTCGCACGTGCATCGCGGGCAATTGCTGGAGAAGAGCGGCAAGCTGCAGGAGGCGCTGACCGAGTTTGAGCAGGCCCTGGCCATAGACCCGTCGAGCTTCATTGCCCAGCAGGAGATCAACAAGGTCAGCCGTCAGTTGAAGCAAGCGGCGGAACCGGGCCCTCCAAACCCTAGTGAGGCAGCGCAATCGGCGCTGCACAAACGCATGGAGGAAGCCAGCGGGCCGGTGGAGCTGGCTCCCATCGCCAATACGCCCATTACGTTGAAGTTGAGCGCCGATTCCAAAACAATCTATGAAACCATCGGGAAGCTGGCGGGCATCAACGTTTTGTTCGATCCGGATTACACCGCGCGCAACGTTCGGGTGGAGTTAAACGGGGTCACGTTGCAGGAGGCGCTGGAGATCACCGCCCTGGAGTCGAAGACGTTCTGGAGACCGGTGACGCCCAACACGATTTTCGTGGCCGCGGACACACCGGCCAAGCGCAAAGAGGTGGAACAGAGCGTCATCCGGACGTTTTACCTGACCAACCTCTCGCAGCCCAACGAACTGCAGGACCTGGTCAACATCCTGCGCACGTTGCTGGACACCCAGCGGCTGCAGCAGTTCCCTTCGCAACAGGCCATCGTCATTCGCGGGACTCCGGACCAGATTGCGCTGGCGGAAAAGCTGATTGACGATCTGGATAAGTCACGGCCCGAAGTGGTGGTGGACGTGGTCATCATGCAGGTGCAGCGCAACAAGCTGCGCGACCTGGGTATTACGCCGCCGACCAACGTGTCGGTTTCGTTGATCGACAACACCACAACGTCGACTTCGACTTCAGGATCGAATGTTGGTACGGGTAACGGTTCGGTAACTACGACCACCGGAGGCACAGCGGGCACCATTAACCTCAACACTCTGGCCCACCTCAATGCCACCAACTTTCAGGTGACCATTCCGCCGGCGACGGCAACCTTTCTGTACAACGACAGCAACACCAAGATCCTGCAGCAACCGCAGATTCGCGCACTCGATGGCCAGAAGGCCTCGCTGAAGATCGGGCAGCGCGTTCCGGTGGCGACCGGATCGTTCCAGCCTGGCATCGGCGGCGTCGGCATCAATCCGCTGGTCAACACACAGTTCAACTACATCGATGTTGGCGTGAACATTGACGTGACGCCGCACGTCCATGGCACAGATCAGGTGACGCTGAAGGTCGCTATGGACATCTCGGCGGTGGACTCCTATGTGAACATCGGCGGCATTCAGCAACCGGTCATCGGCCAGCGCAAGATTGAGCACGAGATCCGTATGCGCGAAGGAGAAGCCAATATCATGGGCGGTATCCTGGAGGAAACCGAGAGCCGCTCGATCAACGGTATTCCGGGCCTCGCCTCCATACCCTTCTTCCGCTATTTCTTCTCCTCGGAAAACAAGCAGCGCCAGGACAATGAGCTGGTGTTTATGCTGATCCCGCACATCGTGCGTGCGCAGGATGTGTTCGACAGCAATACCCGCGCTATTGATGTGGGAACGGCCAATGCGATCTCGCTGCATCGCTCGATAGCGCCGGCGCAGGAGCAGCCGGCCACAACTCCGCCGACCAGTCCCACGGCAGCCGGCGCGGGCAATCCTCCGGCTGAGCAGTCCGCCGCCACCGCCCCGGCGGGAAGCGCCCTGTTCAGTTTCGATCCGCCTTCGCTGAGCCAGGCAGTGGGCACCACCTTCACGGTCAACGTCAATCTGGCCGGAGGACAGAATGTGTATTCGGTGCCGCTACAGATTCTGTACAACCCGAACGTTCTGCAATTGGTCAACGTTTCGAACGGACCGCTGCTGTCGCAGGACGGTCAGGCGGTCGCCCTGGTGCATCGCGATGACAGCATGATGGGCATTCTGCAGCTTACAGCCTCGCGGCCACCGGGCAGCGCTGGTATCACTGGCGACGGACAGGTATTTACGCTGACGTTCCAGGCGAAAGCCCCCGGGCAAGCGACGCTGACCATTAACCGAGCCATGCTGAAGAACGCCAGCATGCAGACCATTCCGGCAGGCGGCTCGCAGGCCATCATCACGGTGCATTAGGCAAGGCGGCTCCAAACCTGGATTCGTGCTGTCGGGTTGCTACTTCTATGTGCCTCGCAACCTTTGGAACTTTGCTCCGTGGGACGTGCGGAGAGATAAAATTGCAGTAGTGAAATACCTTTGGAGCGACATTCCCGGGCAGATCAAGAGCGAGTCAGCCGGCGCACCAGCCTGCGGGAGTGGCCCGTTTCGCAGAGCCATTCAGAGGGGATTTACGGTCATCGAATTGATCGTCGCGATGACGATCCTGATGATCCTCACCGCCGCGGCGGTGCCGGTGGTGCGGGTCACGATCCAGCGCAACAAAGAACGCGATCTGCGGCATGATCTGTGGGAGATGCGCGACGCCATCGACCGTTACAAAGATGCTGCCGACCGCGGCGCGTTCCAAATTAAAGTCGATAGCCAGGGCTACCCGCCCGATCTTGAAACTCTGGTCAAAGGCGTCGATTCGAACGGCAAGAAGTTACGCTTTCTGCGCAGGATTCCGGTGGACCCGATGACGGGCAAGACGGAGTGGGGCCTGCGTTCGATGCAGGACGAGCCGGACTCCGACTCGTGGGGCGGGCAAAACGTCTTCGATGTGTACACCAAGTCGGAGGGCACAGCGCTCGACGGCACAAAGTACAAGACGTGGTAGGTTTGATCTCGGAGTTGCAGACTGCGACCATGGGCCGGCGCGCACGACAACGCGGATTTACCCTGATCGAGCTGATGGTGGTCATCAGCATTATCGTCATCCTGATGTCGGTGGCGATCCCGCGCTACCAGGCGTCGATCCTGCGGGCACGCGAAACGGTGCTGCGCGACGATCTCTACACCCTGCGCTCGGTGATCGACCAGTACACCTTGGACAAACAGAAAGCGCCGCAGTCGCTGCAAGACCTGGTGGATGCCGGTTATCTCAAACAGCTTCCCACGGACCCGTTCACTAATGCACGCGACAGTTGGGTGCCGGTGACCGATGACAGCATCATGTCGCCCGACCAATCGCAGCCCGGCATCGTCGACGTACACAGCGGCAGCGAGCAGAAATCGAGCGAAGGCACCGCGTATAGCAGTTGGTAGGCGAGTGGTTTGTTGTCCCTGCGACGCGCCCAAGTGTCGGATTGCACTCCGTCGTGCAACTTGAGGCACCTTGCAAGTTAACGTGCAACTGTCGTATCACGCCGGGCGGAAGGTCACTCAGCAGCTTTGCGGGCTTCCGCTTCCGCCAGCCAGCCGCGGCGCAGCTTGTCTTCCGGAACATTCGATAGATAGGGCTTGATGTCGAGGATGGGCGTGCCGTCGAGCATGTCGATGCCACGCACTCTGAGGCGGTTGCCTTCACGGCCCAGCAGTTCGACTACAGTGAGCGCAATCGGATTGGGACGGCGAGGCGAGCGGGTGGCGAATACACCGTGAGAGCGGTCGTCGCAGGGCGGTTTGCCCATCAGCTCGAATCCTTCCGAGCGGTCGAAAACCCACAACACATATAGGTGTGAGAGACCTTCGATGTCGGTCAGTCCGGCTTCGAACTCGGGAAGGATCTCCAGAGAACCCTCGGTGTCGTGCTTGGCGCCGAGGCCTTTGGGAACCTGGGACGTATCCGAGTATGGGCTGCGAACGTAGCCGATGGGGCGAGGGGTGAACATTGCGGTCTTTGACCTCACACTTATCGTAGCGCAGAGAACGTCATCTCACCCTGTCCGCAAAACCGGCGGACAAGGGTGCGGCACCCTCATTTTTCGACGGTCGAGAGCCTTTTACATCACCGGCGGAACCGTGATGCCCATCACCGCCAGCAGCGCAATCAATTCGCGGCGTACGACCGCGGCGGTGGCCAGCAAGAACTGTTTCCGGCCTTCGTCGGCTTCCGTCAGAATGTGATGGCGGTGGTAGAAGTTGTTGAACTGCTGCGACAACTGGAAGGCGTGCTTGGCGGCATAGGCGGGCTCGGTAGTAGCGATGCACTGCTCGATCACGGCTGAGGTCTTCCCTGCCAGCAGCCATAGTTCCCAGATTTCGGTGCCGCTTTCTTCGGCGAAATAGCGTGCATAATCGATATTCGCTAAGAACGCGTGTTCCGGCTCGACTCCCGCTTTACGGAAGATATTGGTTGCGCGGACGACGGCATATTGTGCGTAGGGTCCGGTTTCGCCCTCGAACGCCAGCGCCTCCTTGAAGTCGAAGGCGATCACCGACTGCTTGGTGAACTTCAGCATGAAGTAGCGCAGCGCGCCGATGGCAATCTGCTCGCTGATCGTGCGGCGCTCGGCGTCGCCGAGCTCGGCGTGCCGGCTGTCCACTTCCTTCTTGGCGGCGGCGATGAGGGCGTCGAGCAGGTCGTCGGCCTTGACTCCGAAACCTTTGCGGCCGGAGACCTCGATGTAGGCCTTGGCGCGGTCTTCCTCGCTCACCTCGTAGTCCAGCTCGATTGCGCAGCGCGGCGTAAGGGCCACCATTTCGTAAGAAAAATGCGTGTAGTGGGCGGCCTTGTCGGGATATCCCAGCAGACGGATGGCTTCGACCACGGTGTTCTGCGGGTCGCTCTGACGCGAGTCGATCACGTTGTAAATGGCCTCGACGCCGCCGAAGTGAGGGTGGTCGGCCTCGCCGTGATCCGCCGAGATCCAGCACTCGTGGCCGTTGGGATAGCGGTAGAACGTGCGGTAGCCGAAGTCGCGGCCCAGCAGTCCGAACTTCCAGAGGTGGTAGGCAATATCTTTGCCGACGTAGCCGACGGTCCCGTTGGAGCGAACGATGACCTTGGCGTCTTCGTCGGGGCCGGATTTGTCTTCGGTCGTCGCCGCGGCTTCGTCGGCGCTGCGGGCAGCGTTGGCTTTGGTCGAGGCCGCTGGACGTGTCATCACCCAGCAGCCCTTGTTCTTGCCCTCGGTCTCGAAGTACAGCACGCCCTTGTCCTTGAGTTGCTCAAAGGCCAGGTTCCAGAAGTGAAGGCGCAGGATTTCGCTCTCGCGGGGGAGGAAATCGTACTCGATGTCGAGGCGGTCCATGGTCTGGAGATGGCGCCGCAGGACGGCCGTCGAGACAAGGTCGGCGATCTCAGCTATCTCATTGCTGCCCTGCTCGATGGCATGCAATACTTCAAGTCGTACATTAAGGTTCTCTTTGTCCTCCTCATACCACTGCGAGACGCGGGCGTAGAGGTCCCAGCAGTAGTAATCGAAGCGCGGATCAGATTCAATGAGCGCCGTGATTTGCGGCTTAGACTGGTTTTTCAGATGCACAAATCCCACGACAACATCCGCTACCTGGACGCCGGTGTTGTCGATGTAGTTCTGGATATCGACGGTGTGTCCGGCAGCGCGAAGCAAGCGAACGAAGGTGTCGCCCAGGATGGCGTTGCGCAGGTGCCCGATGTGCGCCGCCTTGTTGGGGTTGATGCTGGTGTGCTCCACCAGGATCTTGCCTTTGACGTCGGCTGCCCCTTCGCCTTCATGACTAACGATCGCCTCTCTTCCTGCAGCTAATGACAGAGCAGCCCGGTCGCGCTTGAGGCGCGCGTTGATGTAGCCCGCGCCCGCAACCTCAAATTTCTCGAAGCCCTCGGGCACCGGCATCTCGGCGACGATTTCCTCGGCAATCTTGCGCGGAGCTTTGCGCAGTTGCTTGGCCAGCTCGAAAGAACACGGCAGGGCGAATTCTCCCATCTCGACCTTGGGCGGGGCGTCGATAACGATGTTCGGCAGATCGATCTGGTACTTCTGGCGGAGGAATTCACGGACGTGGTTGGCTAGTTGCTTCTGACGTTCCAGGTACACGATGGCTCCCGAGGTTTCTCGCAGCTCTGTAGCGGTTCGTTGCGGGCGATGCGCGACGGGACGTTGACTCGCAAATCGCTGAGGAGAAAGCCGATTATAACAAACGCCAGCATTGATGCGGGTTTGACGCTGGTGGCAGCGTTACCTATGATGAAAGTTCCACCACGCATCGCGCGCAGCGCTGGTGCGGCGTACCCGCGGACGGCCCTCATGCGCATCGCCTATCTCGACTGCTTTTCCGGTATCAGCGGTGATATGTTCCTCGCCGCGCTGGTGGACGCCGGAGTGCCGTTCGAGCTGATGCAGCAGACCGTGGCGTCGCTGGACGTGGGAGCGACGCTGGAGATTTCGCGGGTCACGCGCAACGGGATCTCCGCCACCAAAGTAGATGTGCTGGTGGACGGTCAGAAAGATTTGCCGCGGGAGGAGTTTTGGGCTGAGACGCATGGCCAATCGGGTGAGACAGCCGGACAGCATCACGAGCATCACCATGACGCGAAATCCCGGCACTCCTATGGCCGGCACCTGCGAGAGATTGTCAAGATCATTGGCGCGGCGCCGATCAGCGACCGGGCCAAGCACACCGCGTGCGCGATTTTTACCGCGCTGGGTGAGGCCGAGGCCCGGGTGCACAACGTGGACGTGGAAGCCGTGCACTTCCACGAGGTTGGCGCGGCCGATGCCATCGTGGATATCGTGGGCGCGGCCGTGGGATCGGAGGCACTGCAAGTGCAGCGATTTGTGGCGTCACCGCTGAACGTCGGCGGTGGCGAGGTAAGGTGCGCCCATGGCGTGATGCCCGTCCCCGCACCGGCGACGCTGGAGCTGCTCAAGGGCATTCCGGTGTATTCCGGCGAGGTACAAAAAGAACTGGTGACGCCGACCGGGGCGGCGATTGTGAGGGTGCTGGTCACGGGATTCAGTTCGCTTCCCGCCATGGCCGCGGAGCAAGTTGGCTACGGCGCGGGAAGCCGTGATTTTGCCGGACACGCCAATGTCTTGCGGCTCGTGGTTGGCGAGACGGTGGAGACCCGTGATGCAAGCGCGCGTACACCGGGAACGGGGATGGAAGAAGAGGTGACGGTGCTGGAGGCCAATCTGGACGACCTGAGCCCACAGGTTATCGGCTATATGACGGAGCGGTTGATGGCCGAAGGCGCGCGCGACGTGTTCACCACGCCGGTGCAGATGAAGAAGGGCCGCCCTGGTTCGCTGGTGACGGTGCTCTGCGCCCGGGCGGACGAGGAGAAGTTGCGCGATATCCTGTTTGCGGAGAGCAGCACGCTGGGAGTCCGCACCCGCCGCGAAAGTCGCCATGTACTGGCCCGCCGCCACGAAATGGTAACCACGCCCTGGGGCGACGTTCGGATCAAGATTGGAAGCACGGGCGGCGCCGAATCGCAAGCTGCGCCCGAGTACGAGGACTGCCGCCGCATCGCTGCCGGACACCATGTGCCGCTGAAAACGGTGATGCAGGAAGCGCTGCGCCTGTACCTGGACAAGAAGAATGAATAGAGCGGACCGAGTCGTGTGGCTGACAGGCAAGGTTGCGGGAAACAGTTTGAGCCTCGCGGGCTGAAGCCCGCTTGGCCAATCGAATAGAAGAGGCTCAACGGCACGACTGAAGTCGTGCCCTGATACAAAGCAATGCTGAACCGGAATCATCAGCAGCGTGTGAAGTCCGATTCTGATTGAAGGCGGCGCCGGATCGAGTTGTTCCGCCGCCCGTAAAGTCGCGCCTCAACGACGCATCCTTGCAGAGAGCGAGTGCAGAACCAGCAAACCATGGATAAGCCCGGGAAGTTCTATATCACAACGCCTATCTACTACGTGAATGCGCGGCCGCATATTGGCCACACCTACACCACGGTGGTTTGCGATGCCGTGGCGCGGCGCCAGCGCATGATGGGCTACGACACCTGGTTCCTGACCGGCACCGACGAGCACGGGCAGAAGATCGAGCGCTCGGCCACAGCGGCAGGCTGCTCACCCAAGGAGTTCGCCGACCGGGTGTCGGGAGAGTTCCGCCAGCTCTGGGACCGGATGAAGCTCAGCTACGACGACTTCATTCGCACGACGGAGCCGCGGCACGTGCGCGGCGTGCAGGCGCTGTTCAAGCGACTGGAGGAACGCGGCTACATCTACAAGGGCTCGTACAGCGGGCAATATTGCGTGTACGACGAGCTTTACGTGGACGTAACGGAGCCAGGCGCTCCCTGTCCCGAATGCGGTCGGCCTACGGAAACGGTGCACGAAGAGAATTATTTCTTCAAGCTGTCGGCGATGGAAGCGCCGCTGCTGAAACTGTACACCGAGAATCCGGAATTCATCCGGCCGGAGACGCGGCGCAATGAGGTCATCTCGTTTGTGCGTGGCGGCCTGCGCGACCTTTCAGTCAGTCGCACCACGTTCACCTGGGGCATTCCGGTGCCGGGCGATGAGAAACATGTTATCTACGTTTGGCTGGATGCGCTGGCGAATTACATCACGGCCATCGGTTACGGCTCCGAGGATGCCAAGGACAAGGCCAAGCTGGCGCGCTACTGGCCGGCCGACGTGCACATGATCGGGAAGGAGATTGTGCGCTTCCATTGCATCTATTGGCCGGCATTTCTGCTGGCGGCGGAAATTCCCTTGCCGAAGTCGATCATCGCCCACGGCTGGTTGCTGTTCGAAGAGAGCAAGATGTCGAAGTCGCGGGGCAACATCGTGCGCAGCGAGACCATTCTCGACACGCTGGGCGCCGACACATTGCGTTACTTCCTGCTGCGCGAGATTGTCTTTGGCAGCGATGGATCGTTCAGCTTCGACGCCCTGGTGCAGCGCTTCAATGCCGACCTGGCCAACGGACTGGGCAATCTTTCCAGCCGCACGCTGAGCATGATTACGCGCTACTTTGACGGCGAGATACCGTATCCGTCGCCGGGCGCGCGCGACGCCAGCGATGACGCGGTAGCGCAATTGGCACAGCAGACCATCGCCGATTTTCACGCCCAGTTCGAACAGTTCCAGTTCTCGCGCGCGCTGGAGACCGCATGGGCACTGGTAGCCGCCGTCAACAAGTACATCGTGGAGCATGAACCCTGGGCGCTGGCGGAGAAGGAAGACCAGGATTCGCGGGCGCGGCTGGCAACCATTCTGCACACTTCGGCGGAAGCGCTGCGCGTTGTGACGGCGCTGGTGCATCCGGTCATTCCTGAATCCACCGCGCGCATCTGGGAGCAACTGGGGCTGGGCGACATTGCCAAGCTGGATCTGCGAAATCTGGCATGGGGCCAACTGCCGCTGCACACCAAGCTGGGCAAGGTGGAGGCGGTCTTTCCGCGCGCCGACAAGAGCACAATTGAAAGGATGCAGCAGATAGAACAGGACAGGGCTGCCCAATCCGTCCCGGCGGCGGTGGCGGAAGCAAACGCCGCGAGCAAGCCGGTCCAGCCGGCGCCCACTGCAGCAATCGCACCCGCTGCGACCATTCCGGCGGAGTCGAACACCATCACCATCGACGACTTCGCCAAGGTGGATCTGCGCGTGGGGCAGGTGAAAGTAGCAGAGAAAGTGAAGGGGGCCGACAAGCTGCTCCGTCTGGAAGTCGACTTGGGCACAGAGACGCGTCAGATCGTCGCCGGTATTGCCAAAGCCTACGAGCCCGAGAAGCTGGTTGGGCGCAAAGTGGTGATTGTCGCCAATCTCGCGCCGCGCAAGCTGCGCGGGTTGGAGTCGCAGGGCATGATCGTCGCCGCCTCGATTGGCGACGACGGCGTGCCGGTGCTGGCGGGGTTCCTGGAAGATGTGCCGGTGGGGGCGAAGTTGAAGTAGCGTGACTGAATAGGTGTCCTGCCCATGCCTAGCAAGAAAGTACGCGAGGTCATCAAGCTGCTCGCGGCCGACGGCTGAAAGTTAGTTCGCACAACCGGCAGTCACCGGCAGTATCATCATCCCAGAAAGGCGGGCACTGTGACGGTGTCGGGAAAGCCATCCCAAGATCTGGCTCCAGGTACGTATAACAACATTCTGAAGCAGGCAGGATTGAAGTAAATGCGATTCGCGGCGGTTTACGAGAAGACGAAGACGGGTTGGAGCGCTTACATTCCTGATCTCCCTGGTCTGGGTGTTGCCGGCTCCACCATGCGAGAGACGCGCAAACTTCTGCGGGAGGCGGTCCTGTTGCATGTCGAGGATATGCGCGCCACCGGGCAGCCGATACCGAAACCTCGTTCTCAGGCCGATTATCTTGAAGTTCGGTTAAAAGCGTAGCGGTTCAGCCCTTGGGACTGACATCTGAGAGCTGAGATCTGCCCCATGTACACCGACTCCCACTGCCATCCCGAGAACAAACGCTTCGACAGCGATCGCGCGGACGTGTTCGCGCGGGCGACGGCAGCGGGTGTGACCACGATACTGGCCATCGGCAACGGAGACGGCCCCGGTACCGGAACCTTCGCCTGTGCCATCACGTTGGCGGAGCAGCACGGCGGTGTGTATGCCACGGTCGGCATTCATCCCCATGAAGCCACACTAGCCACCCAAGCAGACTTCGACGAACTGGTTGCCCTCTCCCGGCATCCAAAAGTAGTGGGCTGGGGCGAGATTGGGCTCGACTATTATTACGACCACTCGCCGCGCGAAGTGCAGCAGCGCGTCTTTCTCCAGCAACTCGAGTTGGCCAAGGCGGCCAAGCTGGCGATCATCATCCACTGTCGCCCCTCCGACAACAGCACAAATGCTTGGGACGATCTGCTGCGCCTGCTGCGCGAGAATTGGCAATCCACTGGATTGGGCGGCGTGATGCACTGCTTTGGCGGCAGCTTAGAACATGCGCGTGCCTCGCTCGACCTCGGCTTTGTGATCTCCTTTGCCGGTAACGTTACCTATCCGAAAGCGCAAAACATTCGCGATGCCGCCGCCATGGTCCCGTTGGACCGCATGTTCATCGAAACCGATTCGCCGTACCTGGCGCCGGTGCCGCATCGCGGCAAGCGCAATGAGCCGGCGTTCGTCGCCGAGGTAGCGCGCCAGATCGGTGAGTTGCGGGGAGTTTCTCCGGAGGAAATCGGGCGGCAGACCACCGACAACTTCTATCACTTCTTCGACATCCCGTAACCAAAGCAGCAACGGCAGCGCGCTTGCGTTTCAGCGAGTCTGCGGGGCTTGTTACACTACTAGCTTATGGCTGAGAACACGTTCGACATCGTAAGCAAGGTGGATTTGCAGGAGGTCTCCAACGCGCTACAGCAGGCGCTGAAGGAAATCCACACCCGCTACGACCTGAAGGACTCCAAGTCCGACATTTATCTGGAGGGCAAGGACGCCCTGGTGCTCAGCTCCGCCGACGAGTACAAGCTGAAGGCCGTCAACGACGTGCTGCAGACCAAATTGGTCAAGCGCGGGGTCCCACTGAAGAACTTGACTTACGGCGCGATCGAACCCGCCGCAGGTTCCACCGTGCGTCAACGAGTCAGCCTGCAGCAGGGTATTCCTATCGAGAAAGCGCGCGAGATCGTGAAGCTAGTCAAAAATTCCAAGCTCAAGGTGCAGTCATCGATCCAAGGCGATTTCGTGCGGGTTAGCGGGAAAGACCGCGATACACTGCAGCAGGTCATCGCGATGCTCAAGCAGTCTGACTTCGGCATCGACATGCAATTCACGAACTACCGATCCAACTGACGGGGCTGGCCGATTTGAATACGACCGTAATCCGTAATGCCAAGGAAGTGTTCGACCTGCTGCACGACGATCTCGCCGCCATCGAGCGCGAGTTCGGGCGCGACACGGTATCCGGCGTGCGGGCCATCACGGAAATCGGCGAGTATCTTCGCGCCGGCGGCGGCAAACGGCTGCGTCCAGCGCTGTTGCTACTGTCGTGCAAGTTGATGCAGTACCACGGTCAGGGGGCCATCAAGCTCGGAGCTGTGGTCGAGATCATCCACACCGCCACCCTGGTTCACGATGACATTATCGACGAAGCCAAGACCAGGCGCGGCCGTCCGGCCGCCAACACGCAGTGGGGCAATGCGAAGTGCGTGCTGGCGGGAGACTGGCTCTATATGCAGGCGTTCAAGATCGCGGTGCAGGAGCGTAACTTCCCGATCCTTGACACACTGATCGATCTCACCCAGGCGATGGTCGAGGGTGAGTTGCTGCAGATCGAGCGGCTGGGCAAGGCCATCACGATCGATGAGCACTTCGAGCTGATCTATCGCAAGACTGCGTGCCTGTTTTCCGTGTGCATGAAGCTGGGCGGGATCCTTGCCACCGCTTCCGAGACCGACATCACCAGCCTGGCCGAGTACGGACGCAATCTCGGGATGGCGTTCCAAATCGTGGACGACGTGCTCGACCTCACCGCCTCCGAAGAGGTGCTGGGCAAGCCAGTGGCCAGCGACTTGCGCGAAGGCAAAGCCACCTTCGCCGTGCTGCATGCTCTCGACCGCTGCACTCCTGCCGAGCGGGCCACCATCGAGTCGGTGCTGGGCAACGGCGGCTTTAACGGGATAACGCCCGTGGACATCGTCGCCATCCTCAAGCGCCACGGTTCGATCGACGCCGCTTACGCGCGTGCCACCCAGTTCGCCAACGCTGCCCGCGAGGCGATTTGCCGCTTCTCGGATTCCG
>Ga0335070_10002575_pt1 | contig 21002 bp, 18 predicted proteins | sample Lox_Sample_13_FD_206722 | JGI IMG/M metagenome (GOLD analysis project Ga0335070, IMG submission 206722) | Soil microbial communities from Loxahatchee National Wildlife Refuge, Florida, United States - Lox_Sample_1.3 | ecosystem: Environmental > Terrestrial > Soil > Wetlands | place: USA...
AAGACGGAAGCGAGGTTCGCGCGACCCAGCGACAAGCAGGACTCCCTTCAGGCTTTTGAACAAGGGCGGGCGATTTTCACGGCGCGGGCACAAGAGGCATACCGCTCGCGCAAGTGAGACGTCCTATCGTTAAGCGGAGTAATTGTCACCCGCCATTTCCCGACGTAGCCAGGCTTGGGCGAGGCGAAGGTCGCGGCGCACCATGCGTACGGGTATGGAGAGCGCCATCGAGGACTCCTCCGCAGTCATGCCACCGAAGTACCGCATTTCAATGAGCCGCGCCTTCTGCGGATCTGTTTTTTCGAGCCAATGTAGTGCATCGTTCAATGCCAACAAATTACGATTGGGCTGCGGTCGCTCATCGGGCATGTCCGCGGGCACCGCTTCGCGTGCGGCGTTGCGCTTTTCGGCGGCTCTCGCGCGGGCGGTATCCACCAGAATTTGCCGCATCAGCCTGGAGGCGATCCCATAAAAATGCGCGCGGTTTTCATACGACGGGTGGCGGCTTCCCGCCAGTTTCAGAAAGGCTTCATGAACCAAAGCCGTGGTTTGTAGCGTGATCGCATTTACTTCGCGACGCAAGTGTGCCCTTGCTAACTTCCTCAATTCATCATAGACAAGCGGGATCAAGGCGTTCATCGCATCCTGATCGCCCGCCTGAAGGCGCTGGAGTAGTTCCGTCACGTGCATGGTCTATCGTCTAAACGCGAGAATGTTCTCTAATTCAGCTCATTTGTACAAATCCGACATTCCTGCTTCGTTCTCTAATTGGATCTTTAGTCCAGTTCTGTGGTCGACATACCGATCTGTCGGGCAAGCCGCAGCTTATCGGAGTAGTCGGCGATATAGTTCTTAGCGGACGGATCCCGCCGCACCATCCCCGTCATGACCTCGAGACACTGGCGCATCCAGCGCCGCGCCTCGCGCATGTCCCCCGAGAGGAAAGCTGCCCGAGCCAGGCCCTCGAACTGGGCGGCACGGCACTCCAGAATGACGGCATCCGTCGGGTCCATGGCCAGTCCACGCACGAAACCTTCGTCGGAAGCAAGAAAAGCCTTTCGGGCTTTCGTCGGCTCGCCGCTCTTGATGTACATCCACCCCAGGTCCAGTTGGATAACGCCCAGCAAATACCAACTGCGTCGGCTCCCCGGATCCAGTACAATCAACTCTCGCGCCACTTCATTGGCTTTCTTACTCAAGCGCTCTGCGGAATCGAACCTCTTCATGGTCGTCAGCAAATGGGTAAGGCGGGAGCAGTGGGCGATAAACGAGCTTTTGCTGCGGGCGTTCCTGGGATCCGCGCGCATCGTTTCATCGGCCAACGAAAGAGCACGTTCAAGATAGGGAAGCGCCAATTCGAGATGAGTTCTGTCGGCCTCGCCAAGGGCGTGCTCGGCAATGCCGAGACAGCTGTTGGCTAGCAGGAACTTGAGGCGCAGCCGCGGATCATGCGGATTCCGGAGCCATAGAGGTTCGATCAATTCCAGGGACCGGCGTCCGTGGGAGAGCGCGTCGGAATAGCGTTTGAGGTTAACCAGCAGCTCGCTGTAAATCCGCTGGCAATCGGATACAAGAATGCGAACCGTTTCATCCTGAGGCGCGGCGGCAAGGGCCCGTTCACCAAAAGCCGTTGATTTCTCGATGCTCCGAACGGCGTTGGCAATGTGGCCGCCGACCTCTCGAGTGGTAGCGCCCCGCATGAAGGCAGCAGTCGCCGCTGCGAGCGCGTCGACGCTCCGCGGTTCAGCCATGACCCACATCTCGCTCAGGGTCACCGCTTCATCCGCCCACCTCGCGCCTTCCTTTGCGTTGTGTTCATCCTGATACCAGTAGCCCAGGAGGGATGCCAGTTCGATGTATTTTCGGCGGAGCGCCGGAATGGCTGACCGGTCATCACCTAAGCGGCGGTGAATCTCCAATGATTGAAGCAAGCTCTCCGTGTTGCCAGGGGATTTGCCGCCACCGGATCGAATGGAGTCCTGAATGTCCGCCAGACGTTCATAGGCTTCAGCGATCTCGCGCTCAAGAGTAGGATCGTATCGGGACTCGGCGGCCAGTTCTCTCAAGTATCGCTGACCCGTTGAAGCAACCAGATTCCGCGCATCCAGCGTACCTGGTACGTCGCGTATCGAACGTTCGAACTCGAACAGGAAAACATTCGCGAGCCGGCGGACGTCAACGAACCGGCGTTGGGCAATGGCACGCTGGTGGTTCGCCACGAGCACCCCCGCCGAGAGACCGCCTACCGCAAGCGCGGTCGCCGCAACCGGCAGCCAGTGCCGGCGCAGGAATTTCCGCGTGCGATACCAAGCGTCGCCTTTACGCGCGCGTAGCGGGCGTGATCCGAGGTAGTTCTCCAGATCCTCGGAGAACTGTTCCATGGTGGCGTAGCGCTCTTGCGGTTCCCTGCGCAACGCCTTCATGACGATGATCTCCAGATCGCCCATCAAAGCCGGCGCCAGCCTCGACGGGGGCGGAATCTGCCGGCCCGAAATCGCCAACGCAATCGCTGCTGCTGAATCGCCATCAAGTCGGTGCGGAGAGGCACCCGTCAACAGCTTATACAGCACCGCTCCTACTGAATAGATGTCCGTTGCCGTACCCACTGCCATGCCCGCCACCTGCTCGGGGCTGGCATAATCCGGCGTAAGCATGCGCATGCCCGTCGCGGTGGAATCCGTGGTCAAGTCGAGCATCTTGGCGATTCCGAAGTCCAACAGTTTCGGCTCGCCTTCATCGGTGACAAGAATATTGGCCGGCTTGAGATCGCGATGCACCACCAGGTTCCGGTGCAGGTAGCTCACGGCGGCACATACCTTAAGGAACAAAATGACCTTGTGCCGTATGCTGAGGCCGGTGGTGTAGGCGTCGATAGCTTTTCCTTCAACGTATTCCATCACCAGATAAGGTTGGCCGTCCTCCCGATGACCGGCGTCCAGCAGCCTTGCGATGTTGGGATGTGATAGGGTCGCGAGAATTTGCCGCTCCGCCAAAAAGCGCTGGCGCAAATGGGGGTGGTCCGCCCCGGGATGCAGAAGTTTCACGGCTACGCGCTGCGTGATCTCACCGTCTACACGTTCGGCCAAGTAAACACTTCCCATGCCGCCGCGACCCAGGAGAGTTCCCAGTTCGTACGGTCCGCACGACAGGTCTTGCGGTTCGACCCGCGCCAGCGCTCTTAGAGCCACTTGGCCGATGTCTCTCTCCAGCGAGGTGGTGTCGATCGAATCGAACGACACCAGCTCTTCCACTTCTCTCTGCGTATTCGGGTCGATATCATGTTCGGCGAAATATCGGGCGCGGGCGGCTGCGGACAGATCCGCTACCGTGTGAAACAGTTCCTCCAGTCGAAGTTTCATTTCGCCATCACGCTTATCAATTCACGCCGTGTGAGCCGGAGTTTGCTGAATGAGCTGGGCTGGATTGTCAGAACCGATCGAGATGCTGTTACCCCGAAACGGATCTGGCTTTGTGTGCGCTGAAAATGTAACCGACGCCGCTTACTCGACCGATTGTACACCGCTTGTGCGCGGGCTGAGAGCCGTTACTCAGAAGCTTTTACACCGGTTAAATGCCGGCATTTAGTTTTTGAGGACGCCCCTCTGTTAAGAAGTGGTAAATGATCAGGCCTCACTTCACTTTGGCCAAGAAATTCCGCAGGTCTAAGTGAAGAAGCGCCAAAGTAGTCTTCCAAGAGCTGTGCACAGATTCCAGAGTGATCGAGAGGTGGGATGTGGTTAGCAACGTTATTCAGAACCGATTCGTGCGCGGAATTGCACTTTATGCCGTCGTATTTGTTGGAGAGTCTTTAGCCCAGACCGCTCATCACTCTGCGCCTGAGTCTCGTGCTATGACGCGGGTTTCCTCATCTGTCGACCAGAGTGTCGCTGAACCCGCTTCTCTGGCTCCCGGCGATCCCGTCCTCTTTATTCGTGGTGTGTGCGGGGCAGCGCAATACGTGTCTCCCAAAGCCGATGACTGCACGGTGGCTGTCAGCCGGCAACAGTTCGACGATTTGATGAGTATTTTTTCGCCGGGGAAGGTGGCCCCGGGAATGAAGGATCGCTTTGCCAGGACGTACGCAGAGTTCCTTGCGTTCGCTAGTGCGGCCAGAGAATTAGCGATTGATAATTCGCCCCAGTATCTGGAGATGATGCGATGGCTGCAAGTCAAGACGCTGGCGGATCTGCTCCGCCGTCGTCTGGAGAAGGAGTCCGCCACGTTGTCGGAGGCGGAAATCGAGACATATTACCGTGAGCAGATCTCCCAGTTCGAGGAAGTGAAACTGCGCCGCCTGGTGCTACCGAGAAACAGCTTTGCGGCCCTCGACAAAAAGAAGCTCGAACAGGATGCGCAACGGATCGCAGAGGACCTTCGGGAACGTGCGGCCCGTGGCGAAGACGTCGAGCGGCTCCAGAAGGAAGGGTACGAAGCCCTTGGTCTCAGTGGATTCCCTCCGGCAACCGATGCAGGAAATCGACGGAGGGCAAACCTCCCTTCCGAAGTCCGTGAGGAAGTATTCTCGCTGCGGCCGGGCGAAGTCAGCAAAGTAGAGAAAGAAACGTATAGCTTCGTGATCTACAAAGTCGAGGCTAAGTGGAGACTCCCCCAAAAGCAGGTCCGGGAAGAGATTACTCGTGAAGTTTCCAAAGAGAAACTGGAGCGAGCCGTCAAATCCATCACGGGGAACATCCGAACGGAATTGAACGAGAAGTATTTCGGAACAGTCTCGGCTCAATAAACAAATGATGCGCGCGAGGTGTCGCAGACACCCGCGCCTGGCGTGCATCGATCAGCCCACACCAAGAAAGTGAGAAATGGAATGAAAGCACACAGTAGACAATTTATGCTCGCGTGGAGCGCGGTCGGCGTCGTCGCGACACTCGCACTGATCAGCGCCCCCGCCGCGGTGGCGGCGTGTCCGACTGGAACCTCCTGCGATCCCGGCCCGCGGCCTGTCGGTAGCCAGTTTGCGTCGTTTCCCGGCCCTGTCAATGCCGATGGCGTGGCTCTTCTTTCCACGCCGATAGTTAATACAAGGCAACCCCCGGACGCAAACGGCAACGAAGGCGCCGGCCAGGTGATTCGCCAAGCTGGCACGGCGGCCGCCTTCTGGTTTAAGACAATCGCGCCGTTTGGACAACTGGCCAGCGTTGACGGCGCCACCGACCCCGCCACCGGCAATCCCACGATTCGTGGCTTGGGACCGGCCTTCAACGGGAACAGTTGCTTCATGTGCCACTCGCAGCCCGCAATCGGCGGCAGCAGCCCGGGCGTCGGAACGCCAGGGTTTACAGCGAATCCTCAAATTGCCGTGGCCCAGGCTTTCGGGGCAAGCAATCTCGAGAACTACTCGGCCTTCATCACGCCAAATGGCCCGGTTCGAGAGGCTCGCTTCATTCTCAGTGAGCAAAACAGACATACCTTGGATGGCGGCGTACACCCGCTGTTTGCTATCCAGGGCCGGACCGACGCCCCGGCGGGGTGTCTTGTTTCTCAACCGGACGTCGCTACCCAGTTCGCTAACAATAACGTGAGCTTTCGCATCCCGACTCCTACCTTTGGACTAGGTCTGATTGAAAACGTGGCAGACGCCGACCTGATAAACAACGCAGCGCAAGGCCACAACGCGACCGTCAACCGTTCCGGGAACGACGGCACCGTGACCCGTTTTGGCTGGAAAGCGCAGAACAAGTCTCTGTATCTCTTCGCGGGCGAAGCCGCGACTGTCGAGATGGGCATCACGAATGAAATCTTCCCTAACGAGAAAGTGCCTGGAACAAACTGCGCCTCCAACCCGCTCCCGGAAGATGAGACGAATACTGTCTTTCAGACCGGCAAAGCCCCGGCGGATGTGGACACATTCGTCTCATCCGCTATTGAGAACTTCGCAGCTTTCATGCGCTTCAACGGCGCTCCCAGCCAGTGTGACTTCGCCAGTGGCGTCGATGCCAGCGGTAACGCGCTCTGCAATCCGCTAGGCGCCTCGGCGCAAAACGGCCTCAACGTGTTCAACAAACTGGGCTGCAACTCTTGCCACACACAAAGCTTCACCACCCAACCATCCAACGTGGAGGGCCTGAGCAACCGGACGTTTCAGCCTTTCTCGGATTTCGCCTTGCATCACATGGGTGCGACCTTGGCTGATGGCGTCACGCAGGGTCTGGCTGGTCCTGACCAGTTCCGCACCGCGCCACTATGGGGGCTTGGGCAGCGTCTGTTCTTCCTGCACGATGGGCGAACCTCCGATCTCAAGCAAGCGATCTTGGATCATGCCAGTTCTCCAGGAGCTTGCTACACAGCCGCCTCGAGTCAGATTTTCGCCGTTACCTTCCCGTTCAACAACAACGCGACGGCGCATTTCACACCAGTATTAGCCACGCTGTCGTGCGGCTCCGATGCAAACGATGTGATCGCCCAGTTCAAACGCCTGAGCGTCTCCGACCAGCAGGATCTTCTTGACTTCTTGCGCTCGCTTTGAAGCCGCGTGGTCGGGCGCCCCGACCCTAGCAAGGAAAGTCGCAGCGCAGTCAGAATGTAAGCGCCGCTTCCTGCGGTCGCGGCTCGGTAAAGTTCCTGCAACTGAGCCGTGACCAAAGGAAGCGGTCTTCTCATGCTGACGAACTCACACCGACAGCGAAATACTTAATTTCTTTCCTCGCTGCGTTACACGCCGCAAGCCGTCCGCCACAGGCGCCCATCAGGAGGACGAAGGCCATACCGGTCTCCATGATGGTGGGACTCAATCGAAACTGGAAGGTAGTTTCGCCGAACGTAGTGAAGCTGCCGATGCTGCTCGTCAGGTTGTTGAGCGGCAGCACCAGAGCACAACCAATGAGTCCGCCCACCGCTGCCAGCAATAGCGATTCGACCGAGAGTTGAGGAAATACGGCATCCGCATAAAGCTGGAAGACCAGCCGTTTGAAATCCTGACGGCGCTGCTCGAAAAGCCTGGCGACATCGTCACCCGCAGCGAGCTGCAGGCCAGACTGTGGCCAGAGGGAACCTTCGTCGATTTCGACAAGAGCCTCAACAAAGCAGTCAATAAGATTCGGACCGCCCTCGGCAATTCGGCCGCGAACCCACGCTTCATCGAAACGTAGTCCCGGCGCGGCTATCGGTTCATCGCGCCGGTGACAACCGGTGAGCGAACCGAGAGCCCAGCGAACCCAAGTGGGGAATCAAGGCAGGTGGCGCCTGGAAGCGCTATGGTCCCACAGCCTCATTTCTGGCGGAGGTGGACCCTGTGGACGGCTGCCTGCCTCATGCTGCTGTTAGCGCTGGCGGGTGGTCTCAATCATGGCGATGAGGAAGAAGCCTACGATATCGCGAGTCGATACGCGATCGCCGGGGACGAGGAGAAGGCGCTGGAGTGGCTGAACCGGGCGGTTGGAACGGAGGGCTGCAATTGGTGGATGCTCAGGAACCCCGCGTTTGATTTCATGCGAGCGGGTGCGCGCTTCAAGGATCTCTTGCGCCGGATAGACCTGCCTCCGTAGTGAATCGGAGCGCTTGGAGGCGGCTGGCCACTTACAGCCCCGCCCGCAAGTACGCGATCACATCCGCAATTTCCTGCCGGCTCATGGATTTCTCCAGACCTTCCGGCATCAGCGACACGCTGGACGCGCGAATCTCGGCGACGTTTGCACGCAGAATGGTTTCATCGCCGTTTTCGGTTCCCCCGCGCAACGTGATCGCGCCTGGAGTCTCGCCGGCGATGACGCCGTCGTGAATATCGCCGTCCTTGGTAGTGACCACGTAATGCACATAATGCGGTTCGATCGCATAGCTGGGGTTTAGAATCGAAGTCAGCAGCTCATCCTTCGTCTTGTTGTTCACCCCTGATAGATCCGGTCCCACGCGTCCTCCTTGCACGCGCGGCAGATGGCAGCGCGCGCAGTTCGTTTCGAACACGCGTTTCCCGCGTCTCTCGTCGCCGGACATCTTCAGAACGTCCCGGTAGTTTTCCACGACCTTGGTCCGGTCGGAAGAGGCGTCCTGGAATAGCCGCCGCGCGCGTTGCGCGATCGAAGAGTCAGAGTCGTCCATCAGGCGTGAGCGGGCCGTGACGTCCACGGCAGCGAGGTCCACATCATGATCCTCAATGGCTTTGAGCAACACCGGCACCCGCTGCCGCTGGTTCAGCAGAGCGGCAATCACCTGCTTACGTGCCTCCGGGGCGTAGCTTCTCCAGTTCTTTAGCAACTCGGGCGCAATCGACTTGTCATTGAAACCTGCCAGGCATTCCACGGCCGCGGTCTGCAGCTCAGGCGCAGGATTCGATGCCAGGATCTGCTCCAGAATAGGCCTGGCTGCGGCCAGTTCCCCGCCGCGCAGCGCTCGCACTGCGGCCGCCCGATGCGCCACCGGCAATTGCGGCGTTGCGGCATCGCGAGAAGCTCTCAACACCAGCCCCCCAACCCGCAGATGCTCAGCCACCTCCCACGCCGCGGTCTGCACGCTTTCCGACGGGTTGTTCAGGAATGCGTCGAGCTTCGATTCGGCCACTGCCACCGCGAGATCGTGCACGCCCGCCAGCCGCAAACCCTTCGCCAAGCCGAACAGGCCCGCCGCGCCCTCGTGAGGATGCTGCGGCACCAGCGCCTCTTCCACCGCGAGAAACCGGCGAATCTCGTTCGGGTCGTGCTTGGCCCCAATCAGAGAAGCTAGCTCTTGCAGCAAAATCGCATTCAGTTGAAACGCGTTGCGCGACAGATACAGATGGAAAAACTCCGACGCCGTATCGTTCAGCGAGCTGAGAATCGCCACCCTATACCACGGATCGCCGCCGTGATCCCGTGCCAGATCCGTAAGCGCCAGCAGGGCGCGCGGGTCCTTCAACTGGCCGAGAGTAAATGAGAGCTGGTAGAGCACACGTGGGTCGGCATCATTCTTTAAAGCCAGCACCGCACTCGCAAAGGCCGGTGCATCGGCGAACTCCTCGGCCAGCCGTAGCGCGTGTTCGCGCACGGCCGGATGGGGATCCTTCAGTGCTGCCACGACTATCTGTGGATCCAGTGCCGAGAGCCCTTCGAGCGTCCACAGAGCGTGCAGGCGCGCCTGGGGAAAGTCGGTCTTCCGAGCCAGATCCTGGAGCAACGGAACGGCCGCTCGGTCCTGCCGTTCGACAAGCAGGCGTTGCGCGGTCTGCCGGTGCCACCCGTTGGTGCTGGAGAGCTGCGCCACCAGCTCCGTCGTCCGGGCGCGTCCCAGGTTCGGCTTCAGGTCTCGCTGCTGACGCGGATGATTGGGCACGATGCGGTAGATCCGCCCCCGATCCGCGCCACTCCAGAAATCCATCTTTCTCTTGATCTGCTCCGGAATCGATTCGGGAGTCTCGATGAATTCGCGGTAGATATCGGTAATGTAGAGATTGCCGTCGGGCGCGTTGGCGAAATTGCAGGGCCGAAACCAGATGTCAGTCGAGGCCAGGAACTCCGAACCCTCCTCGGCCCGGTGCGCAATAAACGTCACGCCATCCGGCGCCAGCACATCCCGGTGCACCAGGTTGCCGCTCACGTCGCCGGTAAACACGTTGCCCCAGTACTGTTTCGGAAACTCATCGCCGGTGTAAACCGTGCCGCCCGACGCCGCGGTGAACCAGCCACCCACCCGCTCCACGCGGTGCAATTGATTTTCGTCGTAGCGCTGCTGCCGGAGCTGAGTGCGTTCCCTTCTCCATGCCTGCGGCTTGGTCAGCGGATACATCCGCGCCTCGCCGACGCCGTGATCTGAAATATCCTCGGAGACTTTCTCGACCTCGAGCAGCGGCGCGCGAATCAGGTACACCATGGGTACCACGACCTGCCGGATGTGGACCGTGTTCTGAGTGATGAAGCGGCTTCCCCAGTCATCGAAGCTCATACCGAACTGCGTGGGCCCGGAGGCCGGCTCCGCCAGCCCGCGAATGGGTTGGAACCGGAAATCCGCGCCTCTCACCAGCACCGGCGGCCGCTCGGGATGCTCAGGCGACGTGATCCTCCCATCTTGCCCGTCGTTGGCGACGTAGATCCAGTTGTCAATTCCGTACCGCGGGTTGGTCACACGGGCTTCAGGATTCACTTTCGGGAAACCGGTGTAGAGAACCTGCCGCACGTCGGCTTTGCCGTCGCCGTCCGTGTCTTTGAAAAATAGAATGTCGGGAGCACTGGTGACGATCAGTCCGCCCTTCCACGGCAGAATGCCGCTCACTTCAAGAACATGATCGGCGAAGACTGTGCGCTTGTCGGGTTTGCCGTCGCCATCGGTATCTTCCAGCAGCACGATGCGGGAGTGCGCCGGCTGACCCGCGGGTGGATCTTCTGGGTAGTCGAGCATCTCGCACACGTAGATCTTGCCATTTTCGTCAAACACCATCTCGACGGGATCGAAGACCAGCGGTTCGGAAGCGAACAGCTCGACGTGGAAATCGCTGTTCACATGAATGCTCTTCAGCGACTCCTCCGGCGAGAGAGAAGCCTGGTCGGGATGTTTGCGGGAACAACCTGGGAGAAAAAGAATCGCGACGGCGCAAATTGTGAAACGAATCAACCCAGCAGCCTGGAACCAGGACATCCTCGCGTGCGATTATCGCATGGCGGCGTCAGGGTTGTCTAAACATTCAGCCGCGGCTAGGTTTTGGCATTTCATATTGCTGGCTCTCTATATTTGGGAACCTCTCGGCCTAAACGCTGCGCAGGAACCGCTGCACCTCATCATGGGTTTCCAGAAACACAAACGTAGCCTGGCTTATTTACCCGATGTCTTCAGCCCATAAACCTTGACGGCGTTCTCGCGCAGCACCATGCGCGCGATCTCGATGGCCCGCTCGCGCGGAATCTCACCATCGTTCATCATACCGGTCAGCGCCATACCCAGAGCCTGCCGCGCGGTCTCCGCCGCCAGCCACGCAGTCTCCTCCCAGTTCACTTCCGGAGGCCCAGGCGACGCATCGGTTCCGAACAAAACTTTCTCCGGATACGCCTCCAGCCAGTCGCGCAACACTTCACTGAAGGCGCGCGGATAGAGTTCCAGAGTCATCAACGAGATGTCCGCATACACGTTGGGCTTCTGGAGGAGCGCCGCCGTCAGCTTGGTGTACGGCGTTCCACCATGAACGATCACGAAATTGGTTTTGCGCAGTGATGGATCATTGAAAGCCGTTTCTAGCAGCGACGGATTCGCGCCCCGTTGCAGAAAGTAATCCCCACATCCCGGCGCCGAGTGAATGTGGATGGCTAGGCCCAGCCGGCCGGCTTCCTGCGCGAGGTATCGAAACAGATAATCTTGCAGCCTGCGATACTCCGCGCCTCCCACTTCATTGCCCAAAACGTTGCGGTCGAAGGCCCCCGTCGCTTCATCCTCCGACGCACGGCCGAAATTCAACGAACGCAGGTAGGCCGCCTCGAGCTTGAGGGCCACCGCACCCTCCTGCTTCTGCCGCTCGAGGGTCGGAGTCACTACTTTGGCCAGATAAGTTCGCAGCGACCGGGGCAGCGCCTCCAGGTGCACGTCAGCCACGTAGCGTTTCAGCAGCTTTTCTTCGTGCGAGTAGAACCAGTCGAAATCGCTATTGAGCCGCTTGGTGCGATCGTTGTTCAGCGGCAGCAACAGCGCATCCACGAACGGCACCCAGCGGAAGCGCGGCGGCTCGAGACCGGCGCCCAGAGCCACGCGATTGGCGAACATCGTCTCGATGCCCGCTTTGTCCAGCACCCAGGCGGGATAACCGGCCGCATGCTCATGGATGGCGCTCTGTTTGGCCGCCACCAGTTCCTTGACGTGCTCAGGCGTCATGTCGTTGTACTTGTATCCATAGAGCGCGCGCCACGCGCCGATCCATTCGGGATTGCCTGGTCGAGTCCGCGCCGGCCCAGGCGCCTGCTCCAGCGTGTCACAAGGCAGTGCGTCGTACTCGTCGTCCGCCTTCTGTCCTTCCGCCACGTACCGCAACGGATGCGCGTGGTTGTCAATGGCTTTGGTCTCCTGGATGACCTTGGCCAGTGCGGGATCCACTTGCGCCATCGCTGCGGATGCACAGAGCGTCAAAACGATCGTCGCCTCAATCCTCAACCCTGCACCCGCCTCTCTTTTCCGGCCCAGAATCGTTCGCGCAATTCCCGCTTGACGATTTTTCCAGTACCCGTCTTGGGCAGCGCGTCCTCCACGAACTCGATGGCGCGCGGCATTTTGAATTTCGCGATGCGTTGTTCAAGAAACGTGCACAATTCAGGCTGCGTGAGGTGCGCGCCCGGCTTCACCACCACGAACGCCACGGGAATTTCCCCCCACTTGGTGTCGGGCGCAGACACCACCGCGCACTCGAAAACTGACGGATGCGCGAAAATAGCCTTCTCCACTTCGATGGACGAGATGTTCTCGCCGCCGCTGATAATGATGTCTTTCTTGCGATCGACGATGTGAATGTAATTCTCTTCATCCCAGACCGCCATGTCGCCGGTATGCAGCCACGCGCCGGTCATCACAGCCGCGGTGCCTTCGGGCTCCTTGTAGTAGCCGTCCATGACGTTGTCTCCGCGAATCACCACCTCGCCGATGGCTTTCATGTCGCGGGGCACATCGCGCATATTTAGGTCCACCACGCGAATTTCATTCGCCGGCAGCGGCCAGCCAGCCGTTGAGCGATGCCGGATGCGATCGGCCTCGTCTTTGAACTCGACCGTCGACTTATCCCGCGCCGAGGTCGCCACCGGCGCGGTCTCGGTCAGCCCGTAACCGCCGTAGACCCTGCACCCAAACGCGCGTTCCATGCGATCTATCAGTTCCTCGGAAGCCGCCGCACCGCCGATGAAGATGTGCTTCATGCTCGAACAATCGTATTGGCCGAGATCCGGCGCATTCAGCAGCGCATTCGCCATAGTGGGAACGACCGACATCGCCGTGGCGCGTTCTTCCTGAATCAACCGGAAAACCGTAGCGGGCTCGAATCGCCGCACCATGACCTGCTTCAGCCCCAGCATAGCCGCGGTCTGCGGCCGTCCCCAGCCGTTAGCGTGAAACAGCGGGATGGTGTGCAGCTCAACGGAATCTTCTTCAGGGTTGTACGTGGTTGCCACCGAAAGGCCGTGCAGGTACAGCGTGCGGTGCGTCAGCATGACGCCCTTAGGCGTGCCGGTCGAGCCGCTGGTGTAGAACAGCTCTGCGATCGAGTTTTCATCGAACGTAGTGTAGTCCACACGTTCGGGTTGCCCCGTCGCAATCAGCTCTTCGTAGAGCATGTCCGCCGCCGGGACTTTCTCGTCCACGGTGACATAACGCTCGATGGAAGGACAGGACTTGCGCAGTATCTCCACCAGCGGCGCGAAGTCATTTTCGAAAATCAGCATGCGCGCTCCCGCATGATTGAGAATGCCGGTCAATTCCGTGGGTGTCAGCCGCACGTTCAGCGGCATTACCGTAGCCCGCGCCATCGGCACTCCGTAGTAACCTTCGATCAACTGGTGGTTGTTGAAGCTCAAATAAGCAACGCGATCTCCCGGCTGAATGCCATGCCTTGGGAGAGCGTTCGCCAGGCGTTCGCAGCGCTCGCCGAACTGTGCGTAAGTGAATCGCTTGGCCCCCGAAACCACCCCTACTTTTCTTCCGAACAGATCCACGCCCCGGTACAAGAAGCGAATGGGAGTGAGCGGCACGATCATAGAGCACCCTCCGTGAAATTCTGGATTGTACGACGGAACGGGGTGCGGATGCTCAACCTGCGAGTCCCGGATACCAGACGCGCGTGCCTTCGACTCTTGCGAATGGGGTGAGCTTATGCAGCTGGCGGCGCGTGGCGGTCAGGATGTCCTGAACGGAAATGCCGCGTGCTGTCAAGGCATCGGCGACCAGCGAGCGGTGACAGCGCCAGGGCACGGCCTCGGCGCACATAATGGCGACTTGCTTCCGCGCGCCGATTTCCATCAGCCGCTCGATCGCCTCTGCGAACTCCGGCGTCTGCATGTAGTCCGCATAACCGCGGAAGCTGTCGTTGCGCCACGCGGTGTTCGGAGAATCCGGCCGCGCATGGCGGAGCCCGCCCAGTTCCGGCATGTGCAGATATTCGATGCCGGCATTTTTCAGAGACGCGGGCAGCGTGTCGCGGTTAAACTGCGGATTGGTTCGCGAGCGCGGCACCGTGCGGATGTCGATCAACCTTTCGACGCCGTGTGCTTCCAGTAGTTGTACGAACTCTTCAATGGACCGCGTGGAGTGACCGATGGTGAAGACCGGGCGCACGGAACGTCACGCCGCGCGTGGCAGTTCCGCGGAGCAGTTCGCCAGATCCGCCGGCGACATGGTGACCAGATCCTTCTCCATATCCTCGCCGCTTTCGATAATGTGCTTCAGGTGCACGGCGGCCAGGCGCGAGCACCAAGGATCGGATAGCGGATGGTCCGTCTTCTGGCTGAGTTGAAGGAGGTCTGCGTGCTGCATGGCGATGGTCTTCTCCGTGCGCTCCCCATCCACGCGCAGCACGAACTTCACATCGACCGTATCACTGTGGCGCAGCGAGATCGCGGTTTGCAGCCATTTGAATTCGACCTTCCAGGTGCGGCCGAACGGATCAGGCCCGGCTTCGAACTGGCGAAAGTTCTCCATTACGTGTATGGTAACTCGTGAGAAGCTGATACTGAAAACGGAGTGTACGTTTGACGTCATTTGAACACGAACTGGATGTATGCCGGTCGGCGGCGCTGCGAGCCGGCGAGGTCGCCCTGCGCTACCGCGAGCGCGGGATCGGTTATGACAGCAAGTCCGACGAATCGCCGGTGACCGCGGCGGACCGGGAATGCGAGCAGATTTTCGCGCTGGCATTCGAGGAAGCCTTTCCCGATGACGGCCTGCTTGGCGAGGAGGGCGCGTTGAAACCGTCCCTCAGCGGACGCCGGTGGATCATCGATCCCATCGACGGCACGCGAGATTACGTGCGCGGCATTCCCGTGTGGGCGCACCTCATCGGCCTCGAGCAGGAGGGCGACGTGGTGGCTGGCGTTGCGCACTTCCCCGGGCGCGGCGAGACTTACTTCGCTTCGCGCGGCGGCGGCGCGTTTTGCAACGACATTCCCATTCACATCTCGAACATCACCTCCGTCGAGCAGGCCGTGCTTTGCCTGAGCGGCATCAATTACTTTCCCCAGTACCCATTTTCAGGTGAACTGATCAATTGGACCAAGCCCTTCTGGTCGGTGCGCTGTTTTGGCGGCTGCCTGGACGCCATGATGGTGGCGCGCGGCGAGGCCGAGGTGTGGATCGAGGCTCAAGTAAAGCCCTGGGACCTGGCAGCGCCGAAGATCATTGCCGAGGAAGCTGGAGCGCGTTTCTTCGATTTCAAAGGCAACAACACCATCAGCGGCGGGAACTCCGTGGTCGCAGTGCCGGCGCTGGCCGACGAAGTCCTCCGCTTTCTCAAGCGATGAGCCTTCAGGCGCGCACCGCCGAACTCGCCGGCGTGCGCCGGTTTCAACTGACCGAACGTGAGGTTCCCGATCCGGGTCCCGGCGAAATTCAGGTTCGCGTGGCGGCGGTTGGCATCTGCGGCTCCGACCTTCACTCGTATTCCGAAGGAGCCGTGGGAGATTCGCCGTGCATTTATCCCATGGTGCTGGGCCATGAGCCGGCGGGCGTCGTCCTGAAGACCGGTCCAGGTGTTACCGGCTGGTCGCCTGGCGACCGCGCCGCATTCGAGCCCGCGCTCTACTGCTATCACTGCGAGTTCTGCCTTTCCGGACATCACAACGTCTGCGCCAACCTCCGTTTCATGAGCAACCCGGAAGAACCCGGATTCTTCCGTGAATACGTGAATCTGCCGGCTCGGAATCTGATCGCGATTCCGGCACAGATGAGTCTCGATCACGCGACGCTCATCGAACCGCTGGCGGTGGTGCTGCACTCGCTGAAACTCGCGGCGATCCAGCCGGGCGAGACGGCGGCTGTGTTCGGTGCGGGGCCAATCGGGTTGCTCACCGTCGTCGCCCTCAAGCTGGCGGGCGCGGGACGTGTGTGGGCCGCCGATCCCGTGGTGCACCGGCTGCATCTGGCGCGGACTGTCGGCGCCGACACTGTCATCGATCCGCGAGCCGCCGATCCCGCCCGCCAGATCCTCGAAGACACCGGCAAACGCGGCGTGGATGTGTCCATCGACTGTGGCGGAAAGGACGGCAGCATCAATCAATGCACTAGCGCGACGCGCAACGCCGGCCGCGTGGTAGTCACCGCCATCCAGCCCGGCATCGACACCGCGGTCAATCTCCACACCATGCGCCGCAAAGAGATGACCATCTTCAACGTCCGCCGCTCCAACCACGAATCCGCGGACGCACTCGCGATGCTGTCGGAACACACAGCCCGCTTCGCGCCCATCGTCACCCACGCACGCCCCCTCGACGAAATCGGTCGGGCATTTGCGCAGTTGGAGAATTACGAAGACGGCGTGGGAAAAGTGGTGATTAGCTGTTCTGCCTAACGGACCGCTCGCGCATCGAAAAGCTGCTCACCGAAAAGCAGCATCGGCCTTGATCCGACTTCGTTGGGCTCCGCCGCTGCTGCAGACTTGAGCAAATCACCGGATACCTTTGAGAAGACGCCCGACCCAAATCAGGCTCTTCACGGCAGGTCAAGTACCCGATGGCTGTGCGTTTGTTCAGGCGATCCATCCATGACCCAGAAGAAGATCACGCCCATCTGAAAGAACCAGAGAATGCCCGGTAAGTCCGGTTCGAGGTCCCGCGGAATTCACACACCGCAATCGATCAGGATGCGCCGAAACCACGCGATGTCGATGTCCCGCATCTTTTTAGTCTCCGGGCTGACGGGCGACAGGGGATGCTTCGGGCCCACGCCGTTACGCAGCAGAGTGCGCAGAACGCTTCTGTTGGGTGCAAAGTGTATGAATTTCACCCGAATCAGCTTGCGCAAACGCCGTTCCAAGCCGGTTGTGTTTTTTAGCGCTCGCTCGATCTTCGATTGCATCTCCGTGCAGGAGCGCTGGTAGAATTCCATGACCATGGGGTCCTTGGAGGGTAGTAATAGTGCGCGGCTCCGGTGGCAACGCCGGCCTCTTCCGCTATATCGCGCATCGTAGCGATGTCGAACCCTCGCTCGCGAAATAACCTCAGTGCCAGCCCATTCCCGCGAACACGATCCACGCGGCCCGCCTGGCGTGCATGAAGTATGCGCTAATTGATACACTCTCCGAAATGGCCGATTCTGTTTGGGCCCCCACCTCTGGTTCGGTCGTGCCAGCCGCAACCGTCACCTCGCGGCACTCCGCCATCGTCCGTGTCACCCACTGGATCACCACCTTGTGCTTTCTGGCCCTGCTCGTCAGCGGAGTTGAAATTCTCATCTCTCACCCGCGCTTCTATTGGGGCGAAGCCGGCAACGTACTAACTCCTCCGCTGTTCAAACTGCCGATCCCTGCTTCAAGAGCGACCGTCCCCACCGGCTACGGCTACGTGCTTCCTGATCAGAACGGCTGGAGCCGCTATCTTCATTTCCAGGCTGCATGGTTTGCCGTCTTGACCGGCTTAGTTTACTTGGTCTTCGGATCGGTAACAGGGCATTTCCGGCAGAATTTGCTCCCTGCCGGCGCCGACCTCTCCTGGCAGTCGCTCGCGACGGTCATCGCCAAGCATTTGAGCTTCAGATCGGCGAGTGAGGCAGACGCCGGCTCGTACAACGTGCTGCAGCGGCTCACGTACCTGTTTGTGATCTTCGTTCTCTTCCCGTTAGTGATCTGGACCGGCCTGGCGATGTCTCCCGCAATCGCGTCTGCGTTTCCGGCCGCCGTCACTGTTCTGGGCGGCCAGCAATCCGCACGCACCATTCACTTCTTCGTCTCTGTATTCCTTTTGCTCTTCCTTTTGGTTCACGTCGTCATGGTTATTCTTGCCGGATTCCGAATCCGCATGCGAGCGATGATCACCGGTCGCCCCGCTAAAAATATGGAGCCGAGATGAGCAAGTTCTCACGACGTAAACTCATCACCAGCAGCCTCGCAGTTACCGCCGGCGCTTCCGGGCTCGCCGTGGCTGCCAGACTTGCACAGCGCTATGGGCTCATCCCGCCCGATGCGAGTGGCTTCTACGGCCCGGGCGAAACACTGACCTATGCGGCCCAGCGGTTGTTGACTCGCCACTCGTTCGCTCGCGAGTTCGCTCCCAGCCAGATTTCAAAACCTCCGTTCGCGAACGAAGTGGATCCATTAGGCGACGAATTCAAGCGCCTTCAGGACGCCGGTTTCGTTGACTGGCGCCTCCACGTGGATGGCATGGTCGCTCGCCCGGCGTCGTTCTCGCTTGCGGAACTCAGGAGCTTTCCCGTGCGCAGCCAGATCACCCATCTGGCGTGCGAAGAGGGCTGGTCTTACATTGCCCAATGGAGCGGCGCGCCTTTATCTCACATCTTGGACCGTGTGGGGACTCTCCCGCAGGCCCGGTATGTCATCTACCGCTCGTTTCAACCCGACTGGTGGGAAAGCATCGATATGGCCGACGCGCTGCACCCGCAAACTCTCGTCGCCCACGGCATGAATGGCGGTGAACTTCCCGTCGCCTTCGGCGGACCTCTCCGACTTCGTGTTCCCCGGCAACTCGGGTACAAGAACGTCAAATACATCACGCGCCTCACTATTACCGATAGCCTGAAACCGTTCGGCAAGGGCCTTGGCTCGGCTTCTCCTGAAGGCGGCTACGCCTGGTACGCCGGCATCTGATTGGACAGGCGAGCAGCATGCCGGCTTGTCGTTCCATGAAGTCGCCGTAGCGCGGTGGTGGCCACGCTCACGCGGAACATGGCGGTGAACAAGCGTCACGAGAGCGAGCCGTGCGCAGCGCCAGCGCGCCGGTCGGGCAAGCATCGGCACAGCGTTGCGCGGCGTGGCGCAGGCCTTCGGAGAGCGGTTTGCCGAACGGCACTGCTACGGTGACCTCGAAGCCGCGCCCGATCATGGCAAGGCCGGGCGTTTCGCCGGCTGCGGCAGCAATCCGCACGCAGGCGTCGCAACTAATGCATTTGCCCGGCTCGTAGACGATCTCGGGGTGGGACACATCTTGCGAGAAGCGGCGGCGCGCGCCCGCAAACCGGTACACGTCCACGCCGTATTCGGTCGCCAGCGATCGAACCAGGCAGCAGTTCTGTTTTCGGCAGCCGCAGGTCAGGCAGCGGCGGGCTTCGCGCGCGGCATCGTTCGGCGGCAAGCCGCGTTCCACCTCGTCGAACGTGGCCAGGCGCTGTTCCATCGGGATGTGCGGCACAGGGACGCGATCGGCTCTCTCGATGGCGCGGAAGATGGCGGCCCGCTCCGTGTCGTCGATCGGCTGCAAGGCGATCCCGGTCATCGATGGTTCCCCGGTCACCGTTTCGCCTCTCAAATACTGATGAATCGAGGTTGCGGCGATTCTTCCCGCAGCTACCGCGCGAACCGCGAGGTCTGCTCCCAAGACTGCGTCCCCGCCGGCGAACACTCCGGGCAGATTCGTGGCGAGTGTCCTTTCATCGACGGCAATGCCCCACCCGGTCGTCCGCAAGCCCTCGCGCTCAGCCAGCGTGCGCTCCACGGCCTGGCCAATGGCCGCGATTACCATGGAACACTCGAGGACAAAATCGGAGCTCGCCACCGCCACCGGTCTTCGCCGCCCGGAAGCATCCGGTTCGTCGAGCGTCATGCGCTGGCATGTTAGCAACAAACCGTGCCCGTTTCTTTCCAGCCGTACGGGCGCCACGAGGAAGTCGATGCGCACGCCTTCGGCCTCGGCAGCCTCCGCTTCGTCCATGGCGCAGGGCAGTTCCTGCCTTCCGCGGCGGTAGAGAATGCGTACGTTTTGAGCGCCTAGCCGCGCGGCGGAGCGGGCGCAGTCCATCGCGGCGTTGCCGCCCCCCACCACCACGACATCCCGGCCGAGTGACGGTGGGTTACCGTTTGCGACAAGTTTCAGAAACTCGATGCCGGCGAGCGCATTCTCCTCACCTTCACAGCGCAGGCCTTGTGCGCGCTGCGCGCCGATCGCCAGGAAGACCGCATCGTGTTGTCTCCGCAGTTCGGCGAGCTTGAACTCCACGCCCCAGCGTTGATTCATTTGGAACCGCGCGCCAAGTCTTCGGATGGCGTCGATCTCCGCATCGAGCGCGTCCTTCGGCAGACGGTAGGCGGGAATTCCGTAACGCAGCATGCCTCCGGGTAAGGGATGCGCGTCGAACAGCGTGCAGGCGTGGCCCTTCTGCAGCAGATACCAGGCGGCGGCGAGTCCCGCGGGACCCGCTCCAACGATGGCGACCGACTTCCCGGTAGCGGGTGCGCGCGCCGGCGTGTATGGCGCGGCCGCTTCGATATCCCGATCGGCGGCATGGCGATGCAACGCGCCGATCGCCAGACCCTGGTCGAGATCGCAGCGGCGGCACCCTTCTTCACACAGACGCGGGCAAATGCGTCCGAGAGAACCAGGCAACGCCAGCCGCTCGGCGATCACCTCGACGGCGCGGCGATTATCGCCCGTGGCGACGCCATAAACAAAGCCGGGAATGTCGAGACCCGCCGGGCAGCGGGCCGCGCATGGCGCCACGCAATCGCCGGCGTGATCCGAAAGCAGCAGTTCCAGCGCCATTTTCCGGGCAGTGCGCACGTCGTCGCTCGAAGTCGTCACCACCATGCCCTCTGAAACCGGCATCGCGCAGGCGGGTGACAGCGTGCGCCGGCCTTCGATCTGCACGGCGCAGATGAAGCACGACGCCGCGGGCTCAATCCCAGGAACGTGACACATGGTCGGAATGCGGATGCCGAGCCATTGCGCGGCTCCGAGCACGGTGGTGCCGGGTTCCACGCTGACTCGCCTGCCGTCGATCGTGAGCGTCACCTGCATTTTCACGTGACCTCGATGGCGTCGTCCTGGCAGGCCTGGCGGCACATGTCGCAACGGGTACAGAGGTCCTGGTCTACCTCGTGCTTTTCGTGCGGACGATACGCGATGGCTCCCACCGGGCAGGTCTGCGCGCACAGAGTACAGCCGATGCAGTTGTCCGTCACACGG
>Ga0335070_10002576_pt1 | contig 20999 bp, 13 predicted proteins | sample Lox_Sample_13_FD_206722 | JGI IMG/M metagenome (GOLD analysis project Ga0335070, IMG submission 206722) | Soil microbial communities from Loxahatchee National Wildlife Refuge, Florida, United States - Lox_Sample_1.3 | ecosystem: Environmental > Terrestrial > Soil > Wetlands | place: USA...
TGGCCTGCGCCCGACGCGTCGCATCATCGCGGCGTCGGGCCCGGCCGGCCCTCAAGTCGAGGAACCCCTGCTCCGAAAAATAGTTTGCTCCCGAGTTGCGATTCTGCTTCCGGTTCGTGTGCCGACTCATGCAACATAGGGACGCCGCGCTGGATCGGCCCGCGCTGCCGCGCCTCCCGGACGAAGGTTCGGGAAGAGTGGAGGGGCGGGACGACCGGCGCGAGAAGGTCGGCGGTCCCAGGGGAAGGGGCCGCACGGCATCGACAGGGGTGACCGGCGCCGGGCTCTTGACCAGTCCGCGCGCCGCTGGGGGAAGGTCGATGATCCGGACTCGCGTGCTGCGCTTCGCGCTTCAAGTGTTGGTCTCCGCTGCCTTGCTGACGGTTCCCTTCGTGGGCGCCGCGAGAGCCGACTGGTTCTCCGAGAACTTCGAGGTCCACGGCTACCTCACGTCGAAGATGTACTTCCGGAGCTCGTCGCTGAACTACGCCGACGAGATGAAGATCTCGTCGTGGCGGACCGAGCTCGACCTCGAGCCGTCCTTCCAGCTCTGGGACTCGGACGGGATCAAGGTCGGACTCTACAGCGTGTTCACGCCGACCTACGACGCCGCGATGGACCTCTACACCCACACCTGGGGCAATCGCGCAGGCGGCGGCGGCTTCGGATCGGGCGGCGCCGAGTTCGCGTCGGCCCTCGGCCGCGGCAAGCACATCTCTTCTCCGCCGTTCGGCCCGGGCAACGGCAACTGCGTGAAGAACGAGTTCTGCCTCGGCAACGCCGACACGGGCTCGCTCTTCAAGGCCGACGGGAAGCTCTCGCCCGCGATGCTCATCGACGACGTCGTGTTCTTCGGTGCGATCACGGCCCCGGTCGTGCCCCGCGGCTCGCGCCAAGGCAAGATCGGCGGCAACGCCACCGGCATCACCTATCGCGACTACCTGAACGCGCCGCTGCGCCCGTTCGGCTCGCCGCTCGCCGCGCCGGTCGGGACGGCCGCCCTCGCGAACTCGCTTGCCATGGCCTCGCGACCTCTCGGGACGCCGCTCAACTACTACCAGGGCGCAATCGGCGACCAGAACTCCTTCGAGCAGGCGCCGGTCGACATCAACCGCACCGAGAACCAGCTCAAGTTCGACTTCCGCGACAACGCCCACTACTGGGGCCCGGTGCGCGAGATCTACTTCGACATGGACTTCGGCAGCACCCACGTCCGGCTCGGCAAGCAGCAGATCGTCTGGGGCAAGACCGACGCCTTCCGGCTCCAGGACATCGTGAACCCGCTCGACATCGGCTACCACAACGTCTACCCGAGCCTCGAGGACCGGCGCATCCCGCAGCTCGCCCTCGACGTGACGCACACCTTCGGGAAGGTCGGCTACCTCGAGGACGTGTCCCTGGAGTTCGTCTGGAACTTCGACAAGTTCCTGCCGCTCCAGTTCGGCCAGTGCGGCGAGCCCTACGCGTTCACCGCGGCCTGCGAGGCCCGCGCCGATGCCGGCGGTCACCAGCTCTTCAACTTCTCCCTCGCGGACGTGCAGGAGCGGAACTGGACGTTCCGCAACACCGAGCCCGGCGCACGCCTCGAGTTCCGGATCCCGGAGCCCTCGCTCGCGGTCTCGCTGTCCGCGTACTACGGCTTCCAGGATCTCCCCGTGGCGAAGTCGGCGGTCAAGTACTCGGCCGCGAATCCGAACCCGGCCTCCATGCTGTTCCTGCAGGGCCTCGGCCTCGGCTTCGTGATCGAGAACCTGACCGGCACGGTGGGGACCTCGCCCTGGACCACGGGCTTCGATCCCTACGAGCCGCGCAACGCCGACGGCACCTTCGTGAACCCGTCCAGCGCCGCCGCGGTCGCCAACCAGCTCGCGCTCACGGCCTGGCAGAATCTGGTCGGCGCCTTCGCCAGCGCGGGCCTGAACAACCAGCAGATCGCGAACTGCCTGTCGAGTGCGGCCGCGTGCTCGATCAAGTCCGGTCCCCTCGCCGCGCTGGCGGGAACCCAGGCCCTGAGCCTGCCCTGGTCGGCGAGCGAGTTCGAGCTCGACTATCCGCGCGTGCTGACGCTCGGCGGCTCGCTCGACTACCAGATCCCCGCGACGGACACGGTGCTCCGGCTGGAGATGGCGTGGGACGGCAACCGGCGGATCGTCAACACCGCCAAGTCGAACCTGCGCGACAGCAGCCCCGTGTTCCAGGCGGCGATCGGCCTCGACCGGCCGACCTACATCCCGTTCCTGAACCCGGACCGCACGGCCTTCCTCTCGGCGCAGACCTTCGTCGAGCAGGTGATCGACTACGACAAGGGCACGGGCATCGGCGACGGAATGATCGTTCCCGAGACGTCCATCATCTCGACGGCGTTCATGCAGAACTACTGGCGGAACGATTCGCTCGTGCTGACCAACTTCGTGGCCTACGACTGGAACTACAACGCGCTGATCACGGGGCCGTCGCTCAAGTGGGTGTACAACGAGCACCTGTCCTTCGACATCGGCCTCAACATGCTCTGGGGCAAGAACGAGAAGAGCCACAACATCACCGACCTCTGCCCCGACCACAGCCTGTCGTGCCTCTCGAACCCGAATACCTGGAACGCGGGCAACTGGCAGGAGCTGAACGAGAACTTCCAGCGCACGGCGCGGGCCCCCTGGTGGAACCAGGAGAGCTTCGCGGACAAGTTCATGGAGCATCGCGACGAGGTCTGGGTCGGCGTGACCTATCAGTTCTGACCCAAGAGCCAGAAGCGACCACACTCCCGCCGCCGTCCGCGCCGCCTTCGGGGTGCGGACGGCGGCGGGACCGCTTCGGAGCCACTACCCTGCGCGCCGCATGAAGCGCTTCCCCTCGTCGCTCCTCGTCGCGCTCGTCGCCTCCGCCCTTCCCTCCTGCTCTTCCGCGCCAGCGACGAAGCCCCACGACGAGGGCTCGCGTCACGCGGCTGCGTCGGCGTCGCTTCCGGCTCCGGGCAGCGCCGTGCTGCTGCGTCCCGCCGAGGTTCCACCGGCCGAGGGTGTCCCCTATCGCATCGTGATCCGGCTCGAGGGACAGCGCGAGGCCACGATGTCGGGAGGCAGCGAGCAGACCGAGCCTGCGGGAGAACAGATCGACCTGCAGCTCGACTACCGCGAGCTCCCGCTCCCGCCCACGGAGGGCGGCGGTCCCGGGCCGGAGAGCGTGCTCCTGCTGCTCGACGCCTTCCGCCACCACCAGATCTCGGCCGGGCATCCGGCACGCGAGGGCGAGGTGGAGCTCGCGAGCGATCGGCTCCGTGTGCTCTCGCAGAAGAAGCCGAGCCTCGACCTGCGCGGCGCCCAGCCGAAGGAGAACCTGACGCCCCGCATCCTGCTGCAGAAGCCGTTCGCGGTGCTGCAACCCGTGGTGGAAGGCGACCGCGTCGTTGCGACGCTCCGAGGCACCCCGCCGGCGAAGAAGTTCCTGCGCCCGTTCGGCCTCGTCGACATCCTGCGTTGGACGCGGATCGGCCTTCCCGAAGGCGAGGTCCACGCGGGATCCGTCTGGGAGATGCCGCGCTTCCCTGCGGATCCCGCCGGCGGCGTCGGCCTCGAGCTGCCGATCCGCTACGAGCTCATGGGCTTCCAGGAGCTCGACGGCGTGCCCTGCGCGTGGATTCGCGTCAGCTCCAAGGTGGACTCGGAAGAGCTGAAGAGCGCGGGCGGGCTCCGGTTCTCGCGCGTGACGGCGACCGTGAAGGGCGACGGCTACGTCGAGCTCGCGACGCGTCGCGTGCGCCGCTACGTGCTCGAGGACGAAGTGCGGGCCGAGTGGAGTGCGGGCCAGGGCGCAGCGACCCTCGACACGCGGATCCGCTACCGGACCCACGCCGAGCTCAGCCAGCTCGACGAGCCCAGCCTGACCATCGGGCGCTGGGCGGACGGCGCGAAGGCCTTCGATCCGCGCTGAGAAACGCCGACACGGCCCGATCAGGCCCCGGCGAAGAAGCGCCGCGGGTTCTCGACGAGAATCGTCTCCACGTCGTCCTTCGAGAGCCCGCCCTCGAGGAGCTGCGGGATGACCTTCTTGAAGATGTGGGTCGAGCGCCAGTCGGGGAGCATGGCGAGGAGCTGGTCCCAGCTCGGCGCGAAGGGATAGGGGCGTCCGAGCCAGCACACGATCGAGTCGTGGGAGATCAGGATGCGCTCCGTGTGGCCGGACTTCGCCAGCTTGATCACGTTGCGCACGCGCACCTCGTCGCTCTGGAAGAGCGTGATCCCGAACCGGTCGAAGCCCACGTAGCTCCCGCGCTCGGCGAGGGAGCGCTGGTACCAGTGGTCCGCGGTGCCGTCGGAGTGCCCGACCAGGAGCCGGCTCGACGGCAGGCCCTCCGCGGTGACCAGGTCGATCTGGTCGTGACCGCAGCTCGCGTCCTGCGTGTGGGAGATGATCGGGACGCCCGTGGCCTTCGCCGCCCGTGCCGCCGCCGAGACGAGCTTCTTCTCGTAGGGAGAGACCACCCGCGAGCCGGTCGCGATCTTGATCGCGCCCGCCTTGATCCCCGTCTCGCCGATGCCCTCGGTGATCTCCTGGACGTAGATCGCCTCGATCTCCTCGGCCGGGAGCGAGCGGAAGGTGAAGGTGTTGCCCTCCGCTTCGAAGTACGCGCCCGTGGTGCAGACGATGCGCATGCCGCTCTTCTGGGAGAGCTCGGCCAGGAACTCGGCGTCGCGGCCGAGGTCCATCGGGCAGGGGTCGACGAACGTGCCGACGCCGTGGTCCTGGAGGGCGTGCATCTGGTCCACGCCCCGCGCCATCGCGTCGGCGCGCTTGAACTTCGGCGCGCGGGCATCGAGCTCCCAGCCCGGGTAGCCGACCAGCACGTGCTCGTGGATCAGCGTCCGCCCGAGCTCCTCGACCCGCGCCGTCCCCGTGACCGTCTGCACCGTGTTGCTCGCCATGCCGAAGCCTCCCCTGCCGGCGACGCGCCGGCGCGATGAAGACAGGAAAGCACGAGACGAGGCGTCCGGCCCGTCCCGCTCGGGGACGGACCGGACGCCGGAGTCGCAAGGCGTACGGCTAGCGGTGGCCCAGCGTCTTCAGCCGGGTCGTGTCGTAGTAGTTCTTGCTTTCGTCCACCGAGAAGCCGACCGCATTCGCGGTGTCGAACTGACCGGAGTGCGAGTTGTTGTTCTGCACGTTCGCGATCAGGATGTGCGCGTAGTTCAGGACGTTCTTGCCCTTGTTGCCGTCGATCCCGCTGGTCTCGCTCCACACGAAGATCGAGTTGATCGTCTTGTAGGGCTTGCCGGCGCGGTCGTACATCAGGGAGTACAGCGGCATCATCGTCTCCTTGTCGTACCAGATCTTCTTGCGGCTGTACGGATGGCCCTTCTGGCGGGGAACGTCGTCGAGCTCGAACGCGGAGCGCTTCTGCCAGGTCTCGTCCACGAACGCGAGGGCGCGGTAGGGGCCGAACCGGCAGGCGTTCCACTCCTCGTCGGTGCCGAGGCGGGTGAACGCCGTGGACGCCGTCGACTCGAAGTCGCGCGGGAAGCACTTGCGCTTCGAGTCCATCGCGCCGAGCACCGTGGTGTCACCCTTGAACTCCCACTGATGGTCCCAGACGTAGCCCGAGAAGATGTAGAAGTCCTCGAGGGTGAACTCGGTACCGAGGAGCGAGTCCGACTTCTGGGTCGCGGCGATGCGGCGCACGCGGCGCAGGGCCGGGATGTACGCCCAGGTATCGTCTTCCTTGGCCGTGGTGTTGTAGCGGTAGAGCAGGAACATCGTGCCGCGCAGGTCGTAGGGCGTCTTCACGTCGAAGAACTCGGCCCACTCGATGTCCGTGCCGGGCTCGAGCTGGCTCTGCTCCGGCAGGAGGTCGGCGCGGCCGCTGAAGTACGTGCGGCGGTACTCGCCCTGGGAGACGCGCCAGGTCTCCTTGCCGAAGTTCCGCATGTTCGAGAACCCCCAGTGCGGGAGGTTCAGGCCGGAGCCGCCCTGCCAGCGGTAGTTCACGTCCCAGGCGAGCTTCAGGGCGAACTGCGGATCGCTCTCCTTGAGGTCGCAGGCGTGGTTCGTCGCCTTCTTCGCCCACTCGGAGTACGGGAACGGCTGCCCCGCCGTGAAGTGCACGAGGTTCCCCTGTGCGTCGAGGCTCGGCTGGCAGGCGAACTTCACCGTGGCCTCCACGTACTTGGGGGCAGGCGGGTAGTCCTCGGTGGCCACGATCGTCATCTTCAGGTCGGGGTTGTTGTCGATCACCCAGGGCGTGAGGTCGTCGGGGATCGCCCCCTTCAGCTGGTCCTTGTTCGCGGACGTGATCACGTCGCCGACCTTCACGTCGGCCCGTGCCCCGGGCGCGATCGCCGTCGCCGCGAGGCCGACGAGCGTCGAGGCCAAAACCAGTCGTCGCATGAGTCCTCCCTGCCGTGTTTGCTGTTCGGCGGATTTGCCAGTCATCCCGTCACGCTTCGCGCAGGCGTCGATCTTGCGGGGGGCCTGCGGTCCGAACCCGCGAGAACCCCTCACGAAATCGTGCTCACGAAGCCTCTGCTCCATTGACGCCGCTGCCCCTCCGGGCGGATGATGTGCGCGCATCGCGCGGCGATCATCTTGTCTCGTCGCCAGCTTCTGGGGGGAGCCTTGCTCAACGCACTGCGTCGCAATGGGCGCGGACCGCGCCTCGCCTTGGCGCTCGCCGCCTTCACCTTCGCCACCGGCACAAGCGCCCGCGAGATCGCCGAAGGGCTCGACCCGAGCAAGGCCTCCACGTGGCAGCTCCCCGGCGCAGACCTCTACGGCGTCGCCGCGATCGGCGACTCGGCCTGGGCCGTCGGCTACTGGGGCACCGCCCTCCACTCCGAGGACTTCGGGAAGACCTGGGCGCCGTCGGGCACGCCGACCGAGGCGACGCTCTTCGGCGTCTCCTTCGCCGATCCCCAGCACGGCTGGGCGGTGGGTGAGCGCGGCACCATCCTCCGCTCCGACGACGGGGGAAAGACGTGGACGCCCCAGTCGGCGACCGTCGCCGATCCGGCGGGCGGCGGCGACCGGCCTCTCGACACGCACCTCTTCGGGATCTCCGCAGTGTCGCCGAGCGAAGCGTGGGCGGTGGGCGACCTCGGCGTGGTGCTGCACACGACCGACGCGGGAGCGAGCTGGGTCTCGAGCCCGATCCCGCCCGAGTCGTTCGCCGACGAGAACTTCCCCGAGCGCATCCTGAACGCGGTGCGCTTCACCGATCCGCAGCACGGCTGGATCACCGGCGAGTTCGCCACCACCCTGCGCACGACCGACGGCGGCGCCACGTGGGTCGGCCAACGAAAGCTGGTCGACACCGCGGAGGATCTCTACCTCTTCGACCTCTCGGCCCAGACGGAAGGGCGCGCCGCCGCGACGGGCCTCGCGGGCGGCGTGCTGCTCACGAGCGACGGCGGCTCCACCTGGGAGCCCCACACGGCGCCGACGGCTGCCGGTCTCTTCGGCGTCGCCTGGTCCGGCTCGAACGGCATCGTGATCGGCGACCGCGGCGAGATGTTCCTGACGCTGGACGACGGCGCCACCTGGCAGCGGCCCGAGCGACCGAAGCTCTTCAACTGGATCCGCAGCGTCACCTTCGCCGACCACAACCACGCTTACGCCGTCGGGGAACGCGGGCTCGTCCTGGCGAGCGAGGACGGCGGGCTCCACTGGACGCAGGAGCGCGGCCAGACGCCGACGCCGCGGGCCGGCGTGTCGGTGCCGGAGCCCGGCCGGTCGACCGAGCCGGGCCGGAAGAACCTGCCGCCCGCCGCCGGGCAGGAGCCCGCCAAGGCGCCGTGATCGTCGCCTCGTCCCGTCGCGCGAGAGCGATCCTCCGACCGACCTCCTTCGAGCATGAGGCGCAGCGATGACCGTCCAGGAGTTCACTGAACGCTTCTCGCGATTCTTCATCAAGTGGCGCGGCGTCAACCTGCTCCTGATCGGCGCGGCGACCATCTTCTTCGCGTACCACGCCCTGCAGCTCCAGGTCTTCAGCCAGTTCATCGACCTCTTGCCGCGCAACCATCCCTGGATCCAGGTCTACGAGAAGTACAACCGCCAGTTCGGCAGCGCGAACGTCGTGGTGGCGGCGATCGTGGCCAAGCAGGGCTCGATCTACGACGAGCGCGTGCTCGAGAAGGTCTTCGCGTTCACGGACCAGATCGACAAGGTCGAGGGCGTCGACCACGGCCAGATCAACTCGATCACGAGCATCACGCAGCGCGACCAGGAGATCGACCAATCGGGAATCATGCGGTCGCACCAGATCGTGGGCGAGGCCCCGCTCGCGCTGCTCGAGGCCCAGTTCTTCCTGCGCCGGACGCTCCACCGGGCCCAGCAGCGGGGGGAGGAGCTGCCGAAGGACCTCGCGGCGCTCGGGGCGCTGATCGGCAAGCGCAAGGCGATGCTCGAGGACGAGCTCAAGGCGGACTCCCCGCTCGAGAAGGCCGCTGCGACCGACCCGGCGAAGGCCGAGGAGCTCCGTCTCGTCCAGCGCGAGAACGCGGAGCTCGAGTTCCTGAAGCTCCGCCTCGGCGAGCTGCCCGAGGGCTACGAGCTCGATGGCGAGCGCCTCGTCGGGCCCGAGGGAACGCTCCTGCCGAAGGAGGTCGTCGCCTCCCTGCCCGACCGCATCCACCAGAACAAGCAGGTGTACGGCCGCTTCGTCTCCCTCGACGACACGGCGGCGATGGTGATGGCCGGCTTCCTCGAGGGACGCCTCGACTACGAGAAGATCTTCCACGAGCTCCACTCGCTGAAGGAGGAGCTCGAGGCCGACGGCACGGTCGAGGTGCACCTCACCGGCCAGCCGGTGCTCGTCGGCTGGACCTTCTTCTACAAGTCCGAGATCATCCTGATCGTCCTGCTCTCGCTCCTCACCCTCGTCGTGATGCTCGGCATCTACTTCCGGCGCTGGTACGGCGTCGTGATGCCGTTCTCGGGAGCGATCGCCTGCACGATCTGGGGCCTCGGCTTCATCTCGCTCATGGGGTACCAGCTCGAGCCACTCGTGCTCGTGATCCCGATGGTGATCACGGCGCGAGCGATCAGCCACTCGGTGCAGTTCGTCGAGCGCTTCTACGAAGAGTACGAGCGCATGAACGGCGACAAGCACGAGGCGGTGATCAGCTCGATGGCCGAGCTGCTGCTCCCCGGCTTCATCGGCATCGTCGCGGACGCCATCGGAATCATCGTGATCGGCGTCTCCTCGATCGCCCTCATGAAGAAGGTCGCGATCTTCGGCGCCTTCTGGTCGATGTCGATCGTCGTGACCGAGATGCTGCTGAACCGGCTCATGATCGCCTACTTCCCGGCGCCGAAGGACACCTCCCACTACGTGCCGGGCGGGATCATGTGGTGCCTCAAGCGGATCGCCTGGCTCTCCACCAATCCCACCTCGCAGCGCCTGATCTTCGGCGCCTGGGTCGTGATCGTCGTGGCCGCGGCCAGCGTCGCGCTCAAGGTGAAGATCGGCGAGTCGCGCCCGGGCACGCCCGTGCTCTGGGAGAACAGCGAGTTCAACCGGTCCGCGAAGGTGGTGGCGAGCAAGTTCTACGGAGCGGACGACCTCACGGTCGTGGTCGAGACCGAGCAGCCCTCGGGCGTGAACCGGCCCGAGGTGATGCACGAGATCGAGGCCTTCCAGCGCTACATGGAGCAGGACGAGAACGTCGGCGGCTCCGTCTCGATCGTCGACTACCTGAAGGCGATCAATCGCACCTACCACAACGCCGATCCGCGCTGGCTCTCGACGCCCTACAGCGACCAGGAGATCGGCGGCCTGCTCTATCTCTACGAGGCGGGCTCGCCCGATCCGCGCATCCTGAACCCCTACCGCGATCAGGAGGCGCAGAACGCCACCGTCCGGATCTTCTATCGCGACCACCAGGCCGGGACCATCGAGCACGCGGTGAAGCGCGCCGAGGACTACATCTTCGCGCGTCCCACCGGGCGCGTGGCGATCCGCCTCGAGACGCCGCGCCACGACTTCTGGGCGCGCGTCCACTGGTGGCTCGGTCCCCTCGTCCCGCCGCGCCGCCCCGAGCTGGTCGTGCTCGAGCGCGACGATGCCGGGAAGTACGTGAAGCAGACCGTGGCGCAGCCCGATCGGCAGGAGCCGCCGCCCCCCGACTCGACCGAGTGGATCCTGACGCTCCCGCGCACCACCAAGGAGCTGCTCGACGTGCTCGTGAGCGCGGGATACGACAACGTGCAGAAGATCGCCGACGCCGACCTCACCGAGCTCTCGAAGGTGCAAGGCTTCGACCTGGTGACCGCGTACGCGCTGAAGCACGCCGCGGAGCTCGATCGGCGCCACTACACGGTCGAGTCCGAGTGGCAGGACGAGGCGGCGGGCGTGCACGCCCAGGTGCGACGCCGCGGGCTCTACGAGCTGCCGGAGCTCTGGGTCAAGTACCAGGGCGCCGACTGGGTGCGTCGCGAGTCCGGCCAGTGGGCCGAGGGCACGAGCTACGCCCTCGCGTCGGGCCTGATGGGCGTCCTCGGCGCCAGCAACGCCGAGGTCGAGGGCAGCAACAACGCGACCCTCGTGGCCTCGTTCACGGCGATCTTCCTGATGATCCTGATCTCGTACCGCTCCTTCGGGATCGCGCTCCTGCTGTGCGTCTCCCTCGGCACCGCGACCCTCGTCTCGCTCGCGTACATGTACTTCGCGAACATCGGCTTCGACGTGAACACGCTGCCGGTGCAGGCGCTCGGCGTGGGCGTCGGCGTCGACTACGGGCTCTACCTGATGGACCGGGTGGTCCAGGAACGGCGCCGCGGGCACGGGCCCGACGACTCGCTCCGGATCGCGATCACGACCACCGGCATGGCGGTGTTCTTCACGGGCTCGACGCTCGTGGGCGGCATCATCTTCTGGTACTTCATCTCGAGCCTCCGGTTCGCGGCGGACATGGCCCTGCTGCTCTCCGTCGTGCTCGGAGTGAACATGGTCGGCGCGATCCTGCTGGTGCCGACGTTCGCGTCCCTGTTCAAGCCGCGCTTCCTGACCGCGGGCGAGAAGGCCCCGGCCGCGGCGGCGGCGCCTGTGGAGTCGGCGGCGGCCTCGTGACGCGCGCCGCCTCGCGGCCGTCTCCGATGTATCGCCTCTCCTCTCCCACGGCATGAGGATCCATGGACGAGCTCACCCTCAAGTTCTCCCGATTCTTCATCAAGCACCGCCTCTTCAATCTGCTGATCATCGGCGGCCTCACGATCTTCTTCGCCTACCACGCGCTCCAGCTCCAGGTGTTCAGCCAGTTCATCGACCTGCTCCCGCGGAACCACCCGTGGATCCAGGTCTACGAGAAGTACAACCGCCAGTTCGGCAGCGCGAACGTCGTCGTGGCGGCGATCGTCTCGAAGAGCGGCTCGATCTACGACGAGAACGTGCTCGAGAAGGTCTACGCCTTCACCGACCAGATCGACAAGGTCGAGGGCGTCGACCACGGCCAGGTCTCCTCGATCATGAGCATCACGATCCGCGACTCGTCGATCGACCAGTCCGGCATCATGCGCTCGACGCAGATCGTGGGCGACGCTCCCCTCGCGCTGCTCGAGGCGCAGTTCTTCACGCGGCGCACGTTCTCGCGGGCGAAGCAGCGGGGCGAGACGCCGCCCGGCGACCTCGCCGGCTTCCAGGACTTCATCGCCAAGCGCAAGACCGTGCTCGAAGGCGAGATCGCGACCGGCTCGCCGCTCGAGCAGGCGGCTGCGCGGGATCGCGACAAGGCCGAGGAGCTGCGTCAGGCCCAGCGCGAGAACGCCGAGCTCGAGTTCCTGAAGCTGCGCCTCGCGGAGCTGCCGCCGGGCTTCAAGCTCGAGGGGGGTCGTCTGATCGGGCCCGAGGGCAGCCTGCTCCCGAAGCAGGTGATGGAGACCCTGCCCGATCGGATCCACCAGAACAAGCAGGTGTACGGGCGCTTCGTCTCCCTCGACGATTCATCGGCCCTCGTGATGGCCGGCTTCCTCGAGGGACGGCTCGACTACTCGAAGATCTTCGAGGAGATCTACTCGGTCAAGAAGGAGCTCGAAGCCGACGGCAGCGTCGAGGTGCACCTCACGGGACAGCCGATCCTGATCGGATGGACCTTCCACTACGCCTGGGAGATCGTCCTCATCCTGGGACTCTCGCTGGGCGTGCTCGTGGTCATGCTCGGCATCTACTTCCGGCGCTGGTACGGCGTCGTGATGCCGTTCGCCGGCGCGGTCGTCTCGGCGATCTGGGGCCTCGGCTTCATCTCGCTCATGGGCTACCAGCTCGAGCCCCTCGTGCTCGTGATCCCGATGCTGATCACGGCGCGCGCGATCAGCCACTCGGTGCAGTTCGTGGAGCGCTTCTACGAGGAGTACGAGCGCCTCCGGGGCGACAAGCACGAGGCCATCGTCCACTCGATGGCGGAGCTCATCGTTCCCGGCTTCCTCGCGATCTTCACCGACGCCCTCGGCATCCTCGTGATCGGCGTCTCGTCGATCGCGCTCATGAAGAAGGTGGCGCTGTTCGGCTTCTTCTGGGCGATGTCGATCATCGTGACCGAGATGCTCCTGAACCGGCTGATGATCGCCTACCTCCCCGCGCCGAAGGACACCACGCACTACATCCCGCGACCGATCGAATGGGTGCTCGAGCACATCGCCGCCCTGGTGGTGAACCGCACGTTCCAGCGCGTGCTGTTCGCGGGCTGGGTGCTGCTCGTCATCGCCTGCGCGACCGTCGCCCTCAAGGTGAAGGTCGGCGAGGCCCGGCCCGGCACGCCGATCCTCTGGGAGGACAGCGAGTTCAACAAGTCCGCGGCGCTCATCAGCTCCAAGTTCTTCGGCGCCGACGATCTCACGATCATCCTCGAGACCGAGAAGGAGGCGGGCGTGCATCGCCCCGAGGTGATGCACGAGATCGAGGCCCTGCAGCGCTACATGGAGCAGGACCAGAACGTCGGCGGGTCGGTGTCCGTCGTCGACTACCTGAAGGCGATCAGTCGGACCTTCCACAACGCCGATCCGCGCTGGCTCGAGATTCCATACACCGATCAGGAGATCGGCGGCCTCCTCTACCTCTACGAGGCGGGCTCGCCGGATCCCCGAATCCTGAACCCGTACCGCGACCAGGAGGGCCAGAACGCCGCGGTGCGCGTGTTCTACAAGGACCACCAGGCCGAGACCATCCGGAACGCGGCGGAGCGCGTGAAGAAGTTCATCCACGAGCGGCCGACGGGGCGCGTCGCGATCCGCATCGAGACGCCCCAGGACGACTTCGTGGCCCGGCTCCACTGGTGGCTCGGTCCCCTGCTTCCGCCGCGGGAGCCGGAGCTCGTCGTCTTCACGCGCGGCGACGAGGGCCAGTACGCGAAGCAGACCGTCACGCGGCCCGACCGGCGCGAGCCGCCGCCCGAGGACTCGACGAAGTGGGTCCTGACGCTGCCGCGGATGACCAAGGAGCTGCTCGAGGCGCTCACGGCCAAGGGCTACGACAGCGTCCAGAAGATCGCGGACTCCGACCTCGAGGAGCTCGCGAAGGTGCCCGGCTTCGACCTCGTCACGGCCTACGCCCTGAAGAACGCCGCCGAGCTCGACCGGCGCCACTACACCGTCACCTCCGAGTGGCAGGACGAGGCCCGCGGCATCCACGCCGAGGTGCGCCGGCGCGGGCTCTACGAGCTGCCGGAGCTCTGGGTGAAGTACCAGGACGGAGACTGGGCCCGCCGCGAGTCCGGGAACTGGTCCGAGGGACCGAGCTACGCCCTGGCCTCGGGGCTCATGGGCGTGCTCGGGGCGAGCAACGACGAGGTCGAGGGCAGCAACAACGCCACCCTGATCGCCTCCTTCAGCGTCACGTTCCTGATCATCCTGATCACCTATCGATCCTGGGCGATCGCGACCCTGCTCTGCGTCTCCCTCGGCACGGCGACGCTCGTCTCCCTCGCCTACATGTACTTCGCCAGCATCGGCTTCGACGTGAACACGCTCCCGGTGCAGGCCCTCGGCGTGGGCGTCGGCGTCGACTACGCCTTGTACCTGATGGACCGCGTGGTGCACGAGCGCCAGCGCGGCCATCCGCTCGACGACTCGCTCCAGATCGCGATCAAGACCACCGGCATGGCCGTCTTCTTCACGGGCTCGACGCTCGTGGGCGGCGTGATCTTCTGGTACTTCATCTCGAGCCTGCGCTTCGCGGCCGACATGGCGCTGCTGCTCGCGGTCGTCCTCTCGGTGAACATGGTCGGGGCGATCCTGCTGGTGCCGGCGTTCACCTCGCTCTTCAAGCCGAAGTTCGCCACGGCCGGCCGCGAGGAAGCGCTCGAGAAGGCGGAGGAGCGCGCACGGGCGATGATGGGAAAGAGCTGACGGCGCGGCGCCTCGGCGTCCGCGCGGGAGCACGCACATGATTCGACGTCGTTCTCGTATCGGCAGCGTCGCGCTCGCGGTTGCGACGCTCTGCCTGCTCTGCGCCGGCTGCCGCCGCACCGGCGGAACGCCGGCCGGCGGCGACTTCGCGAAGGATTGGTTCCCGATGCAGCCCGGTGCGCGCTGGGTGTACGAGGTGCGGACCGAGCTCGGCAGCCTCGACCTCGAGGTCGCCGCGCGGGGCGACGTCCCCGTGCGCGGCGAGGACGGCAAGAGCCTGTTCGTGATGGAGGAGACGAACCGCGGGCCGTCCCTCGGCTTCGTCGAGAAGGCGCCCGTCGCCTACGAGCGCGACCGCGATTACCTCGGCCGCTACCAGGCCGTCGACTACGACCCGGACGGGAAGCTGCGCCTGCTCGGCCAGAAGGCGGCCACCCGCCTCCTGCCGAACGATCCGAAGACGGGCATGAAGTGGCACCAGGAGAACGAGCTCTTCGCGACGCCGGAGAATCCCGGCGGCAAGATGACCTGGGACGGCGAGGTGCTCGAGATCGCGAGCGTCGAGGTGCCGGCGGGGAAGTTCGCCGAGGCGCTCCCCGTGCACACCGAGTACCGCGAGATCGACGCCGGCGAGAAGCCGACGATGGAGTACGACGACTACTACGTACGCGGCGTGGGCCTCGTGCGCAGCGTCACCCGCGACCCGTCGGGGGATCCGAAGAAGGCGATCGAGATCCGGCTCAAGGAGTACCACTTCCCGCAGTGACGCTGCGGCGCGTCGGCAAGGAGGAGCCATGAAGGCGATCGCGTACCACGCGCCGGGTGACTTCCGCTTCGAGAGCGTTCCCGACGCGAAGCTCCTCGCGGACACGGACGCCCTCGTGCGCGTCACGCGCACCGCGATCTGCGGCTCCGACCTCCACCTCTGGCACGGCTTCCCCGTGCCCGACGTGGGCTTCGCCGTGGGCCACGAGTTCGTGGGCGTGGTCGAGGACGTCGGCTCGAGCGTGCGCGGCCTGCGCCGCGGCGACCGCGTCCTCGCCTCCTGCACCACGGGCTGCGGCCTCTGCGCCTCGTGCCGGGGCGGCCTGTGGAGCGGCTGCAGCGTGATGACCGCGGGCGGCGCCCAGAACGTGTTCGGCTTCTCGTCCGCGCTGCCGGGCGGCCAGGCCGAGGCCGTGCGCGTGCCCTTCGCCGACGCGAACCTCTTCGCGATCCCCGCGAGCCTCGACGACGAGCACGCGCTGTTCCTGACCGACATCCTGCCCACGGGCTACATGGGCGCGGAGTGGGCCGAGGTGGGACCGGGCGACACCGTCGTGGTGTTCGGCTGCGGCCCGGTCGGGACCTTCGCGCAGCGCGCTGCTCAGCTCCGAGGAGCGGCCCGCGTGATCGCGGTCGACCTCGACGAAGGCCGCCTCGCGCGCGCGCGAGCGCGTGGCTGCGAGGCGGTGAATCCCGGCACGACCGACCTCCAGGCCCACGTGCTCGAGCGCACCGGCGGGCGCGGCGCCGACGCCGTGATCGAGGCCGTCGGGCGCCCCGAGCTCGTCCAGCGGGCCTTCGAGCTGGCCCGGCCCGGCGGCCGGGTGGCGGCGATCGGCGTCGTGCTCGCGCCCTTCGAGCTCAACTACATGGCGCTCTTCCTGAAGAACCTGACGTTCCGCACGGGGCTCGTGAACCCGCAGCGCCACATCCCGAAGCTCCTGCCGGCGATCGAGAGCGGCCGCCTCGACCCGACGGAGATCATCACGCACCGCCTGCCCCTCGCGCAGGGCGTGCGCGGCTACCAGGTCTTCGACACGCACGCGGAAGACGTGCTCAAGGTCGTGCTTCAACCCTGAAGACGTGAAACGAGGGAGGTGCCCGCCGTGGAGTACAAGGAGCTGATCGGGATCCGGCGCTCGATCCGGTACTTCGATCCCGAGCGACCGGTCGAGCGCGAGAAGATCCAGAAGATCCTGGAGGCGATGCGCATCGCCTCCTGCGCGGTGAACGCGCACTGGAACCAGGCGATCGTCGTGAACCGCGCGGACATCCCGCCGGAGATCCTCGAGGAGCTGAAGATGCCCGTGGCGGCGCTCGTGCAAGAGCTCGCCCCGGTCCACATCTACTGCTACCTCGACCCGACCGTCGTCCGGCGGAACAAGGGCAAGCGGCTGAAGGAGCTCGTCGACGCCGGCGCGCTCAATCCCACGCACGGCTGGAGCCACAAGTTCGTCGACGAGTTCGTCTACCCGCAGGTGCTCGAGCCGCTCACGACCAATCCGGGCTACCCGATCGTCGCGGCGTTCGATTGCGGCGGCGCGGGAACGCAGGGGCTGCTCATGGCGTTCGAGCTGGGCCTCGGCGCGTGCTGGACCGCGTTCAACACCGAGGCGGCGAAGAAGCTCCTCGGCGTGCCCGACGAATGGATCCCGCTCTACTGCATGAACGTCGGCTACTCCATGGAGTCGCGCGAGGCCGGCGGCCAGCGCCCGCGCCCGCCCTTCGAGGAGCTCTACCACGAAGGGCGCTACGGAAATCCGTTCCGGCGCGATCCGGCGGTGGTGAAGGACCTCGAGCGGGAGAAGATGTTCACCGCGCCGGCCCCCCTCCCCGGCCGCAAGGAGGAGATCCGCCAGATCGCGCGGAAGCTCGGCCTTCCGGAGTAGCGATGGGCCTCGCCAAGCCGATCGCGGACTACGAGAGCGTCGCGAGCTGGGCCCGTGGCCTGCGCGAGCAATGGGGCGGAGACCCGCTCGCCGACGATCCGTCGAAGCTCGAGACCCTCGCCGCCTTCTGCGAGTTCACGGGCAAGGATCCCGACGAGATCGTCGCGTTCTGCTTCCTGCGCAAGAAGGCGACGGGCGAGAAGTTCGGGAGCGTGAAGCGGCGCGAGGAGATGGCCGCGCTGATCAAGCAGTTCCGCGCGGCGAGCGGAGGCGCGTCGATGCAGGGCCGCAGGCGCCAGAGCGACGTCTGCTCGTTCCTGATCCACAACGGCGTGCTGATGCAGCTCGGCGTGATCTAGCGCTCAGCGGGCGGCGGAGGGGCAGCCTTCCGCCGCCCGCGCGAGCGCGCTCCGGGCGGCGGCGTCGCCGCCCTCCCCTTCGAGCGCCGCCGAGAGCGTGGCGCAGGCGCCCGCGGCGTCGCCGTCCTTCCGCTGGGCAGCGACACGCGCGAGGGTCGCCTCGAGCCAGCGCCCGGAGCCGCGCTCCACGCCTCCGGCGACCTCTCCCCAGACGCGCGCGGCAGAGGCCGCGTCGCCGCTCGCGTCGAAGGCCCGGGCGAGCGCGACGCGCGCGTCGCCCGACGCCGCATCGGCCGCGACCAGCGACTCGGCGAGACGCGCCGCATCCTCTGCCTTCCCCGCGCGCACGAGCGCGCGCGTCTCGACGATGCCCGCCGCCTCCGATACCGCGCCCTTCGTCGCCTCGCGCAGCCGCGTCGCGAAGCCGATCACGAGCGCCGGCGGGGGCGCGGGCGAGCGCTGGGCATCGAGCTCCTGGAGGACGGCGAGCCAGCCCGCTGCGTCGTCGGCGAGCGCCGCGGCGTCGCTGCGCGCGAGCGTCGCCTCGAGCTCCGGGAAGCGCCCCGCCCGGGCGAGGGTCTTCGCACGGAGCCGTGCGAGGCTGCGACGCTCTCCGGCGTCGAGGCCGGGCCTGGCCTCGGCGGCCGCGATGCGCGCCAGCACCGCGTCGGGGGCCTCGCCGTCGGAGGACGCGGCCCTGGCACGCAGCACGGCGAGCGTGGGATCGGACGCGAGCGCGGCGTCGAGCTTCCCCTCGCCCGCGAGGCGCGTCACCGTGTCGAGATCGGCCGCGAGGGCAGCGGCGACCCGTCGACCCTCGGCGCTCTCGACGCGGCCCTGCTCCTCGAGCCGGCCGAGCTCCGCGGCGCGGTCGCGGACGAGCTCGTAGCGCGCGACGCCATAGCCCGCGCTTCCCGGCGCCACCGCCTCGAGCGCGGCGCGCCGTCCCGCTGCGCCCTCACCCTTCGACAGGGCGGCCACGAGCTTCGCGTCGGCCGCCTCGGGCGCGTCGGGCGCCAGCGCGAGGAGCCGGTCCGCCGCGGCGGCGAGACGCGCCTCGGCGGCCGCGTCCTTGCTCTCGGACGCTTCGACGCGCGCGAGCGTGAAGGCGAGACGCGCTGCCGGCGCACGCAGGGCCGGATCGAGGCGCTTCGCGCCGCCGGCGAGGAGGCCTTCGAGCTGGCTCGAGGCCTCGCTCCGCGCGCCCGTCTGCGCAAGGGCGACCGCGTACTTGTAGCGGGCCACGTCCCGCGCCGATTCGGGCAGCGCGGCCCCGCCGCCGAGCGCCTGGGCGTAGGCATCGCGCGCCTCGGCCCAGCGCTTCGCCTCGAAGGCCGACTCCGCCGTGACGAGCGCGCCGGCAGCGCCGACGTCCTGCCCTTCGAGCTCGTGGCGGTAGGCGAGCAGGAGCGCCATCGCCGCACGGCCGCCTTCGTCGCCCGCAACTCCGCCTCCCGACGAGAGCTGGCGCAGGAGCGCCGCAGCCTCCGCGCTCGCCTCCGGGCCGGCCTTGCCCGCCCGCCGCGCCGAGAGCAACGCCTCGGCCTCGACGCGCGCGAGACCGATCTGCTGCGCGGGCGTGAGGCGGCCGCCCTGGGCGAGCTGTGCCGCGAGCGCGCGGCCGCGGGCGAGGTCGCCATCCTGGAACGCGAGCACGGCGAGCTCGAAGCGCACCGACGCCAAGGTCGGCGGATCGGAGCCGTCTCCCAGGAGCTTCTCCAAGCGGGTCAACGCCTCGCGCGCGCCGTCGCGATCGCCGAGCTCGCGGCGCACGGCGCCGAGCCCGAGCAGGCTCGAGCGCGCGAGGCCGGGAAGGCGCAGCTCCGAGGCGCTCCGCGAGAAGCCGCGCTCGGCCTGCTGCAGGAGCTTCTTCCGCTCGGGGCCGGCGGGGAGCGCCTGGGCGCGTCCCGCCGCTGCCCAGGCGCGCCAGTAGCCGAGGAGGCCGTCGACGTAGTCGAGGCGCTGCCAGTCGGTCGAGCGGTAGAGCGCCTCCAGCGCCGCCTCGTCGTCGCCCGCGCGCGCCTCCATCGAGTGCCGCGCGCTCTCCGCCGCGCTCGAGAGTCGCTCCGCGGTCTCGAGCAGGCGCTGCTGCTGCGTGGGCGGAGCTCCCTCGGCGCGTGCGCGCGACACGAGCTCACCGAGCCGCTCGACGCTCGCCTCGAGCTGCGCCGGCGGCGTGCCGGCGCCAAGCGCCGCGGCGCTCGCGGCGAGGCGATCGATCTCCGGGCCGAGGGGCGCATCGGCCGCGAGGGACGCTCCCGGGAAGGCGAGCGCGACGGCCACGACGAGCGCGCCGAGGCCCCGGCTTCGCGTCACAGATCTCCCAGCAAGGGCCGCACCTCTTCCGCCCAGCGCGAGCCGAAGATCAGGACGCCGATCTGGCGCACGGCCTGACGATCGCCTTCGAGCGTCGCCGCCTCGCCGCCGCCCGCGCTCGCGATCTCCTTGTACTCCGGCAGCACGCCGCGCGGCTTCACCGTCGTGAGCTCCTCCACCGTCTTGCCGAGGCGCGCGGCCGCGATGTGCGGGTTCGCGTCGAAGCTCACGTCGACGGCGGTGACCGTGCCGCCCGAGGCGTGGAACGCCTGCGCGAGCTGGAGCGTGCGCGCCATGCGCTCCGGATGGGGCGGCGCGTCGCCGAGGAGCACGATCACGTGCTTCGAGCCCGCCTTCCATCCGCTGCTCGCGATCGCCGTCTCGAGGCCCGCGTCGACGGCCTCCGGGATGTCTCCGCCGCCGCGGGCCTCGAGGGCCTCGAGGAACCCGCGCACGGGCCGTGCAGAGAGATGGAGCGACTCGACGCGCGTCACGAACTCCGGATCGTCGTAGTCGCGATACGCCACGACTCCGAAGCGCGTGACGGGCACGAGCCGCCGGATCGCCGCCGCGAGGCCCTCGACCCGCTGCTTCACGAGATCGATCAGCCAGCCCATGGAGCCCGTCGCGTCGATCACGAACACGACGTCGAGCCCGACCTCGCGCACCGAGCCCAGGTACTCCGTGAACCCGCCGGTCGTGCCCATGGCGTTCCCGCGACCGAAGCCCAGGCCCGAGGTGCCGCCGCCCTCGCCCGCGAGCGTGTAGCCGCCGATGGCGCTCGGCGCGGTCACGTCGACGGCGAGGCCGCCGGCGGCCCCGGCCGCCTGGAGCACCGCATCGGGCGGCGGCGGCGCGAGGGCGCGCAGGCGATCGGGCGGCTTCGGCAGGGCGAGCGGCTCGCGCGGCGGAGTCTGCTGGGGGCGGAACTCGAGGGGCTCCGTCGCGGCGGGCTCCGGGGGCGGCGGAGGCGGCGGGGGCGGCGGGATCAAGGTGACCGGGATCGGCTGCGGCTCGGGCGCGGAGAGGAGCGTCCGGTTCCAGACGAGGAAGGCCGCCGCGTGGAGGAGGAGCGAGAGCAGGAGGGCTGCCGCGAGAGGCCCCTCCGTCTGCTGCCACTGCATGGGGCCATGATGGCGCGGCGCCGCGCCGTCGCGCCAGCGCACGCCCCCGCCCCTGCGGCGCCCCAGAACGGGCGCCCGGTCCCGTATGCTGGGGGTGGGCGCGCGCCGCGCGCCACGGGAGGTACGGATGACACTCTGGAGCGTCGAGAGGGGCCCGGACGGCGTCGTGGTCGCGACCTATCACAACCCGCCCATGAACTACTTCTGCGCGGACGGCACCC
>Ga0335070_10002577_pt1 | contig 20999 bp, 16 predicted proteins | sample Lox_Sample_13_FD_206722 | JGI IMG/M metagenome (GOLD analysis project Ga0335070, IMG submission 206722) | Soil microbial communities from Loxahatchee National Wildlife Refuge, Florida, United States - Lox_Sample_1.3 | ecosystem: Environmental > Terrestrial > Soil > Wetlands | place: USA...
ACGCGGCGTTGCTGCGTCAGGGTTTCCCCCATTGCGCAAAATTCCCCACTGCTGCCTCCCGTAGGAGTCTGGACCGTGTTTCAGTTCCAGTGTGTCCGTGCGCCCTCTCAGGCCGGATACCGATCTTTGCCTTGGTAAGCCGTTACCTTACCAACTAGCTAATCAGCCGCGACCCCCTCCTCAAGCGCATTTCTGCTTTGATCTCTCGATGTTATGCGGTATTAGCCCCGGTTTCCCGGAGTTATTCCCCACTCGAGGGTAGGTAGTCACGTGTTACTCACCCGGTCGCCGCTTTACTCATGGATTGCTCCACTTTCTCGCTCGACTTGCATGTGTTAGGCACGCCGCCAGCGTTGATTCTGAGCCAGGATCAAACTCTCGTTTGAAACCTGAAATTTGTTCGGAAAGAACAAATTCGCCGTCGGCCGGTCAGGCCGACAGCAGTATTTTGTGAGTACGTTCAGACTTTTGGCCCGAACATTTCCATCGACGCCCACCAGAGACCGAAGTCCCCGATAGACGCCTACATCACAACTGGCTCGTTCAACCTTTTGTCAAAGACCGAAATCGCATATCGAACCAAAGTCCGATACTTTTTCCCGCCTGAGCGGTGCGTTTTCAATCCGCACAGACCGAAATCCGTGCGTCCTCGAAACTCGTTAAAACTATCGCCCCATGAGACGCGCTGTCAACCCGCTGATATCACAGGATTTCCACCTGATTTCAACAGCTCGGGGAGCATAAATCCAGAGAGGTCCAACTTGCAACTGGAGAGCTCTTTACGGCGCGTCGAACAACGGCGTGCGTCAGAAACGCTCTTCCGTGCCGGGCATGCCAGAATTTTGCGCACGCCAACGCGGAAGATAGCTTACAAAATTAAAGATCGCTTGGAGGCTCTGCTATTAGCGGAAACCCTTCAGGGAACTCTGTCCCCGAATGCGAACCCCGGAACCGGGGTCATCTGAGGCTTTCTGTATTGGATGCCAAAACCACCCGCGCGGACTCAGCAGGCAGCTAAAGACACTCAGTCACTGTCCTCGATCTCAATGGTTATACCAAACCGCCCCAAGGAATGCAAGCGGAGAATCAAAAAAGTTACTTGAAGTGCACAGCACCGAAGGAGGCCCCACAGATCGCTTCAGCATTGCGGGGCCCCTTGGGCATTTTGCCACGCCGTTTCAGGCATTTAACGCTCGCCTGCGTAACCAGCTTCCGCCTCGCGAATCCCACTGAGGAACATTCCTGCCGCCATCTGCGTAAACTCCGCAGCTGACTCTTGGAGAATCATGTCGACGCAAACCGCAATTCTGCCCCAAACCAAACCGGCGCCCACGTGGCCGGGGATCTACCTCGGCGCCTACGCCGCCCTTTATGCCGCGCTTTTGACAGCGATGCACCGGAGTTTCGGCTTCGAGCTGACCGAACCGCTTCTGGTTCTGGCAGTGATGGGCATTGGGTTCTCATCGTTGGCATGGCTGGTGACAAGAAAAGCCCTGCCGTTGCCGTTTGCGGTGATGCAGCCGTCGCAAGAATCGGTGACGTTGCTGGCCTACCTTCTCCCGCTGGCCGCGTACCTGGCATGGGGACGCGGCCTTCTCGGACGCTTTGCCATCCCCGAGCCACGCCTTTCCGTCGTCGTACTGCTGATCAAGCTCGCAATCTTCGTCTTGACTCCTGCGGCTATCTTGCTGCTCATCTGGAAATACCGGTGGCCGGAACTGTTTGTCTTCCGCCACGCGGCGCGGCATTGGCAGGCTGCGGCCTGGATGAGCGCGGCAATGATCGCTTTTCAATGCATCTTCGGGCGCGGGCTCGATGACATTCGCCATTCCGGATTTTCGCCGCGCATCTTCGCCATCGGTGCGCCATTCATTTATTTGTTCCTGCTGGTCGAAGTCGGCCTTGTCGAAGAATTTTTCTTTCGCGTGCTGCTGCAATCGCGGCTCGCGGCGTGGCTGAAGTCGGAGATGGCCGGGGTTGTCGCCATGTCGATTCTGTTCGGACTGGCCCATGCTCCGGGGTTTTACTACCGCGCCGCTGCCACACACGAGGCGCTGGGCGGAAATCCATCGTGGCTGATGGCCGTCGGATATTCGATTGTCATCACCTCTACCGCCGGATTCTTTCTGGGCGTGCTCTGGATGCGAACGCGCAACCTGCTTCTGCTGATGATCGTTCACGCAGCGGGAGACTTCATTCCAAACTTCGTGCCGATGCTGAAGAGCTGGCTGTAGGAACGTCGTTACCCGTTCGTCGTTAAGAATTCCCTATCTCTAATCAACCATTCGGAGCTCCTCTCCGACAGAGGAGCCTCCGGCGATACAATTCAGTCAGTGATCTCCGTTGTCCAGCTCGGAACTACGTCCTACGCAGAAGGTCTGCGGCTACAGCAGAAACTGCTTGAGTTGCGCAAGGCAGGAACGATCCCCGATGTCTTGCTCTTGCTCGAGCATCCACCCGTCATTACCCTCGGCCGCAATGCGAAGGCCGCCAATATCCTGGCTTCGACCGAGTCGTTGGCCGCGCGCGGCGTCGAGGTCTTCGATTGCGACCGCGGCGGCGATGTGACTTTCCACGGGCCGGGGCAGATTGTTGGCTATCCGATCTTTGATCTTCGCGGATTCGAGAGGAGCAGCTCTCAGCTTCAAGCTCCAAGCTCCAAGCTCCCGGAGTCTCTTCCTGCTGGCCGCAAGACTCTCGGCGCTGTCGACTACGTGCGCCGGCTCGAGGAAGTCTTGATTCGCACCTGCGCCGATTTTGGAATTCCAACCAAGCGCGTTGCGGGACTGACTGGAGTGTGGACCGAAGGAGAAAGCGGAGAAGGGAGTAGGGATCCTTCGACCCCGTCCGGAAATTCGCTTCGCGAATCTCCGAACTCCACTCAGGATGACATCCCTGGAGGTGAGCAGGGAGAATCGGAAGCCAAGATTGCGGCGATTGGAGTGCATATTTCGCGGGCGGTGACCTCGCACGGGTTCGCACTGAATGTGAATACCGATCTGAGTTACTTCAATCTAATTGTTCCCTGCGGAATCACGTCGAAGCGGGTGACTTCGATGCAGAGGGAACTGGGTCGCGAAGTGGATGCAAACAGAGTGGCCGAATCGGTCTCGAGTAACTTCGGTGCCGTCTTCGGCCGGCAGATGCTTTGGGTGGAGAGGGTTGATGCGCTGCTGGGAAACACGGTGGGCATTCCAATGAGAGCTCCTGAGGAATTGCGCCGCCTTCGCGGGGATGATGACTTGTATTCTGCGTAATTCAGATGCGCGGGCGAGGGCACCCGCGCTACAAGGTGATAGCATCGCGAACTGACCATGAAAAGAGAGAAAGCCATCTCTAAGACAAGTGGGAAAGAAGCTGTGCCTGGAAAGTCGAAAGCGGCTCAGTCCAAGCCCTCAATGCCCAAAGCCGAGAGCCCAGAGCCGAAAGCCGAAAGCCGCACCTATCCCATCCTCGACTACCGTCTAGAGCGCCCATCCTTCACCCTGCGCCAAATCTGCACCGACAAAGGCGTCTGTTACGAAGTTGATGGCGACCTCTGCCCAACCCGCCCCTCCCATTCGCGAATCGAAATATCTATCGAAGCTGCAGGTCATCGAGATCTACCGCTGGATGCTCCTTAACCGCCGCATGGAGACGGCGCTCGAGAATCTCTACAAGCAGGGCAAGGTCGTCGGCGGGGTCTACTTTGGGCTTGGCCAGGAAGGCTGCTCTTGCGCCTCAGCTTATGCGCTGAAGAAAGACGAGTGGCTCGGCCCGATGATTCGCAACCAGGGAGCGCTCCTCGTTCGCGGATTTTCGCCGCGCGACATCATGATGCAGTACATGGCCAAGTCCGGCTCGCCAACTCGCGGCCGCGATGCGTCTTCTCATTTCGGCGACATCAAAGAGAAGAACGTCGTCGCCCCAATCTCCACACTCGGCGACCTCATCCCGGTGTTGTCGGGTGTCGCCCTCGGTGCGCGGTTGCAAGGCAAGAACATCGCCGTCATGACCTACATCGGCGACGGCGGGCAGTCTACAGGCGTGACCTACGAGGGCTTGAACTTCGCCGCCGTGCAGAAACTCGGACTCGTGCTCATCGTCGAGAATAATCTTTGGGGATACTCGACTCCAGCGGATATGCAGTTTTGCGTGAAAGATCTTGCCGAGCGCGCCATCGCCTATGGCATCCCCGGCGTCATTGTCGACGGCACCGACCCCTGCCAGGTTTACGACGCGTGTCATGAGGCCTGCGAACGAGCCCGCCGCGGCGAAGGCCCCACGCTGATCGAAGCGAAGATGATGCGCATGAAAGGCCACGCCATTCATGACGCGGCCGAGTATGTGCCGAAGCCGCTCTTTGAATACTGGAAGAAGCGCGACCCGATTGCGCGCCTCGAAGACTATCTCGTCAACAGGAAGAAATGGTTAAGCGCCGCCGAGAATCACGCGCTAATCGCCGACGTCGGGCGCCAACTTGACCAGGATCGTGAATTTGCGGTGAATTCTCCAATGCCAACGCCCGAATCGGCAGCGGGCGGTGTCTATTGTGAGGAGGGCTGCCACCAGATCCGGCCCAAGTACGCGGTACCGAAGGTGCAGAGCGGGGGCACGGGGCGGGCGCGAAGCGGGGATGCGGTGGTGCATCTGAAGTAGGAAATGCGGTCGTTGGTCGTTGCCTCAGGGCGATACCGGCAACTCGGTGGCGGTGGACGGTCGGCGGTCACCTGGTCATCGTGTTGCCGGCAATAGGCTTTTCTTCCATCCTGCAATTTCGTGCATCCTATTTGAAGCGGTTATGAATTTCTTGTTGCGGTCACTTGGCGCGCCGGTTCTCTCATCTATCGTCGTGAGGCTGCTTGTGCTGCTACTGAGTGCCTCCGCCGCCCACGGGCAAGTCGAATCCGGCACGAACGGCCAGCAGCAACGCCACTCGGTGCGCGGAACTGTGGTGAATTCAGTCACGGGCACTCCCATTGCACGGGCTCTCGTGACTATGTCGGGAGAGGGCGATTCGGCGGCGATGACCGATGCGAACGGCGCTTTTCGCTTTGAAGGCGTTGCGGAAGGCCAAGAACGAGTGGCCGCCGAACGTCCGGGATTCTTTGCGGTTGATACACGCGGCCAGGCGTTCTCGGTCGCGGGCGACGTTGATGGCCTGGTAATCCCGCTTATGCCGCAGGCCGTGATCAGCGGCCGCATTGCTTCGCTCCAGAGCGTGGCTCTCGAGGATCTCCCTGTCCATCTTTTTCTTCGCTCTTACAACAACGGAAGAGCTCAGTGGCAACTGGCTGGAGTGTCCACCTCGGATGACGATGGCCAGTTCCGATTCGGGGGCTTGCAGCCGGGATCCTACGCCCTTTCCGCAGGTCCGGAAAATTGGCGGGCACGCGCTGCCGGTTCGCGGCCACATGGGTACACGCAGGTCTTCTATCCGAACGCACCCGATTTTGGCTCGGCGAGTGTGATTGCGGTGAGCGCCGGACAGCAGGCGGAGGCAAATTTTTCGCTGTCCACAGAGCCGCTCTTTGAAATTTCAGGACAGGTGACGGGCGCACCGCCTGGGCTCGACAGTCTCATTCAATTACGAAATAGCGCGGGAGAGAACGTCCCCGTGATGACGCGAGATGGTAGGTCGTTCTCGACCTTTGTGCCGGCGGGGAATTACCTGGTGAGTGCGGCCGTGTCGAACGAGACAATCTCGCTTCAAGGTTCGCTGCCTGTCGCGGTCGCGGGAAACGCGGCCGGCATTCGGGTTTCGCTTGTGCCGCGATCTTCCATTACGGTCAACGTCCGGAGCGAAGGGGGCGAAGCGGGCACTGGCCGTGGATCGCTTTCCGAGAGCGTGCGCGTAATGTTGGTCCCACCGGTTCTAGGGCTGCACGGGCAACTGTGGGCGCAGCCCATCAGTGGACAGCGCGGCCACATGGAAATCTACGGCGCTGAACCGGGACAATATTCGGTCGAGATTACGGCCTACGGAAAATACGTTGTTTCAGCGACCTCGGGATCGACGAATCTCCTTACAGATCCGCTGATGGTTTCGAGCGATGGTCAGGCCGAGCCGATCGAGATCGTGCTGGCCAGCGACGGGGGCAATGTCAGTGGAAGTGTGCAGGCCTCCGAACCCATCAACGGTGCAACTGTGCTGCTCATTCCGGATCGCAGTTCTGCGGGACAGGTGCAGAGCGCAGCACTGTCGGGCTCGGGCGATTTCCAGTTCGAGCAGGTCCGGCCGGGCAATTATTCGATAATCGCGCTTGAGGAGGGCGACGACCTGGAGTATCAGAACCCAGAGACGCTGAGCCGGTATCTGCCGCGCGCGACGCAGATTACCGTGGCTTCCAAACAGCAGGTGCAGGCGAATCTGCAATTGATTCCGGCGGACAAGTGAGGATGCGGTGATCGTAACGGGCGAGCGAACGAGAGAGCCGCGACTGCTCCGCTTGTGGGTTCTGGTCGCCCTTGTCTCGCTTGCAGCAGCGGGGCAAAATGCGAAGCCACACGCGGCAGGGAAGTTCCGGATTAGCGGCACCGTAGTCGATTCTCAAGGCGGCCAGGCGCTTTCGGACATCGAAGTGTCGCTCGCGATAAGCCAGGCGAATACTCCGCTGCGCACCGTGACGACCGGAGATGACGGGCGATTCGAATTTTACGGCCTCGCGCCTAACAAATATGCGATGACCGCGCGGGGCCGCGGCTATCGCCAACAGGGATTTCAGGAGCACGAGGGATATTTCACGGGGATCGCTGTCGGGCCGGGAATGGTGACAGATGGGCTTGAGTTTCGGCTGAAACCGGATGCTTCGATCTCGGGCACCGTGACGGATGACTTCAACGATCCCGCGCCTGCGGTGCATGTTCTGCTGTTTCGTACGGGCATGCTCGACGCTTCGCAAATGGTGATGATGCAGTCGGAGATCATGACCGACGACGCCGGCCACTACCACTTCGGGCGGTTGCAAGAGGGCAAGTACTACGTCGTCGCGTACGGATCGCCGTGGTACGCACGAGAGCCAGAGGGGCGCGGTACCGAACTGCGCCTTTCTGGACGCGACCGGCATGGAACAGCTGCCGACCAGGAAGATGTTTCGGAAGCCCAGCCGGCCGGAGAGAACCGGCGCTCCGACCTTGATGTGGCTTTTCGGACCACTTATTACCCCAACGCGAGCGACGCGGCGCAGGCGACGCCAATAATGCTCAAGGCGGGGGAACGCGCCACCGCAGAGTTTCAATTGTTCGCCGTGCCGGCAGTCAGGTTGAAGGTGCGCGGTTCTCCGGCGTTTGCGAACGGCATGGGCGCGGCCACTTTGCTGGAACCAATCTTCAATCACTCGCGCCAGGCGGGATTGCAGCCGCTGACTGCCGATGGTGCGCAAATAGGCGGCCTTGCTCCAGGCCATTATGTTCTGCGCTATCCAGCGGATAGCGGAGCGAAGAAGGAGCAACAGGAGCCGCTTGATGTGGTTGGCGACATGGAGGCCGGGCCAGGTGACCAGACAAAGCTTACGAGCAGCGTGAGCGGCGTCTTTCAGTTGGAAGGGGCGCCATGCTCGCGGTGCTTCGTGCAGCTGACGAATGCGATTACCGGAGAGCAGTTTGTGGCAGAGGCAACGGCGAAAGAGTTCGAATTCGAGGGCGGAGTGCGCGCGGGCCGGTACAACGTTGTGTTGCTCAACGCGGAGGACTCCGAGGCACGGACGATTACTGCGACTGGAGCTCGCATGGTTGGAACGCAGGTGGAAATACCAGCGGGAGCGGCGGTGCGGCTGACGATCTCGATGACGAAGGGCTTGGGGACCGTCGACGGCATTGCATTGCAGAATGGCAAGCCGGTCAGTGAGACCGCCGTGGTGTTGCTGCCAAACGACGTCGCCCACAACCTAGGGCTAATGCGGCGCGACCAGAGCGATAGCGACGGAACATTTACTTTGCGAAGAGTCGTACCGGGCAGTTACACGGTGGTCGCCGTCGCGGATGGATGGGATCTGGACTGGCAGAATCCGGCAGTTGTGAAGGCATACGCTGCTGGAGGGACGAAGGTGCTGGTGCAGACTTCGGGTGGGAAGTTTGAGGTGAGGGTCACGGTGCAGGAGAAAGTCGTTGGTGATAGTCGTTGACCAATCGCCGGTAGTCGTTGGCTGTCAACTTGTGGCTGTAGGCCGATGATAAGATTTATGTAACGATGTCAGCCTCTTCTCAGCTTGTGCAGATCGACCTCGGGTCGCGGATTCCCGCGCCTAAGCCTTCCTGGCTGCGGGCCAAGGCGCCCGTCGGCGAGAACTTCCACAACCTGAAAAAACTGGCGCGCGGGTTGGGTCTGCATACGGTTTGCGAGTCGGCTCAGTGCCCGAACATCGGCGAGTGCTGGCATCACAAAACCGCGACGTTCATGCTGCTGGGGGATATCTGCACCCGGCGCTGCGGATTTTGCGCGGTGCCGAAGGGGCGTCCAGAGGCGATCGATTGGGACGAGCCGCGGCGCGTGGCTGAGGCTGTCGCAACGCTTGGGTTGAAGCACGCCGTTGTGACCAGCGTGAATCGCGACGATGACAACGTGGGCGGGGCGAAGATTTTTGCCGAGACCATCCGGCAAATTCGCGAGCTGGTACCGGGCTGCCGGGTTGAAGTTCTGATCCCGGATTTTCAGGGACTCGAAGAGCCACTGCGCATTGTGCTCGAAGCCAAACCGGATGTGCTCAATCACAACACCGAGACAGTGCCGCGCTTATATCGCGCGGTGCGCTCCGGGGCACGCTATCAGCGGACACTGGATTTGCTGGCGAACGCCAAGACCTGGGACCCTTCCACTGTCACCAAGAGCGGGGTGATGGTCGGCATTGGCGAATCTGTCACCGAACTGATTGATGTATTCCGCGATCTCGGCGAGCGCGGCGTAGACATTCTGACAGTCGGCCAATACCTGCGGCCGTCAAAAGATCATCTGCCGATTACGCGGTTCTACACTCCGGAAGAGTTTGCATTCCTGAAGGAAGAAGCCCTCCGCTTTGGGTTCAAGCACGTGGAGTCGGGGCCGCTGGTGCGCTCGAGTTATCATGCGCATGAACAGGTAGCTACGAGCTACGAGCCGCGAGCTTCGAGCAATCTCTAAACTGCATTCGTCATCTTAAGCGCTCGCAGCATTTGCCTGCTCGAAGCTCAAAGCTCATAGCCCCCTACCATACCCTGCACGCGTTCTGGTTCACCATTGGCGCATTCGCCGCGCAGTGAAATGCCTCGCGGAACTCTGGCATGTTTGAGACCGTACCGTTCACTCGATACCTCGACGGCGAATGCGGATCGACGGTGGTCAACATGCGCGTGAAAGCATCCGTGCGCTGTGCGCACCACACGTTCGCCCATCCGAGGAAGAATCGCTGCTGCGCGGTCAGACCATCGATCGGCGCCGGTTCTTTGCCGCCCAACGTATTCATCAGCGCCATGTAGGCGATGCGCATGCCACCGTTGTCGGCGGTATTCTCGCCCAGCGTGAGCTTGCCGTTCAATTTCAAATCGTCGACGGCGGTGAAGTTGCCGTATTGGTCGCTGACACACTTGGTCCGCTCTTCGAACTTCTTCTTGTCATCGGCTGTCCACCAGTCGCGCAAATTGCCGTCGGCGTCGAACTGGCTGCCCTCGTCGTCGAAACCATGCGTCAGTTCGTGACCGATGCCGCCTCCGATCGCGCCGTAGTTCATCGCGTCATCAGCCTGGTTATCGAAAAACGGTGGCTGCAGAATCGCGGCTGGGAACGTGACGTTGTTTTCGGTCGGGTTGTAGCTGGCATTGACGGTGGTCGGCGGATACGGCCAGTCGCGCTTATCGAGCGGCTTGCCGATCTTGTTCATACGGCGCTGGAAATCGAATTGATTGGCGCGCTGCGAATTGCCGAATTCGTCTCCGCGCACGATCTCAAGGGCAGAGTAATCGCGCCACTTGTCGGGATAGCCGATGCGGTTGGTGACGGCGGCCAGCTTCACCATCGCCTGCTTCTTGGTGTCCTCGCCCATCCACGGCAGGCTTTGGATGTCCTCACCCAGCGCTTTTTCGACCGCCGCAACCAGGGTTAACATGCGAGCTTTGCTTTCGGCGGGAAAGTTTTTCTGCACGTAGATCTGGCCCTCCGCCTCGCCCAGATCGTTATCCACGTAGGTTACACAGCGTTTCCAGCGGGGACGCAATTGCTTGGTACCCTGCATGGTTTTTGAGAAGAACTCAAAATTCTCATTCACGAAAGCGGAGGATAGGACGGGCGCGTTGGCGTGCACGACGTGCCAGCGGAGATAGGTTTTCCAATCGTCAAGCGAGTGGGCGTCGACAACGGACTGCATCCCCTTGATGAAGTCGGGCTCGACTACGTTGAGCGAATCGAACTTGGGAGCCTTAATGCCCTCGAAATAGACATTCCAGTCGAATCCCGAATTCAGCGCGGCGAGTTCCTTGTCCGACATCTTGTGGTAGACCTTCTGCGGATCGCGGCGCGTAGTCTGGTCGAGCGCGCTTTTCGCGAGGCCGGTTTCGATGTCCATTACGATCTTGGCTTCTGCCGCCGCCTTGTCTGGAGCGTCGCCCAGCAGCTCGAACATCTTCGACACGTGCGCAACATACTTCGTACGGAGCTCAACTGACTTTTCGTCATCCTTGAAGTAATAATCGCGGTCGGGCATGCCGAGGCCGCCCTGATCGAGTTGCGCGATAATCCGGCTGGCGTCCTTGAAATCTGCCCCGGAATCGAATCCAAACAGCACGTCCACTCCTTCGCGGTGCAGGCGAACAATCTCGGACGGCAGATCTTTCTTCGAACTCAAGGCTGCGATGCTGTTGAAGTCCGGCGTCAGCGGCTTGGGACCGGCTTTTTCGATGGCGCTCTCATCCATGCAGCTAGCGTAGTAATCGCCGATCTTCTGCTCGTTGGCGCTACGCCCCGCGCGCTCGACGGAGGCCTTCTCGAGGATGTCGCGCACGATGTACTGGCCGCGCTCGTTGAGTTCGTCGAAGCGGCCCCACGAGGAACGGTCGGCGGGAATGGGATTTTGCGCCATCCATTTGCCGCAGGCGTAGCGGAAGAAATCGGTGCAGGGGTCGACGGTCCTGTCGATCATGTCCGGGGAAAAGCGGATTGGGGCGGTTTTCCTGGAGTTGTCCTGCGCCTGGATGCCGGTGGCGGCGAACATAATGACAAAAAGTATTGCGAACAGCATTTTGCGATGCATGGGATTCCTCGGATTGAAATAGCGAACGGGGAAGAACAACAAACTTGGACGGCGGAGAGGGAAAAGGGTTAACAAAATGTTTTATTCCGCACGAAATCAGGGCCCGACGCCGGTCGATTGAACATGAACGCCAGCCTTGCACACAAAACCAGCGCGGGCGTGGGCGCTCGCGCTACATTAGCTCGATTTAGAACACCTTCACGTGGAAGGTCAGATACTTCTTGGGATTTTCGCGAATCGCCTTGACCAGTTCGCGAGTCTCGATCAACATCTGGTTGCTGTTGTTGTAGAGGCCCGGATCTTTGAAGAGCATGCCCACAGAGCCTTCGCCTCGCTCCATACGATCGGTGAGCGCAGTGAGGTTGTTGAGCGTCTCCTGGAGCTTATTGGCGAACTCCTGATCGTGCGTAAACTTGCCGAGCGCCCCTTTGCCGGCATTCATGTCATCGGTGAGCTGGCGAATGTTGGCAATGGTCTTGTTGGTGTTGTCGTAAAGCTCCGGATCCTTTAACAACTTGCCCGCCGAGCCTTTGCCTGCCTGGATGTCATCAATCACGGCGTTGACTTTGTCGATTGCCGCGATCGCCTTCTTATACGCTTCGTCGCTCGTCAGCAGCGGCCCGATCGATCCTTTGCCCTGCTGGATATCGTCCATCAAGCCCTTAAATTCGCCGACCGTGGCATTCAGACGGTCGTACAGGTCTGAGCTGTAAATGATCTTGCCGATGGAACCCTGGCCGCTTTCAATGAATCCGATGATGCGGTCAAGACGTTTGATAAGGGCATCAACATTAACGAGGGTGCCCTGGGTGGAGCGCACCACGTCCTGAATGTCGGGGACGGACTTGGCTGCCAGCGAGTCGCCATCTTTGACGAGAGGGCCAGTCGCCGTGCTGCTGTCGACATCGACGAAGGTTTCGCCAAGGACGCCAGCGGTGGCCAGCATGGCGACGGAGTCTTTGTGCAAGACGATGTCGTCGCTTTTGACGACCTTCATTGTGATCTTTACCGGCGTCTGAGGCTTGGTGGGATCGATCTGGATTTTGATGACGTTGCCGATGTCGACGCCCGCAAGCCGCACCGGCGCGCCCACGCGCAAGCCGCCGGCATTATCGATATATGCCGTGAGGTGAATCTTGCTCGTGAACCAGCCGCCGGTGCCGCTCATGAAAAAAATCAAAACCATGAGCACGATGGTGGCGACCACCACGGTCAGTCCAACGCGAAGCTGCGACCACTTGAGTTGCTTTTGGCTAGGCACGGTGGTTCCCCGAACCCCAAACAGAAAGAAGAATGATAGCAAACAGAAGCGAGTTTCAAGCGGGGATTTTAGGAGAACGCAAAAGTAAGAGATCAGAGGTCAAACCAAAGATCACTCGGGTTTGAACCTCCGACCCCCTTCCGTCAAACCTCTGAACCAGCGAAGGCTTCCGACCGGTTTTGAACCGATGGAAGCCTTCGTATCGTCTTCGGCCAGACCAGGGAACCGTGGTTAACGGCCGGGGCCCTTGTCTGGTTTGGGTTTCTGTTCGCGCTGCGCCTTTTGCTGCGGCGGCTTCTGCTCACGCTGCGGATTCGGCTTCTCGGCCTTTGGCGCCGATTGCCGTTGCTCCTGCCGCTGCTGCTTTTGAAGCTGCGCCTGCTGGCGCTCCTCATTTTTCTGCTGTTGTGCCTGCTGGCGTTCCCGTTGCTGGTTAGCCTTCTGTTGCTGGGCCTGTTGCCTTTGCTCATTCTTCCGCTGTTCAGCTTGCTGGCGCCCACGCTGCTGATTGGCTTTTTGCTGCTCCGCCTGCTGACGCTGCGCATTCTTCTGCTGCTCAGCCTGCTGGCGTTCCCGCTGCTGATCAGCCTTCTGCTGCTGGGCTCGTTGGCGTTGCTCGTTCTTCTGCTGTTCAGCCTGCTGACGCTGTGCATTTTTCTGCTGCTCAGCCTGCTGGCGTTCCCGCTGCTGATCAGTCTTCTGCTGCCGGGCTCGTCCCCGCTCAGCGTTTTTCTGTTCGTTCTTCTGCTGCTCTGCCTGCTGCTGATTGCGCTCCGCTTGCCGATTTTCTGCTGCGCGATTCGCTTGCGGTTTACGGTTCTCGCCAGGCTTTACGCGCGCTTCACGCGGAGAGATGTTGGGAGCGTGATAAGTACCGCCAGCTTCCCTCGCGGCGACTACATGGGTCTTGAAGTCGCCAGGCTTGGCCGTGGCTGCGATTGCGGGACGCCCCTGGTTCTCGCGAGCGAACAGCGCACGGTTGTGGCTGGCTTCTCGGGCTTGCTGCCGCTGAGCGGCAATCGCCGCAGTGTGATGCTCGCGGGCAAAGCGCTCCTGTTGGGCGTTAGGACGCGCGGAAACCCCTCCTTCGCCGCCGTTGTATGCGACGCGATTGTTATTCACAATGACCGTTTTGTTGTAAACATTCGTGATCCGGGTGTTGCGGATGTTCTCGACTTCACGGTTGTAGTAGAAGGATCTGCCTCTCCACTCGCCGCCGTAATAGCCTTCTCCCGTGTATCCGAATCCGTAGTTGACGCCGCCATAGAAGCCCACTTGCGGGCCCCAATAGCCATCATGCCAGAGAAACGCGCCGTCATCCCAACCCCAGTAACCGGGGGTCCAATACATGCCAACGGGCGCCATTACCCACGTCCCGGGGACCCAGTAATAGCCATCGTCATCGCTCCACGCCCAATAGCCCGGAGTCCAGAAATATCCCTGGCCGGGACAGGGAGGCTGCTCGTAAATTGGAATCGGAGGAGGACCGAAGCTCACAGAAATGCCGATCCCGAGTTGAGCGAAGGCCGCCGCCGAGAAAGAAATCATCAGTATTCCGAAAACTAACCATCGAATTGTTCGTTGTGCATTCATAGGGTTCCTTTGATTGCTGCCAATTTCGTCCTAGCCATCAGAAATACAAACACCGGTGGCGAATCGGAGTTTCGATCCACTGTAGGATGCCCTGTTCTCCAAACAGTTGGCTGCTTGCGGAGAAGCCTGTAGGAACTCCTGAGGAGAGAGAGGAGAAAGAACTTTGCTACGGCCCAAACCCTAGGGCAGAATCGCAGGCGCGAAAACGTGCTCGTCACTCACTGGTGCGGGATATCAGCTTTTGATATTCGCTGGGCGGGAAGCCGACCATTGATCTGAAATCATTGATGAGATGTGTTTGGTCAAAATAGCCGAGATCGAGAGCGAGTTGGGACCACTCGATTTTTGCGCCGGAGTTAAATCTTTCGATGAGTTCATGCAGACGATAGCGTCGGATCACCCACTTCGGGCTTGCGCCCACGTATTCACCGAATAAGCGTTGAAGAGAACGCGCGCTCATGTCGGCGCGACGGGCGAGGTCATGCACGGTTTTGACGGTCGACTCAAGCAGGATGAGATCGACAAGCTTTCCGGCAAGCGCAACGCAACGATCGGGTTCCGGCATGCGCTCGTGGAAAAAAGCATTGGCGGCCTGAACTTTTTCTTTTTCTCCGCAGTCGGAGAGGGCAATTTCCTCGAAGAGTTTTATATCCGCGCCGAAGATGCGCCGGGCCGGGATTATACGATTGGCGAGCATGGAGACCATGGGTTCATAAAACGGACGAAACCCGCCGGGACGGAACTTGACGCCAAAAACGCGGCCCTCACCCTCAAGTCGACGAGAGAACTTGTGTGTCTGCACGCCCGCCACGACCGCCCTCCCGTCTTCAAAGATGAGATGGATGTTGGGATGAGGTACGCTCTCGGCAATGTACGGCTCGCAGACTCGCAGATCCCAGTTGATGATCCAGTAATGCGTGATCCAAGTCGCGAGATCCGCGGCCGGGCGGCGGCGCGCGTGGCGCATTGTTCCTGCTGGCATCTTCCGCCGGACCATTCCACGCGCGCGCCCAGCCTCGGAATCGAATAGCTCTTCGATCTCGGCAGCGTCAGATTGTCGCGTTTTTCCAATCATTCGGCTAGGTTCGAGTTTACAGTCTCATCAACGACTGCATGAGAGGACCATCGACCATGAGAAGTTGCAGGATTGTGATGTTCGCAAGCACATTGGTCGTCGGCATCGCGCTTGGCAGCGGCGTGTCGGCACAAGAGCAGCCATCAACCCCGAGAGGAGTCACCGTGACAAAGCATGCGAGTGGGTCGTTTGATGTGAAAGTCATTCCTCAGAAGCCGGACAACAAAGAAGCGGAAGCCGCGAACTTCCAGAGATTGTCGCTCGACAAGCAATTTCATGGCGACCTCGAGGGCACGAGCAAGGGCGAAATGATCGGCTCGATGAGTGAGGTAAAAGGTTCGGGCGGCTATGTCGCAATGGAGCGGGTTAGGGGCATTCTTAACGGCAGGAAGGGAACGTTCGTGCTGCAACAGAGTGGAACTATGACCGGAGGCGTGCCGAAGATGACGGTGACGGTCGTGCCGGATTCGGGCACAGGAGAACTGATTGGACTCAGCGGGTCGATGGCGATCCGCATCGACGCTGGCGGAAAGCACTTCTACGACTTCGAATACACCCTTCCGCAATAGCCCTAACCTTCCAAAATGACATGGGCCAGCGCTTGCTCGGAAGTGTGCGTGAGGGAGAGAGCGATGTTTTTGTAACCAAGCTTGGCAGCAATTGCCGCAGCCTGCCCGTGGAGTTGCAAGGTGGGACGCTGCCCCTTGGGTCGCACAACCTCGATGTCGCGCCAGCGCACGCCGTGGTTCCAGCCCGTCCCGAGCGCCTTCATGCCTGCTTCTTTCGCGGCAAAGCGGGCCGCGTAGCTTTCAAAGCGGGTGGCCTTCGCCTCGCAATAATGGATCTCACCTTCGGTGAAAACGCGGTGCGTGAAACGATCTCCGAAGCGCTCGATAGACTCTCGAATGCGCGGGACTTCGGCAATGTCAATGCCCGTGCCGATGATCATTGAAACATTGTCCTGTGCCAACAAGAAATTGGCAAACAAATGCTCTTATTCCTCACCAACGAATCTATCTGATTCCGCACATCGAATTCCTCTTAAGGCTGTAAGACTTGTCGTCCCGAGCGCAGCGAGGGATATGCTCTTCCTTTGCCGTGGCTATGCGTCAAAACAGCTGGTCGCCGCGGTAGATCATCTCGCCATCGATTATGCGGGCGTCGGCCGTGAGCTTGTGCAAACGAGTGGGGCCTTCGGCATCGATGTGCTGCACCTCGTGGTCATGCGCCACCAGCCAGTCAGACACAATCATGCGATGGCAGCGAAAGTAGACACGCTCGGCACACATGTATGCGGTGCGGGAATGTTCGGCCAGTTCCAGCAGCTCAGACATTGCTTGCTCGAATTCGGTGGTAAGCGTGTAGTCTGCATAGGCGCGGAAGCTGATGTTGCGCATGGCAGTGTACGGCGAATCGTCGCGAGTCGATTTGCGGTAGCCGCCCAACGACTTCATCCAGACGTAGCGGATGCCTTGCTTCTGTAACTCGCTTTCCAGTGACTCCCGGTTGAAATGCGGCAACCGTCGCGACGCAGGAAAGGCTCGAATGTCGACAAGCGTTTCAATCTCATGAGCCTTGAGAACTGAGACAAGCTCCTCCAAAGTGCGCGTCGAGTGCCCAATCGTGTAGAGAGTGGCCAAGCTTCCATTTCACCACACGGCCACGGGAAACAAGAAAGAGACCCATCTCCACGCCGCCGTTTCTCTGCGCTGAATTCAGTTCATGGAGTTTAAGGCAGCCGCAAGAACCGCGTCCTGGCCCGGGAAAACGGTACGCAGGTCCAACAGCACACGGCCTTCTTCGATGCGCGCGATGATTGGTGGCTCGCTCTTGCGAAGACGAGCGCAAAGCTCATCGGCGTTCAGGTCGCGATGCGTCAGCGCGATGAGGCGTGTGGGCAAAACGGCCGTGGGAGCGGCTCCGCCACCGATGACTGACTCGCCATCAAGAGTCTCCAGCTCTAGCCTGGCGGACTCCTTCACGGGCAAATTCACTCGCGAGACAAGCGCTTCGGCGCGCGAGGATATCTCACCCTTTGATAGACGCATCATCCGCAACGCGGGTATCGCGCCCTGATCCCGTCTGACGTAGGCGAGCAGCGTGGCTTCCAGTGCGGCGTAGGTGAGTTTGTCCACCCGCAGCGCACGGAAGAGCGAATTCGAGCGCATGCGCCCGATAAGATCCGCTCGGCCTGTGATGACTCCGGCTTGCGGTCCCCCGAGCAGCTTGTCGCCGCTGTAGGTCACAACATCGACGCCGGCCTGTAGGCTGTCAAAGACGCTCGACTCGCTGGCCACGCCGATCTCCCGGAGATCGAATAGCGCTCCGCTGCCCAGGTCTTCGAGAAGAGGAATACTCCGCTGCCGGGCCAAGGCAGCCAGATCGTCGAGCGAAGGCTGCTCGGTGAATCCAGTGATCGCGAAGTTTGAGCGATGAACACGCAGCAAGAGACGCGTCCGATCGTTAATTGCGCTCTCGTAGTCGGCGACCCGCGTCCGGTTTGTCGTCCCAACTTCGCGAAGCCGGGCTTGCGATTTCGACATCACCTCGGGGATGCGAAAGGAGCCGCCAATTTCGACCAGTTCGCCGCGCGAGACAATGACCTCGCCCCCTTCGGCCAGCGAGTTGAGTGCAAGCAGCACAGCGGCGGCATTGTTGTTCACGACGATGGTCGAGAGTGTCGTTCCTGAATCTTCTGTCCGCATGGGGGGTGCGGCCGTGCCTCCATATTCTTCGAAGAGTCTCTGAAACAGGCGCTCCACGTGGACGTCACGCTTGCCGCGATCGCCGGTTTCCAGGTTCAATTCCAGATTGGAGTAGGTCGTAGCCGTTTCGCGAATACGCTCGATCGCGCTTTGGGCAAGCGGAGCGCGCCCCAGATTTGTGTGCAGTACGACGCCGGTTGCGTTTATCATCGGCCGCAACGAGTAGCGCAGCGATTGACGCAGCTCGCGTTCCACGGCGTCGGCCATGCCGCTCAAGGCGAGATCGAGGGAATGCTCATCGAGCAGACCGTCCGCGATTTCGTCACGCAGATGTTCGAGAACGGTACGAATCGCATCGGTAACAGCGGCCAGTCCATCCCGCTCGGCGAGGGCACGCATATCCGGACGGCGCAGGAGTTCGTCAGTCGATGGCAGCTTGCGAAAGAGCGCCGTATTGGAGCTCGGAGGCACCGACGGGATTATGACACGGAGCGGACAGGAGTGTCCGCTCCAGACGGGCTAGAGGGTGTGCATATATGCGAGCAGATCTTTGATCTGCTGGTCGTTCATGACATTCCCAAAGCCCTCCATCTTGGAGCGGCCATACTTGACGATGTCACCGACGCGCTCGTCGTTGGCGGGCAGTCCGCTGAGTTCCAGATACTGCTTCTTGAAAACACCCTTCAAGCTCGGGCCCTTTTTGCCTCGCGACGAGTAGGGCTCGTGGCAGCGGTCGCAGTAATTGTCATAGTGCTTACGCCCCGCGGCTTGCTGCGGATTGAGACCGAGTTCGGCGTCGGACTTGCGCCGTTCGACATCGCAGCCTAGCGCAAGAACGAGAGCGCCGGTCGCCACTGCCACAGAGAATGCCAGCGCGACCCGATTGCGGAAGTAAGAAGTCAGATTGCAGAAGTAAAAGCTCAAGAGGACGACCTTATCTTGAATCGCGAAATTGGAGCGCGGGCGACGCGGCGTGCACTGGCTCCGAACTAGGATCATAATACGGGGCAATGCCAGTTGTGACGAAACGCGTATATGAACCAGCATCTTCCTCGGATGGAGTGCGCGTCCTCGTCGATCGCCTGTGGCCACGCGGGCTGACCAAAGAAGCGGCCGCAATCAAGCACTGGCTGCGCAACCTCGCGCCCTCGAACGAATTGCGCCAGTGGTATCACGCCAATCCGGAGGCGTGGGCGCTTTTTCGCAAACGCTACTTGAAGGAGCTGACCGGACCGAAAGAGACTGCCGCCGTCGATAAGCTCCATGACCTCGCCGAAGGCGCGAAGAAACTCACTCTACTCTATGCCTCGCGCAAGGAAGAACGCAACAATGCGACAGTCCTAAAGGAACTGATCGAAGGCGGGCGAAAACCGCCCTCCAACATTGGCCGCGAGGCGATCGCCCGCCAGCGAATTCGCAAAGCGAAAAGAACGTAGGTTGCGAGTTGCTTGTTCTCAGTCCGCCGAAGGGTTCCGAACTTCCAGGTTTTACTGAGACCTGAGAACCGACAACTGAGAACTCTTATAATCCCCTTCATGCCCCCGGCCGCACTCGAGAAGAAAATCGAATCGCTGCGCGACAAAATTCGCTACCACGAACATCTCTACTACGTTCTCGACCAGCCCGAGCTCACCGACGCCGAATTCGACAAGCTGATGAACGAGCTCAAGCGGATCGAAGCCGAGCATCCCGAGCTCGTCGCGCCCGATTCGCCGACGCAGCGCGTGGGCGGTAAGCCTCGCGAAGGATTCGTAAAGGCCCGCCACTCCTCGCCCATGCTCTCTCTCGACAATGCCTATAGCGAAGAGGAGCTACGCGACTGGGAACGGCGTGTGCACGAGCTCAGCGGCCGCACCGAGGTTGAATACATGTGCGAGCTCAAGCTCGATGGCATGTCGCTGGCGCTCGTATACGAGAATGGCCAGCTCAGCCGCGGCATCACTCGCGGCGACGGCACCACTGGCGAAGAAGTAACCTCGAACGTTCGCACCGTGCGTTCGGTTCCGCTCTCCGTCGCAAAAGACAAGCTGAAGAAAGCCGGCATCCCGTCCGACTTCGAGACACGCGGAGAGATGCTGATGCCCATTGGCGCCTTCAAGAAACTGAACGAACAGCGCGCCGAGCAAGGCCTCTCGACCTTCGCCAACCCGCGCAACTTTACCGCGGGCACCATTCGGCAACTCGAGCCCAGCATCACCGCGCAGCGCCGCATGGATTACTTCGCCTACATGCTGCTCAAAGACGGCCGCACTTTCTTCGACCGCCAGTCCAAGACCATGGACGCGCTCGAAGCGGCCGGCTTCAAGGTCAATCCCAACCGCAAGCTCGCCAAGAATCTCGACGAGGTCTGGAAGTTCATTCAGGGATGGGAGGGAAAGCGCGAATCGTTGCCGTACGAGATCGACGGGATCGTGATCAAGGTCGATCGCACCGCCATTCAGCAGGAACTCGGATTCACGGGCAAAGCCCCGCGCTGGGCCATAGCCTTCAAATACGCCGCACGCGGCGCCGTCACGCAGATTGAAAACATCGTTCCGCAGGTTGGGCGCACCGGCAAGCTCACGCCGGTAGCCTGGTTAAAGCCAGTACCAATCGGAGGCACGACGGTTTCGCGTGCCACGCTCCATAACATGGACTTCGTCGACGAACTTGGCGTGAAAATCGGCGACTGGGTCGAAGTCGAACGCGGCGGCGACGTGATTCCAAAAGTCGTTAAGGTCGTCGAGGATAAGGAACACCCGCGCGGCACGCAGACCTTCGCAATGCCCGCCCAATGCCCGGTTTGCGGTGGCAACGTCGTACGCACCGAGGGCGAGGCCGACCATCGCTGCGTCAACGCCAACTGCCCCGCAAAGCTGCAGGGCACGATCCTTCATTTCGCTTCGCGCCACGTCATGAACATCGATGGCCTCGGCGACGCTCTCGTCAACCAACTCACCGAACGCAAGATGGTGAAGAATGTCGCGGACCTTTATCGTTTGACCAAGGACGATCTGCTCAAGCTCGAGCGCATGGGCGAGAAATCGGCCGAGAACGTTCTCAGCGAAATCGAAGCCTCAAAGAAGCTGCCGCTCGAGCGCGTGATCTTCGGCCTCGGCATCCGCTTCGTCGGCGAACGCACAGCGCAATTCCTCGCCGAGCATTTCGGATCGCTCGACACGATCATGAAG